>Ga0181585_10002457_pt1 | contig 16401 bp, 16 predicted proteins | sample 071ome_29_FD_132469 | JGI IMG/M metagenome (GOLD analysis project Ga0181585, IMG submission 132469) | Coastal salt marsh microbial communities from the Groves Creek Marsh, Skidaway Island, Georgia - 071407BT metaG (megahit assembly) | ecosystem: Environmental > Aquatic > Marine > Intertidal... | reverse complement strand
ATGGTTTCAATGTCATAGCAATCACATTGTCATGCGCTGGATGAATGGTCCATCATTCTGTTCTTTTGGCGGCCTAATTCGCCGTAATTGCATGTCGTTTCAACGCTAGATAATCCTCGCGGCATTGCTCGGCCACTTCGGCGTAGGCTCCATCCAGATCAGGAAGTGGCGCCGGATTGGATCCAAATCCTGTCGACGCATTCACCTTATCATACCAATGTTTACCCCAGACACCGTCCTCGGGATGGGATCCTTTCTTCCAAGACAGCATGGCCGGATCCCAGGGTATCCCAAGCGCATCGCACAGCGCAGCAAGTACACCCGCCGGATTGCGCAAGATATCTTCAGAATCGACCACAGGCGGCGATTTCCCTGTGCGATCGCTCTCCAGGTCGAAGTACTCACGCAATCGCGCGAAGCCCAACATCTCTGCCCGGCGCAATTCGTTCTTCTTGCGATAGCTTGCTACGACGCGCTCTGGCGCACGGATCAGAAACGCGTGCTGGTGCCCCGGAAAGTCCGTAATGTTGATAGGCCCGACCATATGGTGCGGCATATGCTTCTGGTACCATACGGATTTTCCGCCTGGAATCGGTCCGGACTGTGTGGCCGTGACACTATCCCAGTCACAATCCATATCCGCGATGGTTTCTGCCGCCATCGGGTGCTGTTCGCCGCTATCCTTCAGAAACGCACCATAGAATGGTTCATCGGATACCGCACAATCCGCTCGTGCCCCGAAACTGCGCATCATTGCCGTCGAGATATTCCGCGGTCCCGACCACATCGCAATCCGAACTGCCGACGTCATGCCGTCACATCCCGGTCCATCAGCGCCTTGTACAATTGTTGCAGGCGTTCGACCATCGGCCCCCGCCCATCAGTCAGATCGCGCCCATCAACTTCGGTCACAGGAACCACGCCTGCAAATGTTCCGGTTACAAAAGCTTCGTCTGCGCCATAGACATCGGTGAGAGAGAAGTTCTTCTGAAACACGGGAATACCTTCCTCGCGGCATAGCTGGATCACATTGCTGCGGGTGATACCACCAAGGCAGTAATCGCCGCTGGAGGTCCAAACCTCTCCCTTCCGCACGATAAAGAAATGGGTCGAGTTGCATGTCGCGACGAAGCCATGCGGGTCGAGCATGAGTGCCTCATCTGCACCTGCCTGTGTCGCTTGAATGCACGCTGTAATGCAATTCAGCTTGCTGTGTGAATTCAGCTTCTGATCCTGTACCGCCGGATCACCGCGCCTGACATGCACAGTGAACAACCGGATGCCGTTTTCTATAACTGCAGGAAGCGCCGCCTTGTATTCCGGAATAATGACGATGGTTGCGGGCGAAATCACCACCCGCGGATCCTGATATGGCGTCGAACGGATGCCGCGCGTCACCATCAAGCGGATGTGAACCCCCTCTGCATCGCGCATGCCATTGCCATCAATGGTTTCGTCAAGACGCGCGGTCAGTTCATCCCTCGTCAGGCCTATATCCATCGCAATGGCTTTTGCCCCTTCATAGAGACGGTCCATATGCGCCTCGAGGAAAGCGATCTTGCCACGGAGAACTCTCAGCCCTTCCCAAACGCCATCGCCGAGCATGAACCCGCTATCGAAAACCGAGATGGTGGCCTCAGCGCGCGGTGTCATCACACCGTTGACATTGATCAGAATGCTGTCGTTGCGCGGGTCCTGCGCAAACTCATGTGTCCCTTTGCCCATAAAGTGGTTTTAAGCGCTTGTTTGAGGGTGACAATGGCGAAATGACACGCTAGCGGGACTTTCGAACGGACAGTTGGCAGAGTGGTTGAATGCACCGGTCTTGAAAACCGGCAAGGGTGCAAGCCCTTCCAGGGTTCGAATCCCTGACTGTCCGCCACCCAACCCGATCAGTCGCTTGCGCATGGCCCAAAGCCGCTTGGGCTCAAGCTCAAGTCCGATGATGAACAGCATCATCACCACGCCGAACTCAGCAAAGTGTTGAAGCTGAACAACGTCCACGCCGAGGAAACCCAGCAATGGGGCAATCGCCATTCCGGCGAGGAGATAACCGAGCACCGACCCAAGCCCGAAACGGCTCGCGATAGGGACGGAGTCCACGCCTGCTACTAACAGGATAAACGCAAGCAAGAGGAATTCAGTCATATGCCGCGCGGCTCCTGCTTGCCCCCCCTGTTCGCTTTATGGGTCAAATGTGCAGCGCCTTGCCGTATGCCGCCAGCACGCTTTCGTGCATGCTCTCGCTGATTGTGGGGTGCGGGAACACCGTCTGCATCAGCTCGGCTTCGGTGGTCTCAAGCGTCTTGCCGATGGTGTAGCCTTGAATCATCTCGGTCACTTCCGCTCCTACCATATGTGCACCGAGCAGCTGACCGGTTTTCGCATCGAACACCGTTTTGGTGAAGCCTTCTGCCTCGCCCAGTGCAATCGCCTTGCCATTGCCGATGAACGGGAAGTTGCCGACCTTTACCTCGTAGCCAGCTTCCTTCGCCTTCGCCTCGGTCAGGCCAACGCTTGCGATCTGCGGGTGGCAATAGGTGCAACCCGGGATCGCATCACGGTTCAGCGGATGAGGGTGCACATCCTTATTGCCCAATTCCTGAGCGATGGCTTCTGCAGCCGTCACCCCTTCGTGCGAAGCCTTGTGAGCCAGCCACGGCCCCGGGGTGCAATCTCCGATGGCCCAGAGGCCATTCGACTTGGTGCGACCATAGGGGTCGATCTGGATGAAGCCGCGATCCATATCTGCTAGCTTCTCCACCCCAATGTTTTCAGTGTTGGGGACGATACCGATGGCTACGATGCAGTGCGAGAATTCCTGTTCGCTTACCTTGCCATCCTTACCCTTGATCTTGGCTTTGACGCCTTTGCCGTCGACTTTGATGTCTTCGACGCCAGCCCAGGTCATGATGGTCATGCCTTGTTTTGTTAGCGACTTCTCCAGGAATGCGCTGACTTCGTGATCTTCAACCGGCACGATCCGGTCGAGCATCTCCACGACCGTCACGTCACAGCCCATATCGTTGTAGAAACTGGCGAATTCGATCCCGATGGCACCGCTGCCGATTACCAGCAGTTTCTTGGGCATTTCGGGCGGCGTCATCGCCGTCCGGTAGGTCCAGATGCGTTTGCCGTCGGCAGGCGCGAAAGGCAGGTCGCGCGCCCGCGCACCCGTGGCGACGATGATGTGTTTCGCGGTGAGTTTCTCCTCACCCTTTTCGCCCTTCACGGTGAGCGAGGTAGGTCCGGTCAACGTGCCCTCACCCATATGCACGGTGATCTTGTTTTTCTTCATCAGGTGCGTGACGCCCTGATTGAGCTGTTTGGCGACGCCGCGGCTGCGCTTCACCACAGCTTCCAGGTCAGCTTCGATCGTGCCTGCGATCTTGAGGCCATAATCTTTGGCGTGCTGCGCGTAGTGTAGTATCTCTGCGGAACGGAGCAGTGCTTTCGTAGGGATACAGCCCCAGTTTAGGCAGATGCCGCCCAAATTCTCCCGCTCGACAATGGCAGTGTTCAGACCAAGTTGCGCGCAGCGGATCGCGGCGACATAGCCACCAGGACCAGAGCCAAGAACGATAACGTCATAACTAACTGACATTGCTCAATAACCTTATTTCAAATCCAACAGGATGGAACACATGGAACACTGTCCATGGGCCAAAAATCTTGCGGGCCGCACCGGCCCGAAATTACGGCTACAAGGGATGGATCGGGGGCGATTGTCATGGATCCCCCTTCGCATGATCACCGCCTTGTAGGACAGCGCGAACCGGGCGCGGATTGCCCTCTTCATCGGCAAGCACGAACACAAACGTGCCTTTGCACACGAGCTGAGTTGTTTCTCCGTTGCGCTCGCGCGAAATACCTTCGGCGGCGATAGTGATCGAGGTGTTTCCCTCTCGCACAATCTCGCAATAGATGCTTAGCTCATCGCCCAGCGCCATCGCCGCGGGAAACGCAAAATCGGTTGCGGCGACGACATTGGCGCGCCCTTGCCCCGTCCGGCTTGCAAGCGATCCCGCACCCAGCGCCATCTGGCTCATCAACCAGCCGCCAAAAATCCCGTTATAGGGATTGAGGTCGCCCGGCATTGCCGTGACGCGAATTTGGGGTTGGCGGTCATTCATCTTTGGCTTGCCGGCGTTCTTTAGCATGAAGAGCAAACCAAAGAACTGCTGCAATCAAACCAGCCGGGATGCCAACCAATGGAACCGCTTCTAAAGAGAGGATGCCAGCAGCATCCAGAAGCATGGGAACCAACGCAACACTTACCGCTCCAGCGATCGCGCCTAGGCCAAGCATCACTGGAAGACTGTCATGCCAGTTGCGCCTTTTCGCAAGCAACCAAACCGGCACGCCTATAAGAAGTCCGAAAAAGCATGCCGCAACAAATGTTATGAGCACACCGTTCATGTAATAATCTCTGGGAAAGCTATCGCCACCAAGTAACGTCAAAGCTCCAACATAGGCGGGCATCAGGATCGCCAGAGAAGCCGCCACTACCAAGAATCTTCCGGTTGCTGCGAGCATGTTTACACCACCAGACCCATAGGGTTTTCGATCAGGCTGCGGAACTGGTCGAGCAGTTTGGCTCCGTCCACGCCATCAATCGCACGGTGATCGAAGCTGCCGGTAACGCTCATCACAGTTGCAACTTGTAGCGCGCCGTCCACCACAAATGGCCGCTGTTCGCCAGCACCCACGGCCAGGATCATCGCCTGCGGCGGGTTGATCACGGCGTCGAACTGCTTGGTGCCGAACATGCCGAGATTAGAGAGTGACGCGGTTCCGCCCTGATACTCATGCGGTTGCAGTTTGCCATCGCGCGCTTTGCCTGCGAGTTCCTTCATCTCGGTCGATATCTGCGCGAGCCCCTTGTTGCCCGCATCGGTGATGATCGGCGTGATCAGGCCAGAAGGCGCGGCAACAGCTACAGAGATATCCTGCCGTGAATATTGGTGCATCACATCGCCCTGGAAGCTGACATTGCACTGCGGCTCACGCTGCAATGCGCGGGCCAATGCCTTGATGATCAGATCATTGACTGAAAGCTTCACACCGTCGGCCTCAAGCGAGGCATTCAGTTGGCTGCGCAGCTTGAGCAATGGATCAAGCCGTACATCTACGGTCAGGTAGATATGCGGAATGTTTTGCTTCGCTTCGGTCAGGCGGCGCGCAATAACCTTGCGCACATTGTTAAGCTTGACCTCTTCATACGGCGCACCACCGTCCGCGGGCGATACTGACGGAGTGGGCGCCGGTGCAGGCGCTGGCGCAGAGGCAGCGGCTGCAGGAGCGGCGCCGGGCTTGGCTTCTCCAACGTCTGCCTTGACGATACGGCCGTTGGGTCCGCTGCCGGTAATGGTAGAAAGGTCGATACCCTTTTGCTCGGCAATTCGCTTTGCAAGCGGCGATGCAATGATGCGATCTCCAGATGCTGCGGGAGCGGCGGCCGGGGCAGGCGCGGGACTTGGCGCAGGCGCCGGCGCACTCGTTCCGCCAGCCGCCTCGACATCATCCTTGGTAATCTTGCCGTTCGGGCCGGTGCCAGTGATCGTGTTGAGATCAATCCCGCTAGCTTCAGCCAGTTTGCGCGCAGTTGGAGTGGCAGCCGGGCCATCATTCAACGGCGGCGCAGCAGGTGCTGGTGCCGGCGCAGGAGCCGCCGCCGCTGCATCTGCATCTGCATCTGCATCTTCACCCTCTTCCGCCAGCACAGCGATAACCGTACCGACTGAAACGTTCTCGGTCCCCTCTTCGACAGCAATCGAGACCAGCGTCCCTTCATCGACTGCTTCGAATTCCATTGTCGCCTTGTCGGTTTCGATTTCGGCCATGATATCGCCAGACCGGATTTCATCGCCTGGCTTCACCAGCCATTTGGCGAGTGTTCCCTCTTCCATCGTGGGCGATAGCGCTGGCATCTTGATTTCGATTGGCATTGCTGGAGAGATTCCCTTTCCTTTACGCAAGGGAAGCCTGTGCCGAATTAGAGCGCATGGGGCAAGAACCTTGCTAAGAATACGTTTTCAGCCAATACCTCTAACTCAAAGAACGGAGCGGGTCACATGCGGGTATTTCTGGTCGTTATAGACGAGACCGGCGAAGCACGGTCAGCCTTGCGGTTTGCTACCAGGCGAGCAGCCGCGGTAGATGGCGGCGTGCATATTCTGGCGCTGGTCCCGCAGCAAAATATCAGCGCATTCGGAGGGGTTCAGGACACCATTGAGCAGGAGGCGCGCGACCGCGCAGAGATGCTCGCGCATGGGGCGGCCGGCAGCCTGCTGGCAGAAGGCGGAATTATGCCCAGCATTTCTGTAGTCGGCGGCGGCGGCCAGAAGGTCATCCGGGAATTCATTGAAGAGCACGATGAAGTGGCCGCTCTGGTACTTGGCGCCGCGTATGGGGGCAGTCCGGGCCCGCTGGTTACGCATTTCTCCGCTAATGCCGGGACTTTGCCATGCCCGCTGTACATCATCCCGGAAAATTATGATGAAACAGCCGACAAAGCGTAAATCGCGTCCCGGTCAGCGTTTTCGCCCCTGATGACGAATGTTTTTCGGGCGGCCGCGTTTGGCGACCATGTGCTTGCCCTGCTTCTTGTGGCCAAATCGAGGGGCCGGTCGGGCACCGCGTGGTTCGATTTCGTTTCCATCTGCGTCAACCGGAACGAATTTCAACGAACCGGTTAGAGCATTGGCTTCTGCCAGTTTGAGCTTCAGCCGGTCTCCGGAAGAGTAGGTCGTGCCGCTGTCCTCGCCGATCAGGCTTTGCGAGGCTTCTTCGTAGAGGAAGTGTTCACGGCCCAGAGTTGAAACCGGCACCAGGCCATCACCGCCCATTCCAAGGATTGTCGCGAAGAATCCGAACGCCTGTACGCCGGTGATTCGGGTATCGAATACTTCCCCGACCCGAGCAGACAGCCACGCGGCAACATAGCGGTCAATCGTGTCGCGTTCGGCCTCCATCGCGCGCCGCTCAGTCTGGCTGATTGCATCGCTTACTTGTTGAAGGCTGCTGCGATCACGGTCTGACAGTCCGGTGAAATCAGGCAGGTCGAGATCGGTTTTTGGCTGTTCCAGCTTGTAAGCATCAACCAGGGCGCGGTGCACCAGAAGATCCGAATAGCGGCGGATTGGTGATGTAAAATGGGCGTAGCTTCCCAGCGCGAGCCCGAAATGCCCGGCGTTGGTTGGCCCGTAATAGGCCTGCATCTGGCTACGCAGCACCGCTTCCATCACTTGCGCCTTTTCGCTTTCGTCGCTCACATCCTTGAGCATCCGATTGAACAGCGACGGCGTGATGACCTGACCCAGGGCGAGTTTGCGTCCAAAGGTGGCTAGGTAGTCACGCAAGGCGATCAGCTTCTCACGCGCAGGGGGCTCATGCACGCGGTAGACGACTGGTGCGGCCTTGGCCTCCAGCGCCTTGGCGGCGGCAACGTTCGCCGCGATCATGAAATCTTCCACGACCCGGTGCGCATCCAGCCGCTCGCGCACGGCGATCTCGGCAATCTGGCCCTGCTCGTCCAGCACAACCCTGCGCTCGGGCAATTCCAGCTCCAGCGGATCACGCGCATGCCGCGCCTTTTCCAGCGAGCGCCAGCAGTTCCACAGGTCTGCAAGATGTTTCGGCGCTGAACCGTCATCGATCGCAGCTTGCGCGTCTTCATAAGCGATGTTGTGATGTATGCGCACTATTGCACGCGTGAAGCACGTCTTGTTGACCGCCCCATCTTTATCGACGTGCAAATGGCAAACCATTGCCGCGCGATCCACGCCTTCCTTCAGCGAGCAGACGTTCGCGCTAAGCACTTCGGGCAGCATGGGAACAACGCGATCGGGGAAATAGACCGAATTGCCGCGTTTGCGTGCTTCCTTGTCCAGCGCGCTTCCGGGGCGAACGTAAAATGACACATCGGCAATTGCAACAATCGCGTTGAAACCGCCCTGCCCATCCGGCTCTGCCCAGATGGCGTCATCGTGGTCGCGCGCATCCGCCGGATCAATTGCAACAATCGGGACATGCCGCAGATCTTCACGGTGTTGTTCGCTCAATTCCAGTTGTGCAGCCGTTTCCGCTTCAAGCAGGGTTTCTTCTGCAAAAACATGCGGAATGCCGTGCTTGGCAATAGCGATCAGGCTGAAACTTTTCGGCGCTAACGGATCGCCGATGACTTCCACCACTTTCACCCCTGCGCGTTCGGATCGGCCGATCCGTTCGGCAATGACCAACTGGCCCTCTTCCGCCTCACCCACATCTGCGATCCGCGTTGAGTTTCGCACCCGCTTGTCAATCGGGACAAGCCAGGCTTTGCCGCTGCCATCCAGCTCGACCACGCCCATCAGGCCTTCGGTCCGCGCGGGCAGTTTCTTCATCGGATGCGCGATCCACCCTCTATCGGTTTCCTCGGTTCGCGACAGCACTCTGTCACCGGTTCTGAGCGCAGGCAGGCGCTTTCCGCCTCGCCCCTTGAGCTCTCTCATGGTGATACGCGGCGGCTTGCCCGGCGCATCGGGAGACCAATTGTCGGGAATGGCAATCGCTTCGCCATCATCAATCTCGACCACACGCAGCACGGTTACCTTGGGCACACCGCCCATGCGGTGATAGGCCGTTTTCTTGCCGTCGATCAGGCCTTCTTCGGCCATGTCTTTGAGAATGCGCTTTAGCGTGATCTTTTCCTGCCCTTTAAGCCCGAACGCTTTAGCGATCTCGCGCTTGCCAGCAGGTGTGTCCGAAGATTGAATGAACTCGAGTATTTGTTCTTTTGACGGCAGCCCGATCGGGCGCCGCGTTTTCTTATTATTTTTATTCATGACCCCTTATATCGGGTTCGAGTGCGCTTCAATCAATAGGCCTTGGCAATCAGGATCCGTTCGACCGCAGGGTCTCCGGTGAAAATACAGGGGCCGTCAGCCGGTGCGGCATCGCGCGGCACGTTGCGGATGGTGAGCTTGTGTCCCTTTAAAGTCTCGACCACCTTCTCCAATGCGTCGCCGGTCGGCTTTGACCACTGCACTTCCAACCAGCCAGGATATTTTGCAGAACCATCATAAAACGCCGCTACTTCATCCAGCGAAGTCACGCCGCGGGTGATATTGGCGTCGCGGCGTTCAGCAGCCTCATTGAATAGCGAGTTCTGAATATCTTCCAGCAGCGCGCTCAATCCGGCAACGGCGTCTGCGCGAGGTGTGAAAGCGAAGTTGGCTTTGCCGTTGTCCATGTTCCAAAGCTGGTCGCGGCGGATCATGGCAACTTTGTTGTCATTCATATCGCGCGGACCAACTTCCATGATGACAGGGGCACCTTTGCGCACCCAGTCCCACCGCTTAGCCGCGGCTTGTCCAGCCTTCTTGTCCAGCAATACGCGCACCGGTTCGCCCAGTGCCTGTTGCGCCGCAATTTCTGCGCGCAAGCTCTCGCAATATTCGAGAACGACCTCGTCTTCATCTTTGCCGCGCAGCATCGGCAGGATCACGACCTGATGCGGAGCGATACGTGGCGGCACGCGTAGGCCGTCATCGTCACCATGCGTCATGATAACGCCGCCGATCATGCGCGTCGAAACACCCCAGCTGGTTGTGTGGCAATGCTGTTCGGTGCCTTCACGGTCCTGATATGTGATGCCGGCAGCGTGCGCAAAATTGGTACCGAGATAATGCGAAGTACCCGCTTGCAGCGCCTTGCCGTCCTGCATCATCGCTTCGATTGACCAGGTCTCGACAGCACCGGGAAAACGCTCGTTCTCCGGCTTCTCGCCCGCGATCACAGGCAGCGCCATGTCTTCTTCTGCGCACGCACGATACATTTCCAGCGCGCGGTCCGTTTCCTCCAACGCCTGTTCCCGATTTTCATGGGCGGTATGCCCTTCCTGCCACAGGAATTCGCTGGTGCGCAGGAACATCCGAGTGCGCATTTCCCAGCGCACCACATTGGCCCATTGATTGGTAAGCAATGGCAAATCGCGCCAGCTCTGGACCCAGCGCGCCATGGCATCGCCAATAATCGTTTCCGATGTCGGGCGAACAACAAGCGGCTCTTCCAGCTTGGCTTCGGGATCGGGGATCAAGCCGCCCTTGCCATCGGAAATCAGGCGGTGATGCGTGACAACAGCCATTTCCTTGGCAAAGCCTTCAACGTGTTCGGCTTCGCGTTCGAAGTTCTTGAGCGGAATGAAAATCGGGAAGTAGCAATTCTGCACGCCCGCAGCTTTGATGCGGTCATCCATCAGGCGCTGGATACGTTCCCAGATGCCGTAACCCCATGGCTTGATAACCATGCACCCGCGCACACCCGATTCCTCGGCCATGTCGGCGGCTGAAATAACTTCTTGATACCAGGCGGCGAAATCGTCCTCGCGCTTGGTGTTGAGGGCGTGGCGAATATTGGACACGTTTACTGGTTCCTGCTGCTGCGGCGATTGGTTCGAACGCGCGTTTGTTCTTACTTGCTGAGCTCGTCCAGCTTCTTCTGCATTTCTGACATCTGCAGGCGCAGCGCCTCTATTTCAGAGCTTGAGCTGTCTTTGGCCTTGCCGCCGTTCTTGCTGGCGCCCGGCATCAATACATCCGTGGCGGCGCGCATCATCGCGATATTGGTTTCATGAATCTTGGCAAAAGGCGTATTGCTTATGCCCTTCTCAAACGCTTCACGGATCTTGCCCTGGTTATCGCGGAAGTTGGTCATGGCCGCTTCAAGATAGCTTGGCATCATCGACTGCATCGAATTGCCATACATGCTGATCAGCTGCCGCAGGAAGTTGACCGGCAGCATCTGTTCACCGCCACTGGCTTCCTCATCCATGATGATCTGCGTCAGGATCGAGTGGGTGATGTCATCACCAGTCTTGGCATCAAGAACTTGAAACTGGACATCTTCGCGAACCATCCCAGCCAAATCATCCAGCGTAATGTAGCTCGATGTGCTGGTGTTGTAGAGACGACGGTTTGCGTATTTCTTGACGATGACGGTATCGCCATCGCCTGCGTTTTTCTTGGCCATTATGCTGCAACCTTATAGGATCTATGCTGCGTTCTTAGCACTTGCACAATGTGCAGTGCAACATGCGACTACCGCGGCTTGAAGCGTTGTCCCAATGTGGTAAGCAATTCATACTGAGACAGGCCCGAATTCGGCGCCACATCGGGAAGGTGGAATGGCACTTCAAGCCAGTCGCCCTCGCGCAAGCTGGGTGCGTTGGAGAGGTCGACAATGATCATGTCCATCGAAACTTTGCCCACGATCGGAAGCCTAGTTTTGCCATGCAGCAAGTGGCTGCCTTCGCCGCCTCTGCTGCGCAAAAAACCGTCAGCGTAACCAAGCGATACAACACCCGTTGGCATGGCACATTGGGCAGTAAATTCCGCATTGTAGCCAACAGAGTCACCTGCACTGAGCGAACGGGTTTGCAAGATTGCAGCTTCCGGCCTGGCGACCTGTCTGATCTTGTTCGCAAGTTCAGGCCTTGGAACACCGCCATACAGCGCCAGGCCAGGCCGCGTCAGGTCGAAGTGATAGGCGCTTCCAAGCGCGATCCCTGCGCTGTTAGTCAAACTGGCGGCTTGGTGCGGAACGACTTCTGTTGCTTGTTTAAATACTGCGAGCTGCCGTGCATTCATGACATTGTCTTCATCGGCGCAAGCGAGGTGCGACATCAAGATATCGACATCCAGCGAGGCAATCGCAGGGTCAGACAAGTCCCCCAGCGAGACGCCCAGTCGATTGATCCCGGTATCCACCATCAGTTGGCAAGTTCCGCCGCCGCTTTCATGCCAGAGCCTGGCTTGAGAAACCGAATTGATCACAGGTGCGGCACCGGTCTGTTGCGCATAGGCAGCGTCAGCCGCATTCATTGGGCCATGCAGCACGGATATCCTGGCCGGTGGTACATGGCTGGCAACCGCTTCGACTTCGCTCCAGTGCGCAACGAAGAAGTGCGTGCAGCCTGCGTCGCGCAAAGCGGGTACGCATGCATCCACGCCCAACCCGTAGCAATCGGCCTTGACAGCTGCACCGGTCTTGACCGCGCCGGACATCGCATCGAGCGCGCGCCAATTATCTGCCAGAACGTCAGCGTCAATTGTGAGCCGCAGGCTGGGCGGCGGAAGTTCAGCCATGTTCGTCTGCGAAGTCTTTCGGTGGGCCATCAGGGATGCCCCACCACAGCACAACGACACCAAATGCAACGACGACCCATGTGTACCAAAGCCCGGAGTAGATGTTGCCCGTGCTCGCCACGATCACACCTGCAATCAGCGGCAGAAATCCGCCCAGGTAACCCGCGCCGATGTGATACGGGATCGACATCGAGCTGTAGCGAATGGACGGGGGAAACATTTCAGAAAGCAGCGCTGCAACCGAACCGTATGTGAGCGCTGATAGCATGCCCAGCCCGAGCAGAATCGCGACAATGCCAAGGATATTGGCGGCCGCCGGTTGTTGTTTGCTGAAGTCAAAACCGTACTCACCCAACGCATCGCGAATACCGGCGTTGCGCGCGGCACCATCATCAAACCATTCTTGCTCAAGCGTCACGTCTTCACCGCCTGCGAGCAATCTCAGATCTGTGGCCGGCTCAACCTTGTAAGGGACGCCAGCGGCCGTAAGCGTTTCCAGCACCTTGCCGCATTCGGTCTGCTCCCGGTTGAACATTTCGGCGAACGGGTCTGTCGTGCACTGGCTACCCTGGACCACAATCGGGGTCTGCTGGGCGGCGCGCTCAAGACCCGGATTGGCCAGACTGCCCATGCCCCAGAAAGCCGGGAACAGCAGAAGCAACGTCAAGACAGCGCCGATCATAATCGGTTTTTTGCGGCCAATCGTGTCCGACCATTTGCCGATCATGACGTAAAAACTCATCGCGATAAGGCCGGAGAAGAAAAGGATAAGCTCGACCGTCAGATCATCGACATGCATCGGCCCCCTCAGGAAGCTCATGCCGGAGAAAAACGCGGTGTACCAGATCGTGGTCAGAATGCCGGTCACGCCAAACAGCGCGACAAATATCCGCTTCTTGTTTCCGGGATAGGTGAAGCTCTCCTTGAACGGATTGCCGGCGATTTTTCCCTCCGCCTTCATCGCCTGGAACACCGGGCTTTCTGACAGCATCAGGCGCATCCAAAGAGAGATCACGAGCAGAATGATCGAGAGCAGGAATGGCACGCGCCAGCCCCAAGCGGCAAAGTCATCTGCCGGGATAAGATACCGGCAAGCCAACACAACTGCGATGGACAGAACGAAGCCGCCAGCAACACTGGCCTGGATGAAGCTTGTATAGAAACCGCGCTTTTCCGGTGGAGCGTGCTCGGCAACATAAATCGCTGCGCCGCCATACTCTCCGCCTAAGGCGAGGCCCTGGATCACGCGCAGCAAAATCACGATAATCGGTGCAGCAATACCGATCGTGTCTATGGTCGGGATCATGCCCACCCCGGCGGTGGCAATGCCCATCAGGGTCACAGTTACAAGGAACGTATATTTGCGCCCCAGCTTGTCGCCCAGATATCCAAACAGGATCGCGCCAATCGGACGAAAGGCAAACCCGACTGCAAATGTTGACCAGACGAGCAGCAGTCCAAGCGTTTCATTGTCCGTATCGTAGAATGCATCCTTCAGGATGTAGGCAAGCGTGCCGTAGATGAAGAAATCATACCATTCGAAAACGGTGCCCGCCGAGCTCGCTCCGATTACAAGTTTGATTTCTTTCTCGGACGGTTCGCGAACCGCGACGCTAGCGCTTTCTGACATGGCTGCTGCCTCCCCTACAACATTGTGCGATGCGCCGCTCTAGCGTGTGTCAGGAACCTTGCAAAGCGCTTGCTGGGCAGCCTTCCACGGCAACAGGATTGCGCCATGCCGTCCCTTTAGCTCGCGCGCCGCAGACAGGGCCTGGAAGTCTGGCCAATCGGGTTCAGGTGCGGACGGATCTTTCATCCAGGCTTCTATTTGCGCAAGGACGAGATTGATCGATGTCAGCCTGGCCCCTGCTGCCGCACGCGCAAATACCGCCGCAGCGGCCTGACCAACTGCACAAGCTGACACGCCCAGCCCCAATTCCGCGATTGCGTCTTGGTCGGTGAGTTTGATGCCGACCGTTAAAGAGCTGCCGCAGGTCGTGGAGCGCGAACTTCCCTGTACCTGCCAATCCCCCGAGAGCGGAAAGGCAGCCAATTCTGTCGCCAGTGATAGCAGATTGGGAGTGTAAAGTTTCGCCGCAGTGCTGGCGGGCATCACTCGCCTTCCGCATCGATACGCAGGCGTTCCCTGCGTTCGGCAATAATATTCACAAGATCACTCGAGGCGGAATCGATGACTGGGTATGTGCGTGCTGTGGTGATCCAGACGGGGCGCCCTTTGTACCCCCACAAGCTATCAAATCCGAGCGCGATGACCGAGAACGCAAACACCATAATCAGCGCGCCCTTGACCACGCCAAATCCAAATCCCAGCACGCGGTCGATCGGTCCCATAATCGAACCGCGCGATGCCTCACCCACGTTGTTTGCGATGAGTTTCATGGCCGCATATGGGATGAGCAACAAAAGTGCGAACGCGAGGATAGAAGTTGTCGGTTCTGCATCGAGATACTCGAGCAGGATTTCCGTAAAAGGCTCGTGCAAATAGTAGATTGCCGCCGCGGCCAATGCCCATGCTGCGAGCGATAACACCTCCTGCACCAATCCGCGCAGAAAGCCGCCTATCGCAGCCACCCCGATAATGATGAAAACAATGATATCGAACCCGTTCATGGGGGCGGATTATGACTTTGACATCACGCGGTCAACGAGGTTCGCAACTTGTCCCAAACCATTGAACGCGATTTTGGATGAACCGGTCTTGCTGCTCGCCGGGCCGAACGCAGCGGCAAAGCCAAGTTTGGCCGCTTCCTTGACGCGCAAATTGGCATGCGCAACGGGGCGCACTTCGCCGGAGAGTGACACCTCACCGAACCAGACCGACTTATCAGGGAGCGGCCGATCCGCCAACGCGCTGACCAGCGCGGCCGCCACCGCCATATCGGCGGCGGGATCTGATAAACGGTACCCGCCGGCAATATTCAAATACACTTCGGCCGAACTGAAATTGAGCCCGCAGCGAGATTCCAGCACCGCCAACAACATCGCCAATCTGCTGTTGTCCCAACCGACCACCGATCGCCGGGGCGTTGCTCCCGATTGCAAGCGGACAATCAAGGCTTGAATTTCGACCAGGACGGGCCGTGTTCCTTCGAGAGCGGGGAAAACCGCGCTGCCTGCCAATGGTTGATCCCGTCCAGATAGAAACAGCATCGAAGGGTTGCTGACTTCTTCCAACCCTTCCTGCTCCATAGAGAACACGCCGATCTCGTCGACCGCGCCAAAGCGGTTCTTGAGTGCGCGCAGGATGCGGTATTGATGGCTCCGCTCTCCCTCAAAGCTCATCACGACATCGACCATGTGTTCCAGCACGCGCGGCCCAGCGATGCTGCCGTCTTTGGTCACATGTCCGACAAGCACCAGCGCGACACCATTCTCCTTGGCGTATCGGATCAATTCAAAGGCACATCCGCGAACCTGACTAACAGTGCCCGGAGCCCCCTCGATTGTGTCCGAATACATGGTCTGGATCGAATCGATCACCAACAGAGCTGGCGCTTCCATCTGACCCAATGTCGTCAGGATATTCCGCACTGATGTTTCTGACGCCAGCTGAAGCGGTGCATCGGACAAGCCGAGCCGTGCTGCGCGCATGCGCACCTGGCCCGCGGCCTCCTCTCCGCTGACATAAACCACACTTCCACCATTCTTCGCTATGGTCGCTGAAGTCTGTAGCAAAAGAGTGGATTTCCCGATCCCGGGATCACCGCCCATCAGCACCGCCGAGCCGGGCACCAGCCCACCGCCAAGTGCGCGGTCAAATTCCGTCAGTCCCGTCGAACGGCGTTTGGGTAATTCTGTTGGCGCATTCAGTTCTTCAAAGGCAACCGCACGACCGCCTCTCGACAGGTCATGCTTTTGCGAGAACACCGTCGCTGGCGCATCCTCAACCATAGTGTTCCATTCGGCACAATCGGGGCATTGCCCCTGCCACCGGTGTGTCACGCTTCCACAAGACTGACAGATATATCGCTTCTTTGCTTTCGCCATCCGCAGATCGATAAACGGAACATAGGCAGAACGCAATTGCCTTCTGTGGTTAAACCCCTAAGGAAATCAACATGCACCAGAAGGAACTTCGTATTGCATTGGTTTGCTACGGCGGCGTCAGCCTAGCGGTATACATGCACGGTGTTACGAAAGAGCTCTGGCATCTGGCCCGCGCAAGCAGATCCTACCACCTGGAGGAAGAGCCAGAGGGGCACGTGGCCAAGGTCTATCATGACTTGCTGGGAGAGATTGAGGCACAACAAGGGCT
>Ga0181585_10002455_pt1 | contig 16411 bp, 14 predicted proteins | sample 071ome_29_FD_132469 | JGI IMG/M metagenome (GOLD analysis project Ga0181585, IMG submission 132469) | Coastal salt marsh microbial communities from the Groves Creek Marsh, Skidaway Island, Georgia - 071407BT metaG (megahit assembly) | ecosystem: Environmental > Aquatic > Marine > Intertidal... | reverse complement strand
GCAAAAAGTGATGATGGCTAGGTCTGGAGTTCAGGATTCAGTGTACGGATGAACCCGGACGGGACCGATGCGGAAATCATTGGCCATGGATACCGCAACAGTTACGAACAGGTGGTCAGCTCGATGGGAGACCTTTTCCAAAGCGATAACGATGATTACAGCAGTTGCCGAAACTCTTATGTGCTCGAATATGGATCGGCCGGGTATTACTCGCTCGATGGGCAGCACAAGTGGCAAGCGGCTAAGCGATCGGGGCAAGCAATCCAGAGAGCTCACTGGAGGCAGGACAACCCGGGCACCTTTGATACCGGAGATGTGTACGGAGCTGGAGGACCGACCGGGGTTACCTTTTATGAAAATGGTGCCCTTGGACAAAAATGGGAAGGTACTTATCTATCATGCGAAGCTACCCGAAATGTGGTGTTCGGCTATCACCCGAGACCCTTGGGAGCCACCTACTCACTTGACCGTTTTGATTTTGTAAGTACCGCTGCCACCGCCACTGAGTTGAATGAGGAATCTGAAGAAGAAGCCGAAAAAAGAATTCAATTCCGCCCAGCAGATTTGGATATCGGACCCGATGGTGCCATCTACATTGCGGACTGGCACGATGAACGCTCGGGCGGACACAGTACTCAGGATGAATCCGCTTCAGGAGCGATTTACCGGATTGCTCCCAAAAATTTCAAACCGGTTATTCCCGTCCTCGATCTGAAAAATGTGGAGGGTGCAATCGCTGCCCTGAAGAGCCCTAACCCAGCGGTTCGGTTTCTTGGATTTCAGGCACTCAAAAAATTCGGCAGTGATGCCCTGTCCTCCGTGCAAAAATTAATTAATCATCAAAACCCATATGTTGCCGCACGGGCAATCTGGTTGCTGCCACATCTGGGCAAAGCTGGTAAAAAGAAAGCGGTTAAGTTGCTCAACTCCAGCGACCGTAGCCAACGACTCGTTGCCTACCGGAGTTTGCGAAGGGTTGAAGGAAATATTCTTCCCTATGCAAAGAAGATGGTAAAAGATTCAGATACGGGTATCCGCCGAGATGTGGCCCTATCGCTACGGTCCATTCCTTTTGCAGAGAGCAAAGATCTTTTTGCAAAGCTTGCCAAAGGCTTTGACGGTAAAGACAAAAATTACCTCGAAGCCATCGGTCTTGGTGCTGCGGGCAAGGAAAATGAAGTATGGAAACACCTTCGTAATTCGCTTGGCTTTACTGATTCCTCAAAGTGGACGGATGCCTTTGCCCGTATCACATGGAGGTTGTGGCCCAGCGATGCCATCGCTGATCTACTCAACCGTGCAAAAAACATAAACCTCTCTATCGACCAGAGAAAATTTGCCATCGAATCGATTGCATTCATCGATCACGAAAGTGCACCGGATGCCTTGATTGAACTGGGAATGTCGATTGAGGATAAAGAACTCAGCGAATGGATTGTGGGATGGACTATCCGACAAAGTTTTACTGATTGGGGAAAATACCATGTGAAAAACAAACTGAAAGCGGCTGGCATCTTTGATGCGGATGCAGTTACCTTAGTACCAATCAACACTCCCGAACCAACTGTTAAGTCCAAACTAAAAGTAGCTGATATTGCCGAACTGAGTGGTGACCCACATAAGGGCAAAACCACCATCCTGCGCTGTTCGATGTGCCATGAAGTAAATGGGGTTGGTGTAAACTTTGGTCCACGCCTGGAGGGCTGGGCAGCCAAGCAATCTAAAAACGCGGTAATCCATGCGATTGTGAACCCTTCTCAGGGCATAGCCCATGGATTTGGTGGAACCGAGTATGTGCTCAAAGATGGATCCATACTTCATGGAATAACTGAGGCTCACGGGGACCCTGCGATTGTATTGTCTCAGGGAGGCCTCAGTCAGATGGTACCTCGATCCAAAGTCAAGGTATCCAAGCCGATGAAGCGCTCCCTGATGCTGTCCGCCGAACAACTCGGTTTGACCGCACAGGATGTGGCCGATGTGGTCGCCTTTATGAAGGAGTACAACTGAGGATATTTTTATCCTTTAATTTGAAATATCGGATTCTCGCCAGTTGATTAACTGGTGGGAATTAGCCAGTCCGGTATCCGAATTGATCTCGATGATACATCCCTGCATGCCCACATCCCCTTCGGCCACGGGACACTTGCGTGGCATCCCATCCTTGAAACGGCCAAGGCAGGCATCAATATCACGCCCCAGCACGGATTCCCGAGGACCGGTCATACCAAGGTCGGTCTGGTAAGCACTGCCTCCTTGGAGGATTCTGCCATCCGCAGTAGGCACATGAGTATGGGTGCCATAAATCATCGCCACACGACCATCAAGGTGCCAACCCATAGATTCTTTTTCCGAAGTGGTTTCCGCATGAATCTCGCAAAGGACAATATCACAGGAATCTTTGAGCTCGGTAAAGACCCGATCAGAGGTGGCAAAGGGACAATCCACTTTCGGGCCCATAAAAGTTCGTCCAAGCACGGTAAACAAACCAACCTTGAAACCATTGACCTCAATAATTAAACGGTCACGACCAGGATTACTTGCGGGCAGGTTGGCAGGGCGGCAAACGTAGTCGAGCCCATCGATCTCGTTATTAAAATTTTTTTGATCCCAGATATGGTCTCCCAAAGTAATTGCCTGAATCCCAGCTGATTGAATTTCGGCGGCAGTCTTGGCGGTGATTCCTGCCCCACCCGCAGCATTCTCCCCATTGGCCACCACTAAATCGACTGAAGCATTCTCAAGAAAGGAGGAGAGATGATTGGATAAAAAATTTCTGCCTGGGCGACCAACAATATCTCCAAGCAGCAAAATTTTCATTTAAAGATCTAAGAGATTTTAAATTTACCGGTAATAAAAAAAGGAGGGCTGTGAACAGTTCCCGAAAGTTCGGTCATGCAATGCAATTGGTTTTGCTTCCTCAAACTCTGTATCAACGACCATGATGCGGGTTGAACCTCCTGAACTACGACTGGTAAAAAAGATATGGCGCCCATCATTTGCCCAACAGGGTTGCATCGCATGATTTTGACCATTGGTTAACATACGACTTGCCCGCTTAGAAAAATCATACTCAAAAATTTGAAAACCTCCACCAACAGCCGCGGTGAATGCAATCTTTGTGGGATAGAGTGGATTCCAGGCTGCTTCAACACAGTGCGAACTGACATTCGTAGGAATACGAGAAAGTACACCACTAGATAATGAAACTTCATAAAGTTGAGGCTTTCCCCTGATATCCGAGGTAAGAATGATTCTTCGACCATCAGGTGACCAACATGGCCCAGATTCATTGCTTTTATTTTGGGTTACCCTTCTGGGCCTCGCATAAGGCGTACTTGATAACCAAAGTTCTGGATTACCAGAGGTGGACAAGATTAGAGCAGTTTCTGACGACCGTGGATTTTGGGCCGCACACAGATTACTTCCTTTATAGTTTGCAACCGTGGAGACTTTTCGGGTGGCTAAATCCAGATGGTATACATTATTGAAAACTTTTCGGTTACTGGTGAAGAAAATACCTGCACCTGAATTATTCCATGTCGGATTGAACGCAATTTTGCCAAAAGAGGTTTGAGCCCGAGCATATGTCATCAAAGAATCAGAAACTAGAACTTCTTTGGCTCCGGAAATATCTGAAACATAAGCTAATCTGCCAGAAAAGAACCCAGGGATCCTTAAAATCTCCAGAACCAAGCGATCGCAAGCAAGTAATACCGATGTTTCTAAATTGGAGGCTGATACACTGAACTCAGTAAATAATGTTTTAGGAGAACCTGAGGAAATTGATACCTGAATTTTATTAACTCCAGCAGAGCTAAAAGTTGCCGAATATCTACTGTCATTTTCTTTTGCAAGCCTGAGACCTCCATGCACATATATGGGCTTACTAACTAAGGGAATCAATGCTTTGGGGGTTCTACCTAAGTCGATAGGAATCTGCTTCTTGGCGAGTTCCCCTTCGATTGGGGCAAGGACAATTGCGGAACTTTGCCCCCACGAAAAAGCAAAAATACTACAAAGTAAAAGAATAAAAATTCCGCTACGCCACTTTCGAAAAAAATAATATTCCGAGTCCACATTCATAGATTGTAAACTTTATTACCCTTCATTATTCATCAAGCGAAAAAGGGACTGCTTTAGGAAAAATAATTTTGCTGCACCTGTTAAATGATATGTTCAATTCTTGTTGGAAAATGCTCTTTTGTCCTTGCCGATAATCTCTGTACCTTGCTTGATAAGCGGTTCAATTCATGAAAGACGACAGAATTTTAAATATTTTAAAAAAAGTAAATTATCCGGGTTTCAGCAGAGACATTGTTTCTTTTGGTCTGATTCAAAATGCTGAAATCGTCGGTAAAAATGCCAAAGTTGTGCTCGAACTAACCACCACCGATGAATCTCTTCCAGCAAAAATCAAAAATGTTGTCGAAAAGGCTCTTCTCGCTGACAACTCGATTGAAAATACAGAGGTAAATGTTTTGGTTAAAAGCAACTCAGTTACAAATAGCAAGAATCATTTAGAGAATGAAAATTTGAGCGGAATAAAGCGTATTATTGCTGTAGCCAGTGGGAAGGGCGGTGTTGGCAAATCCACACTTTCCGTCAATTTAGCTTGTGCCTTGGCAAAAATGAGAGATTCAAATGGTGAAAAACTTAAAGTTGGCTTGATGGATTGTGATTTATACGGCCCCTCTGTCCCTCTGCTAATTGGAGCATCCGGACGCCCAGAAATAGTTGGTGAAAACATATTAGCTCCCGTTGAAAGTTATTCAGTAAAGTCAATTTCAATGGGTTTACTAATCGATGAGGAAAGTCCTGTTGTTTGGCGCGGACCGATGATCATGAAAACGATCCAGCAGTTTGCTCATAATGTATTGTGGGGAGAACTCGATTATTTGTTAATCGATTTACCTCCAGGAACAGGAGATGCCCAACTTTCTCTTGCTCAAATACTTCCTTTGGATGGTGCAATTGTGGTAACCACCCCGCAGAAAGCTGCCGTGGATGTTGCCAGACGGGGGGCTAGAATGTTTGAAAAAGTAAATGTGCCAATTCTTGGCGTCGTTGAAAATATGAGTTTCTTGGTTGATGAAACCAGTGGAGATAAAAATTATTTATTTGGTCAGGGTGGAGGTACTGCGACCGCTATCTCGCTAAATTGTCCATTCCTAGGAGAAATTCCCTTGCATGAAGAAGTCCGCTTGGGTGGCGACCATGGAACACCGGTTGTGGTTACAAATCCAGATAATGTCTCAAGTAAAGTTATCTTCGAAATTGCCGATAAAATTACAGAAATAGTTGGCTAACAATAATGTATAATTCTCAAGTTATCCTAAAAGGAAAAATTAAGCCTTCTTAATTTCCCGATGAGTTGTGCGACGGCGAAGAGATGGATTATATTTTTTCTTTTCAACGGCTTCAGTCTGTAACTTTTTGTTGCGTGAACTAATGTAGCGAGAAGGAGATTTTCCTTCCTTCCGTGCTTCTGTACACTCTAAGATAACTGTTTCTCTAGGCATTTGTTACATGATGCGGAATGCATCTTTTTAAGCAATCAGAAAAATATGCCTGATTTTTACAAAAAATATATGAGTGAATCTCTAAAGAATTGCATTTGCTATCGAGATAATTTCTGGCAATTTTGATATCATGGACACCATCCACACCGAAAATTCCGCCAATATTGCAGAAAATAAATTTCGCGAACAGTCAATCAGTAGTAATGAAAAATCATCTAGTGCTGTACCTGAAGTGGGAAACCAATCTTCTGTCAAAATCACTAAACATGGTGATGACCTCGACCTAGGTGGTTCATTTCAACAAAACACCAATGGGAAAAGTCCTGAAATTTGTGCAAAACCCGGAGAACCTGCACCCAGCGTTGATAACCTTGATGATGCCGGAATTGATTGTACAAGAGACCCAGATTGGAAAGTTGTTAAATCTGAAAATTTTGCGGAAACTCCCCAACCAAGCCAAGTGCATAACGATAAATATTGGGACGAACGAAGTCTGGATACACAATTACAAAAAGAGGATTTACAGGAGAAATACATACGCGAAGAAATAGAAAGCTTTGAGCAAGCGGTGAATATCTCTCAGGATGAGGGAAGATCATTCCAAAATGAAGTTCTTGACCCCTATCATGCTGGTGGTCGTCCACCATCGGAACCTTCTTCTGGCTCAAACAGTTTAGACTCATTTGTTTAAAACCCTTACTTCTTAAAATTGAATACTCCACCCAAAAAAGTTGAAATTGTGGGAGATTTCCTCGCTTTGCTTTGGCCGGATAGTGAGGAAATTATAATAGACTCTCAAACACTGAGAAAAAATTCTCCCAGTGCTGAGCAAAGCGGTGAAAGAGATATTTTTGGCCATTTACATGGTGGTTCTGATCAAAATAACTTCAATGGTGTAAAATTACTATCCTATGAAAGAGTCGGAAATTATGCTGTCCGACTATTATTTACAGACGGGCACGGATCAGGGATTTACTCTTGGGAACTTTTAAGAAGTTTATCTTGAAAGGTTTTAACCAAGATCAGACTCAACTACAATTAAGCTAATCCACGACCCGAAATTTTTAAAAAGTCGAGTACTTCACCTAAAAGGAGATTATTACTTTCCTTAAAAATTTCTTCAAGATGATCGACCGCCTGAGAACGGTTCAAGTCTTTACGATACAGTGTCTTGAAGACAGAACGAATACACTCAATTTCCTCGGAACTGAAATCCGATCTCTCTAATCCAATCTTATTGATTGCACGAACTTCCGCAGGAGAACCATCTGCAAGCATAAAAGGTGGAACATCTTGAACAAGTTTGGAGCATGCAGAAACCATACAATGACGCCCAAGCCTGCAGAATTGATGTACACCCGCTCCCCAACCAATATTCACATGATCCTCAACTTGAACATGGCCGCCAAGTGCAGAATGACTACTCATAACTAAATGATTCCCCACATTGCAATCATGGGCAACATGACTGTAGGCAAGGAAAACATTATTAGAACCAATACAAGTGTAATCTCCTTCTTTTGTAGCAACATGTGCCGTTACATATTCACGGAAAGTATTGTCGTTACCAATTTTTAAGCCGGGATCGCCTCCCGAATATTTTAAATCGTGGGTTAGACCGCCAATTAATGCGTAAGGATACACTAAGTTATTTTTGCCTATACTCACTGATCCTTCAACAGTCGCGTGTTGCATTATGGATGAACCATCCCCAATTTTTGCTTTCGCACCAATGATTGCAAATGGCCCTACCTCAACCCCGACTCCTAGTTGGGCATTAGCATCAACAATGGCTTGGGAATGAATTTTTACTGACACAACTAGAAGGAAATCCAGAATTATTCAGACGCGTCGACAATGGAAAACATTAGGCTTGCTGAAGAAACCACCTTGTCACCAACCTGACATTCTACATTTGCTGTGGCTAGTTTATTACCCCGGACTTTATCCAGTTTGGCAACAATACGCAATTGATCACCCGGCACAACTGGTTTTCTGAATTTTACCTTATCTGCACTCATAAAAAAAGCCACTTTGCCCTCAGATGAATTCATTCTTAAAAGAAGAATTCCAGCCGCTTGGGCCATTGCTTCCAATTGTAAGACTCCCGGCATAACCGGGTGCCCGGGAAAATGACCTGGGAAAAATGGCTCATTTATAGTGACATTTTTAATGGCCACTAAAGTCTCATTGCCTTCAATCGATTCTACACGATCTACCAAAACAAAAGGAAAGCGGTGAGGCAACACATCTAAGACCCGTCGAATATCCAAAGCAGTCTCATTAGGAAGAACAAGCGATTTTGAAACTTTCCCCACTTTCTTTTTTCGTGAAGATTGTTCAATAATTTTACCGACGAGTTCAGAATTTAATGAATGACCAGGACGCACAGCAATGATGTGAGCCTTCAATGCCTTTCCCAATAAAGAAAAATCACCCACAATATCCAAGATTTTATGACGGACAAATTCGTCATCAAATCGAAGAGGTTCTTTTGAGAGAATCTTGTCGCCCTTAATCACGATCGCACTATCTAAACTTCCGCCACGAATTTTTCCGATCTTAAGCAGCTCTTCTATCTCTTCGTAAATAGTGAAGGTACGAGCAGGAGCTATCTGGGCGATGTATATTTCTGGATCTATATCAATTGAAAGATGTTGCACATGACTACCACGATCATCTGCTGAGGTGCATGTAATGCGTAATCCATCATAAGGAAGAGCAATTATCGATCGATTCCCTGATGAAACTGTAACTGGATCAGTGAGTTCAATAAATTCACGATCCTTATCCTGTTCCACGGGTTCAGCTTCCAGGATTAAATTCACAAATGGTCGAGAGGAACCATCCATAATCGGCGGCTCACTAGCGTCTAACTCGATCTCGGCATTATCGATTCCACATCCTCTCAATGCACTAAGTACATGCTCAATCGTATGAACCTTGGCATTTCCGTTTGTTATCGTAGTACTTCTGATAAGATCAGATACATTATCTAAGACGGGTCGGATTTCTGGCTTCCCAAAAAGATCTGTTCTACGAAAGATATATCCAGTGCCCTCTTTCCCTGGCTTAAGAGTTAAGCTAACTTCTTCACCAGTATGCAGAGATTTTCCTTTTATCGAACGATCCCGACGCAAAGTTCTTTGTTTAACTGCCATCTAAACCTACCCTTCATATCTTAGGGTATAAACGCTGTAAAGGAGTAAGGATATCGATCCAATTTTCTTGAATAATTTTTTCTTCTAAATAGTAATAATGTCTTTGCCCACATTCTAAAAATTGCCCGTATCCACACATAGTTTTAAAAAGCGCCTCAAGAGAGAATACCGTAAAATGATTGATAAAATGGTTCGCTCTCATGCTTTCCACAGGATAGCAATGAAGCTTCTATATTTTATTTGCTTTGTAATTTCCGTTATACTGGGAACCCTTTTATATTTTGATAAGTAATTAATTATTAGGGATTAATCTAATTTTCTGGGAAAGGTAAATTGCCCAACCTTATTTTTTTCTTCAAGCTATTTTTCCATAATCTTAAAGTCTCACTGATTGTATCTTCGTTAAACTTTTTATCCTGCAAAAAGTTACAGAGAGAGCGATAGCCATTAGACCTTAAGTAATTGGATAATTCAAGATTGGCTTCGGGATAACCCATTAACAAGCGAGTCAAATTCTCAGCTTCAATCGATCGTGGAAATTGATTTCTGATATTAAGGTACACCCCCCTCGATTTAGCCAACTCAAGGGCAACCGATATCTCTCTATTTTCAATAGGTATTCGATTTTTGCTTAAACTAAGGTTGGACAAAACTGGTAATGATAAAATGGGGAGCGGATTGTGAATCAAATTATAAGACAACCCCAATGACCTAAGTGCAGAGAGTCTGGATAGGTCATTAAGTTCAACAATGATGTTTGAATGAAGATCGAGTGTATGAAGTGAAAAAAGGGAACGAAGTGGACGAAGATCACAAATATGATTTTCGGATAGATTCAATCTTTCTAAGTTATCGAGGGATTGTATCCCCTCTATCGTGTACAATTGATTGTTTGCTAGAGACAATTGCTTAAGAGTGTAAAACTTCTTTAAAATTCCTACCTCTTCTAATTCATTTCCTGAAAGTAATAGAGTTTGTAGAGCAGAAAGCTCTCCAAAAGAATTTATATCTTTTAAGCGATTACCGTATAAATGAAGATCTACTAAATTCGTTAATCCTTTTAACTCAATAAGCGGATCAATATCACGCTTTCCATTGCCACTTTCATCGGTGAAAGGCTCACCTAAATCATATTGTTTGTTACGGTTACGATCAACATACTCTTCGATCCTTCCCAATTGATTACCGTGGGCATAAAAATTTACAAGGTTAGACAGCTTAGAAATCCCCTCCAGGTCAATCAATGAATTATTGGATACATCAAGGTGCCTTAAGTGAGTAAAATGTTCGATACCAGATAAACCAAGGAGCCGGTTATTTGAAAGATTAAGTTCAAGAAGTGCTAAACGCGCATCGCTTAGAAGTTCACCAGAAGAAGTAGTGTCAATTAACTTTTCTGTCCTCTGACTTTCCTTTGTCAATGGATCGCTCAGGTTTTGTTGAGATTCAGCAATCTGATTCTTCCGTGCAAATCCAGAAAGAGGAGTAAAAGTCGATAAATCTACGAGTCGGTTGCCCTGCAAATCAAGCTTGCGAAGTTTTGAGAGCTTTTTTACCGGTGAAAGATCCTCGATGAGGTTGTTTCTAAGGACTAAATATTGCAAGTTTTTGGCACGATCCAACCCAGAAAGGTCACGTATTTCGAGATCATTTGCCTCAAGGCGAATAAGCTTCTTGGCAATTAAATCTTCAGTCAAATCACGTTCTGCAACTCCCAGAGAATTAGCAATAGCTTGCTGAAGGGCAGGTTCAGGTATGATCAAAGATTGTGAATATAGGCTTACTCCCAATAGATGGATTCCCGACAAAAAAATTAATGATAGGATTTTTTGGGTTTTGGGTCTTTCAGCCATTTTTTTAGTAATATGAGGATTGGTATAATCCTAATGACAGATTAGGATCTCAAACGGGCAATCAGATCTTTTGATTCAACAGACTCCCCAACCTGTACCAGGATATCATCAACCGTACCATCGGCGGAGGCGTAAAGAGTTGTCTGCATCTTCATCGCTTCCAGAACTGCAATTTTGTCACCTTTTTTGACTGATTTCCCCACACTTGTCGCAATGCTACTAATCATTGCAGGTATGGGTGCCCCGACATGCAATGGATTGGCGGGATCAGCCTTTTCACGAGCCTTGGCATCGCCCTTAACCGATTTATCCTCCACCAAGGTGGTTCTTGCTTTTCCATTAAGTTCGAAAGTAAGGGAACGAACACCTTTCTCATCAGGCTCACCGACATTAAGAAGCTTGATAAATAGGGTTTTACCTTCTTCGATTTCGATAGAAATTTCTTCTCCAATGGATAGTCCATGGAAATAGGAGGTGGTGGGTAAGACCGAAACATCGCCATATTTGGAACGTGAAGCTAGATAATCCTGAAATACCTGAGGGTACATCAAATGGGAAAATAAATCATCCTCCGTTGCTTTTCTGCCAATTTTCTTTTGAAGGCTGGAAAATTCCTTTTTTAGGTCGATTTTTGGTGCAGAGGCACCGGGGCGGCCACGCATAGGTTTACGTTTTCCGAGAACCACTTTTTGGACTGCTTTGGGCCAACCGCCCATAGGTTGTCCCAGATTACCGGACAAAAGATCGATGACAGATTCAGGGAATCCGGTCTCTGGGGGAAGATTGACTATATCTTCAGGCTTCACACCTTTGGTGATTAGGAAAATGGCAAGATCTCCAACACATTTACTGCTGGGTGTCACCTTGACAATATCACCAAGTAATTGGTTCACCTTCTGGTATGTCTTCACCACATCAGGCCAACGCTTCCCCAGACCTAATGCAGTGGCTTGCTCGCGAAGATTGGTGTATTGACCGCCCGGCATTTGATGATGGAAGACCTCGGCACTTCCAAACGGCGGTGAGGAATCAAACGGAGCATAATACTGGCGAACCGCTTCCCAGTAGATAGATAATTCATTGAGGGCCACAACATCCAATCCAGTCGATCGTGGTGCATTGCGCAAGGAATGAACAATGGAATTGAGATTGGGCTGACTTGTGCAACCGGACATTGAAGAAACCGCCAGATCCACCACATCTACCCCCGCTTCCGATGCCTTAAGTACGGATGCGGCAGCAATTCCACTAGAGTCATGGGTGTGGAAATGAATAGGTAGAGAAACTTCATTCCGTAAGGTCTTGATCAAACGATGAACCGCGGTGGGATGACAAAGACCAGCCATATCCTTAATCGCAATAATATGGGCACCCATTTTTTCCAACTCCTTGGCTAAGTCCACATAGTACTTCAAGACATATTTCTCTTCCTTGGGATCGGTAAAATCACCGGTGTAACAAAGAGCAGCTTCACAGAGAGATTTATTTCGTTCATTAACCGTTTCCATCGCAACCTTGAGGTTGGGTAGATAGTTGAGGGAGTCGAAAATGCGGAATACATCCATCCCCGCCTCGGAGGAGTGGATCACAAATTCCCGCACCACATTATCAGGATAATTGGCATATCCTACCCCATTGGATCCTCGCAGAAGCATCTGGAAAAGAATATTGGGGATGCGCTCACGCAACTTTCTCAGTCTTTCATAGGGAGATTCTCCCAAAAAGCGCATGCAGGTATCAAAAGTGGCTCCTCCCCACATCTCCAGGCTAAAAAGACCCGACAATCGCCGAGATATAAAGTCAGCAACCGTGAGCATATCGTAAGTACGCATGCGGGCGGCAAAAAGAGACTGATGAGCATCGCGTAAAGTGGTATCAGTAACCATAAGTGGTTTTTGATCACGCAACCATTTCGAAAATTTTACCGCACCCTCCGATAGCAGCCGATCCCTGGTACCTCTTGGGGGAGCCTGCTTGAGATCATATTCGGGAACAATCAGGGGCAAAGGATTCTTGATTCGCTCACGTCCCTTTACCTGAGGGTTTCCATTGACCACAATCTCTCCCAAATAATTGAGCAAACGGGAAGCCCGGTCCCTTCTTGCTTTAAAGCGGAAAAGTTCCGGAGTTACATCGATCATTTTCGTCGAGGCACGGCCCTCAACAAATTCCTTGTGGGAAATCACATTTTCCAGAAAGGGAATATTAGTCTTCACTCCCCGGATGCGCATCTCACGCAAAGCACGATGCATCCGGTCCAGTGCCTGATTGAGGTTGGGTCCGGATGTGGTAATTTTCACCAACAAAGAGTCATAGAAAGGCGTAATAATCGACCCCGTGTCCCCCATGGCCCCATCCAGACGAACCCCAAAACCTGCAGAGGAACGATAACTCAAAATCTTACCATAGTCTGGAGTAAATCCTTTCTCTGGATCTTCCGTGGTTACACGGCATTGCACCGCACACCCGTTACGGGGAATGTCTTCCTGCTGGGGAATGCCAATTTTTTTACCATGAATGGGCTGATCCATCGCCACTAAGATCTGCGAGCGAACAATATCAATTCCAGTGATCTGCTCGGTGACGGTATGCTCGACCTGAATCCGGGGATTCATTTCAATGAAAAACCATTCATTGGTATCCTGATCGAGAAGAAATTCAACGGTTCCAGCGTTGTCGTAGCCGATCTTTTCAGCCAATTGGACACCGGCGTCACAAAGTTCCTTCACTACTTTTTCTGGTAAGCCTATGGAAGGAGCAACCTCTACAACCTTCTGATATCTGCGCTGTACCGAGCAATCGCGCTCATGAAGATGCACCACATTACCCTTTCGGTCACCAAGAATTTGCACTTCGAGATGCTTTGCCCGCCCTACATAGCGCTCTAAAAACACCGCTGGATTCCCAAAAGCACGCTCAGCTTCTCCCTGTGCCTCCTCCAACATGGGCTTAAGGTCTTTTTCTTCCATAACCACACGCATACCACGCCCTCCCCCTCCAAAAGCCGCTTTGATGATCAAAGGAAATCCTATCTTGCGGCCCCACTTAAGGGCTTCCGCGGATTTGGCTACCGGATTGGGAGTGGCAGGCAAAGTGGGCACGCCTGCTTCTTCGGCCGCTTTTTTGGCAGCCACTTTGTCCCCCATTCGCTCAATCAATTCTGGACGGGGACCAATAAAGGTTATTCCAGCGTCATCACAAGCTTTGGCAAAAGTTGGGTTTTCTGAAAGAAACCCGTATCCAGGGTGAATCATGTCCACGCCCTTATCCTTCGCTAATGTTATGATCGAATCAACATCGAGATAGGCAGCTACCGGACCTTTGCCCTTTCCAACAAGATAAGCTTCATCCGCCTTGAACCGGTGAACACCAAAACGGTCTTCTTCAGCGTAGATGGCTACGGTTCTTAAATTTAATTCAGTGGCAGAACGAAATATCCGAACGGCAATTTCACTCCGATTGGCAACGAGCAATTTTTTCATGAATCTTTAAAGAGGTATAGATTTGCGAGCTTAACCAAGCAATGCCTCGATTTACTGATTTCATCAACGCCAAAATCCAGAATTTAGGTTAGGCTAGAGAAAGATCTCTCGAAAATGAAGATTACAAATTCAAATACCCGACCCATTCAAACCATGGATCAATCCATTCTTTAAGACCAAAAAAATAAGCTAGAGCCGCTAATGCGAGATACGGGCCAAATGGGATCTCCATACCAAAAGCCAATTGATTTTCTTCCCGGGAAACGGACTTACTCACTCGCTGCCAGATATAGATTGGTATAAGAAGAGTAGTTCCCAATACCGCACCTCCAAAAATACAAAAGACGGCACCTTTCCATCCACAAAAGGCACCCACACAGCCAAGAAGCTTTACATCGCCCTCCCCAAGAGCCTCGCGGCCAAAAGCACGACCCGCGATCGCACCGATCCAATAAAGTAATCCAGAACCAACGAGAATGCCCAGTAGGCTGTAAAATCCAGAGTTTAATCCCTCAACTCCCATAAAATGATGATCCACTCCATGCAGAACTGGGAAATAAAAAGATAGAATAAGCCCCATAACTGCACCACCGATACTGAGGCGATCTGGGATAAGCATGGTTTCATAATCGATCACCACAACAGCGATAAGAAGCCATGCAAAGATAAGAGACGCTAAGAGAATACCCTTACTCTGATGGTCAAGAAATGAATAAAAAATCCATGAATATAAGATTCCGATCACCAACTCTACTATAAAATAGCGGATTGAAATCCGGTGACCACAACAGCGTGTACTCCCCTTCAAAAAAAGCCAACTTAGAACCGGAAGATTTAATGACCATGGTATTGGAGCGGAACAATTCGGGCAGTTAGACCTTGGTTGAACAACTGATATATCACGAGGAACCCGATAAGCTATCACATTTAAAAAGCTGCCCAAGCTGATACCAACCAGAAATCCGATCCATGGAAAATAATCTGCAAAATACATGAGATTGGTTATCATAGTATCTAATTTATGAAATTAGGTTTGAACTGCCTGACTCATTGCTTCAGCAGACACTTCTCTACCTGTCCAAATTTCAAGAGACTTTGCAGCTTGGCCAACCAGCATGCCTAAACCATTTACCCATGGGCATCCCCTATCATTGGCTTGCCTCAAAAGATTAGTCACCGGAGGGTTATAAACCATATCAAAAACATATATATTATCAGAAAGCAAAGAGAGATCGATCGGTGAAGGATCATCTAATTGTAAGCCAAGCGATGTCGCATTGATCACGAGGGTGGGTTCTTGTGATCCTGAAAAAGGATTTTTTATCGATTCAAGCAACTCAATGTCCTGATTGATTCCGTTTTTTCTAAGAGCCTGGCATAATTCTATTGCCCGATCAACCGATCGATTAAAGACCGCCACTCGGCTACAGCCTTCAAAAATAGATTGAGCTACGGCAGCCCGAGCAGCTCCTCCAGCACCAAGAACCAAAATATTAAATTCTTGCATCTGCTTTTTGAAGGCTTGGAAAATTGCCCGTGACAAACCTAGCCCATCAGTATTGTAGCCCCGCCACTCCCCTTTTTCCAAATTAAGAGTATTTACAGCCCCCATCGCTCGAGCCTGTTCATCAATCGAGGGTAAGAGAGAAAGAACATCCACTTTATGAGGAATTGTTAAGTTTAACCCTCGAAATCCAAGTTCAGCAAGTTTGGGGAGAGCAGATCCCAAATCGGAAGGGAGAACTTCAATTTTGCGGTAAGCCCAAAGACGAAAACTTGACTCTTTTTCTGCAAGTATGGCAAGAGCGGCGTTATGCAATAGTGGACTTACTGAATGCTTTATTGGACAACCAAGAACCGCCAACCCAACTTCATCTTTGGGGAGATTACTTAAATCATCAATAAGAAAGGTTTCGTTAAGCATTGGATGCTTCCTGATGAACTCTCTCGAATTCATTAACAAAGGATTCGAACATCTTTGTTTTAGGTATATTATTTTTTGATGCGTAGTGACGGCAGAGGTTTCGGCATGCTCGAGTCAAAGTTTCTGATACTGTCACCGGAAGAAGAGTAACACCAGATTCCTCGTCGGGAAGAACTCCAAGTTTGTCTTCCATCTGCTCCAATTCCATGATCCTACCACCAGCCCAGCAATCTATATAAAAAGGATGCCGTTCCGAGAAACATCCGACCATAAAACGTCCAGGTGTACCGATCGGGTCGAGTTCAAAACCAATCCGATGGGCAACCAAAATATAAATCGCACACAATGAAATGGGAAGACCTTCACGCCGATCCAATACACGATGCAAAAAACTGTTTTCCGAATTTTCGTAATTTTCACGAGCTCCCCGAAATCCATATTCATGAAAAAGTACACGGTTCATCACTTC
>Ga0181585_10002439_pt1 | contig 16478 bp, 12 predicted proteins | sample 071ome_29_FD_132469 | JGI IMG/M metagenome (GOLD analysis project Ga0181585, IMG submission 132469) | Coastal salt marsh microbial communities from the Groves Creek Marsh, Skidaway Island, Georgia - 071407BT metaG (megahit assembly) | ecosystem: Environmental > Aquatic > Marine > Intertidal... | reverse complement strand
GTATGTCGGGCACCAGCTTGACGAAAACCGTCATCAGCGCGAACAGGAAAGTGGCCAGCGCCATGTACCAGACGCCGCGCAAATTATCGCTCATGGGAAAGTCACGGAAATAAAAGAAAGGCGGATTGTATGGGCTGGCAGTGATGCCCACAAGCAACCCCCATAAGGCATCGCGGGGCTACCAATTATTTATTAAATGATATTGATTCTCATTTGTATTTGCATTAGCATTTCGGTTACTCGCACTTTTGAGAGCTTTACGCATGAACCGCCTTGTAACCCGCTGCTTCGGCGTCAGCCTGCTGCCCCTTTGCCTGGCAACGCCCGTAGCCTCCGCCCAAACCAACGACACCGGCCTGCTCCGGGAAATCATCATCCAGGGCAGGTATCTCAGTTCTGACCGGGTCAATGCGCTGCGATCGCCCACGCCCATCATCGATGTGCCCCAGAGCCTCTCCATCATCACCGCCGACCAGATTCGGTTGCAGGGCTTTACCAGCATCGGCGACATCATCAACTACACATCGGGTGTCAATACCTCGCAGGGTGAAGGTCACCGGGATTCGATCGTGTTTCGCGGCGTGCGTTCCACCGCCGACCTCTATATCGACGGCGCGCGCGATGATGTGCAGTACTACCGCCCCTTGTACAACCTCGAACAGGTGGAAATCCTGCGCGGGCCCAACGCCCTCCTCTTCGGCCGCGGCGGCACAGGCGGCATCCTCAACCGCGTCACCAAGAAAAGCGTGATCGGCGAGAATTTCAATACGTTCCAGGCGGCCAGCGACACCTTCGGTGAATTCAGCATCCAGGCCGACAGCAATCTGACACTTGGCGAAAACACCGCATTTCGCATCAACACCTTCTACGAGAGCCTGAACAACCAGCGTGACTTCTATGATGGTGAACGACTGGGTGTCAACCCGACACTGAAGTTCAGGCTGGCTGAAGCCACTACGCTCGACCTGTCCTATGAATACGTCAATCACCAGCGCTTTATCGACCGCGGCATTCCCACTGGCACCGACGGACGCCCGGTTGAGGCATTCGAAGACATCGTGTTTGGCGATCCCGATTTGAACAAGAACGATCTGGAAGCCCACCTGTTCAGAGCGGCAGTACAGCATGAGTTTTCCAACAGCCTGAAAGGCAACTTCAGCCTCTACCACGGCGACTTCGACAAGTTCTACCAGAACTTTTACGCCTCGGGCTACAACCAGGCTGCATCACCGGATGTGGTCACCCTGGACGGCTACGTGGATACGACCCAGCGTGAAAACACCATTGTGTCAGGCAATTTCGTGTGGGAATTCAGCCTGGGCATGATCGACCATACCGTCATTACCGGCGCCGAAATCATCGACACCGCTTCTGACCAGGACAGGTTCAATTCCCTCTGGAATGCGACATCGGACGACAACGAGTTGTTTGCGATCAATCGCCCGCTCAACCTGCGCGGCGGCCGGGGAATCAATGCCAGTGGTATCTCTACAGTCAACGATTTCACGACCGATCTCAACGACTTCACGGAAGTGGACATCGACGTCCGCTCCTTCTACATACAGGACGAAATCGCGCTTTCGGAAAATCTGGATGTGGTGTTCGGTGCACGCCTCGACAGCTTTGACATCCAGGTACTGAACGTACCTGCCGGCGAAATCCGCAGCCGCAAGGACGATGAAGTGACACCACGTTTCGGTGTGGTATACAAGCCGCTCGAAAACATTTCCCTGTATGCGAGCTACAGCGAATCCTTCCTGCCCCGCAGCGGCGAGCAGTACACCGACATCAACGGCAGCAACAACCAGCTTGTCCCCGACACTTTCACCAATCGCGAAGCCGGCCTGAAATGGGATTTCAGCCGCGGACTCAGCCTGACAGCCGCCATTTTCGAGATCGATCAGAGCTCACCACAGGTGGCCGACAACAACCCGGAGACGCTGGACGTGATCGACTCGGAAATCAGCGGCTTCGAATTGCAGCTGCAGGGCCAGATTACCGACCGTTGGTACGTCACGACCGGCTACAGCTATCTGGATGGCGAACAGGTGGACCGCTCAGGCCCGACCGGCCGCAGACCACGGGAACTGCCCGAGAACATGTTGTCACTGTGGAACACCTACCGGGTAACGGATCAGCTGGGCTTGTCGCTTGGCCTGACCCACCAGGATGAGAGCTTTATAGACAACGGCAATAACGCGGTCATGCCCTCGTATACACGCGTCGACGTCGCGGCGTATTACGACATCTCGGAAAAACTGCGCGTGCAGCTCAACATCGAAAACCTGACCGACCAGCTTTACTTTCCGAACGCGCACAGCACACACCAGGTCACCGTGGGTGCGCCCATCAACGCACGCCTGTCCGTGAGCGGCCGGTTCTGATGACCAGCCCTTTAAGCTGGCATAAAAAAGCCGGGATCATCCCGGCTTTTTTATGCTTTCCTTTCAGGCTTGCATCAGGCTTGCAGATTTATGCCTGGTCTTCGGCTTCCTCGCGTTTCGCCGCGGAGGCATCCAGCAGGGTTTTCAGTTCACCGCTCTGGTACATGTCGGTCATGATGTCACACCCGCCAACCAACTCGCCATCCACAAAAAGTTGCGGGAAGGTCGGCCAGTCGGACACCTTCGGCAGGTTGGCGCGGATCTCCGGGTTGGACAGGATGTCCACGTAAGCGAACTTCTGGCCGCAGGCCATCAGGATCTGCACGGACTGGGCGGAGAAACCGCACTGGGGCGCGTTGGGGTTGCCCTTCATGTACAGGATGATGGGGTTATTGCCGATCTGGTCGCGGATCACGTTCTGAATGTCGTTACTGGGGGAGTTTTCTTCGCTCATGGAAATTCCGGGGGTTTCAGGTTGGTTAGTGGAAAAAGATGGGGGCATTTTACGCGAAAACAACGGCCAGCGCAGTCATGCAGGGCAATTAAATACCATCAAGCCCTTAATAAGTATGGGGTTTTATCAGGGCAACCGGCTTGCCCGAAAATAGGGCCTGACCAGTTCGATGCAGTCCTGCAGGCCGGGCAGGATGGCAGTGATCGCCGATATGCCATTCAGTGCGTCGCTATCGCCCAACTGGATCTGGTTCATGTAGATAGCCACGGCCGACGCCAGCCGTTCCTCGCTGAGTATGCCCTGCTGGTACTGGAAGCAGGCCATGTCGGCATGACGGGAAACCGTGATGGCATAACTGCGGAACATGCTCACTTCGACCGGGTCGGTCAACTCGCCGCGTATGCCGCGATCGGTCAGGTCGGCAAGATAGGGATCGCTGTCCCAGACGTTGTTGATGTCGAGGATCTGTGACACGAGATCCTGGTAGGCGGCGGTTTCCAGGGCACGGGTGTTGAGCGCGCTCTGCGCGGTGCTTTGCTGAATCTCCAGGCCGACAAAGATCAGGCCCGCCACCACGGCGATGGCGGAAATGATTTCCGCGACGAGGGCGTATTCCTGGAGTTTTTCTTTCAAAACACCAACCTCTTACAGTGCGCCAGGATCGCCATGCACCACCCTGCCACCGACCAGCGTCAGCAGGGATTTCACTAGCTTGATGTCCTCGTTCGGCACCGCCATCTCATCGAAATAATCCCGGTCCAGTACCACCAGGTCGGCGCGGGCGCCGGGCTCGATCGAACCAAGGTCGTCTTCACGCAGGAACCAGCGGTTGGCGGCGGTGTACAGACGCAGCGCCTCGTCACGCGGCAACGTCTGGTCACCATTGATCAGCTCACCGCGCGCATTCATGCCGGTGACCACGTAGTAAAGCCCGATCCACGGATTCATCGGCGAAATCTGCATGCCGTCGGAGCTCATGCCCATGGGGATGCCGTTTTCCGCCAGCATGCGGAACGGCGGGCCGTTGGCTTCGGCCGTGCCGGAAATGTAGCGCCAGCCACCCAGCACGCTGACGCCGCCGCCCATGTTCTTCAGTTTGGTCGCATACTCGTCCGTGATGAAAGGCACGTGCGCCACCACCCAGCCCAGCTTGGAGATACCGTCGCCGCCGAGTTCCTCATGCACCTGCTGCCAGCCGTCGATGATGACCTGGTAATCGTTGCCGAACAGGCTGTGGTTCTCGTTGCGCCGGCCGGCCTCGGCGACACGGCGCGTACCGTTGAGCCACGGCTCGGAGGCGCCGAAGATGACCGGACTGGAACCGGCGGTGAATTCGCCGATGCCGGTGGTGCGCAGCATGGCATCACCGAACTCGGGGAACACGTTGTCGAGGCGCGCCTGCAGCTGCGGCGTGGCCGGGTCGTCTTCCATGTGCAGGAAGTTGATGCGGATGCGCGTGAGCATGCGCCCTTCATTGTGCAGTTGCTCGATGGCGTCGTAGGAAGAATATGGGTCCATGTTGGCGGCGCCGTCGGCATCGGTGCCGGTCAGCGGGAAGCCGCCCTGGTCGAGATGGGTGGTCAGGCCCAGGCTGGCGGCGTAACGCATCGCATCGATGGTGCCGCGCTTCTGGTCTTCCAGGGTCTGGATGCCGCGCAGTGCGAACAATGCCTTGGTGGCCGGGTTGCTGCCTTGCCCCGTCGCCACTTCACCGTTGTCACCTATCTCTATGCCCCGCTCCTCGAGCCAGGCCTTGCCGAGTGAGTTGGTCGCGCCGGGACCGGCGAAACTTTCCTGGATGTAGACGGGATGGTTGGGCGTCACGGCGTCGAGCTCCGCCAGCGTCGGAAAGCGCGGCTCGCCCGGCGCGGGCGTAAACTGGTTGCGGTGGAAGCCGCCGATGGCAGTGATCCATTCCCCGGCCGGCACATCGGCGGTGCGCGCACCGATGGTCGCCACGACTTCCTCGATGGAGGTGGCATTCTCGAGGCGCGTATCGTGACCGGGACGCAGGCCCAGCAGGATGATGTGGTTGTGGTTATCGATGAGGCCGGGCACGACGGTGCGGCCATTGAGATCGATAACCTCACCGCAGCCGGACGCTTGGAGACCGTTGCCGGTTTCGACAAAGCGGCCGCTGGCGATACTGGCGGAGTCGACAATGGTGCCGGCCTCGTCCATGGTGTGAATCACGCCATTGGTGACCAGTACTTCGTCCACCGGCAGGCAGACGGGATCGTGAAGCGCCGTCATGGTTGGCGCCTGCTCCTGCGTACATGCGGCCAGCAATGCTGTTGCCAGCAGCGCTCCGATGCAGGCATTTTTACCGATAGCTCCCATCGATATCCTCCTCCCTTATTAACCTGTTGGCTAAAACCGAAGCCTGATATTAGCGAGCCGTGTCAGAACACGCCACACTCATGTTATAAACGGCTGCATAATTCAAGAACACCCCGGCTGGAGACAAACCATGAAAGACATTCCACTGGTGGATCGGCGCGATATTCTGAAAGCAGGACTGGGGCTGACCGCCGCCTCCGTATTTGGCACCGCCGCGGCCCAGGACGGCATCGCTGCACCGGTTGATCCCACCAAGATACTTGGTGCCACGAACTCACCCCTGGGTTCGCGCTCACCCTTCGAAACGCCGCAGCGCATAATTCCCGGTACGCCTGCACCGGCCAGTGCATCGTTTACGCCGCTGGAAATCCTGCACGGCATCATTACACCGGCCGACCTGCACTTCGAGCGCCACCATGGCGGCATTCCCCTGATCGATCCCGATCGCTACGAACTGCTCATTCACGGCCTGGTGGACCGCCCCATGAAATTCACGCTGGCTGACCTGAAACGTTTCCCCGCCGAATCGAAATTGTATTTCCTGGAATGCTCGGGCAACGGCAATTCCGCGGCCCGGCGTCCCGAGGACCTGGCCGAGGACATCACGCCGGGACGTCTCGACGGCCTGTTCAGCGTCAGCGAATGGACCGGCGTGAAACTGTCCACCCTGCTGAAGGAAGCCGGTGCCTCACGTGCGGCCACCTGGATGCTGGCCGAGGGCCAGGATGCGGCGGTGATGACGCGCAGCATTCCCATGGCCAAGGCCTGGGACGATGCGCTGATCGTGTACGGGCAGAACGGCGAGGCGCTGCGTCCCGAACAGGGCTATCCCGCGCGCCTGTTCCTGCCGGGCTGGGAAGGCAACGCCAACATCAAGTGGCTGCGCCGACTGGAAATCGGCGACGGCCCCTTCATGACGCGCGAGGAAACCGCCAAATACACCGACCCGATGGCGGATGGCCGCGTGAAGATGTTCACCTTCGAGATGGCGCCGAAGTCGCTGATCACTTCCCCGGCCTATCCGGAAGTCATGTCATCGAGGGGCTGGCAGGAAGTTCGCGGCCTGGCCTGGAGCGGCGGCGGCAGTATCGCCCGGGTTGACGTCAGCATCGACGGCGGCCGGCGCTGGCAGCCTGCACGATTGCAGACGCCGGTGCTGGAAAAATGCGCGGTGCGTTTCAGCTACGGTTTCGACTGGCAGGGCGAGGAGCGCATCATCATGAGCCGCGCCACCGACACCGCCGGCAACACGCAGGTGCATTACGCGGAAAATGAATCCCTGCGCGGCCCCGCCACCTTCTATCACAACAGCGCGATCCGTCCCTGGAAGATCGCCCGTGACGGGCGCGTCACCTTTGCGATGAAGGAGATGGTGTGATGTCCTGGCGAATACTCCTGTTTACAGCATTTTTCCTGGCCGGTTGCCAGGGTGTGGCTGACAACACAAGCGGATACGGACTTGGTCGTGAAGCGACGGCGCAGGAAATTGCGGCGTGGGATATCGACGTCACCCCGGACGGTCACGGCCTGCCGGCAGGCAGCGGCTCGGTGTCACAGGGCGCGGCGGTATACACGCAGAAATGTTTCGCCTGCCATGGCCAGGAGGGTGTGGGTGGCGTCAACGATCGCCTGGTGCTGGCGTACGTGCCTGGCGTCGTCTACGCGGAAGGCATGACACCGAAGACCATCGGCAACTACTGGCCCTATGCCACGACGCTGTATGACTATATCTACCGCGCCATGCCCCACACCGAGCCGGGCTCGCTTACCGCTGCCGAGGTCTATTCCCTGACCGCCTACCTGCTCAACCGCAACGGCATCATCGACGACAATGCTGTCATGAATGCCGATACGCTGCCGCAGGTCACCATGCCGGCGCGCGAGCTGTTCTATTTCAGTGATGAAGTGAACTGATCAGGCGCGGGGTTTGCCCCAGCCGCCGCCACCCGGTGTCTCGATGGTGAGACAGTCGCCTGCATGCACAGCGATGGCGGTTTTGCCCGGCAGGGGCTTGCCGTTGAGATAATTGTGTCCGGGTTGACCGGACTCCCCGCCGTTCAATCCCCACGGCCCGTGACGACGGCGTTCGGTCAGCAGACTGACTTGCGCAGTTTTCAGGAATTCGTATTCGCGCACCAGGCCGTCACCGCCCCGGTGTAGTCCCGTGCCGCCGCTGCCGTCGCGCAGGCCGTAGCGGCGTATGCGGATGGGATAATGCATCTCCAGGCTTTCCACCGGCGTGTTCAGCGTGTTCGTCATATGGGAATGGCGCGCACTCAAGCCCTCGTTGTGCGGCCCGCCGCCATGCCCCCCGGCGAGGGTTTCATAATAATCCCAGTGGTTGTCCGCCTGTCTTGCGCCCATGGCGATGTTGTTCATGCTGCCCTGGCTGGCCGCGGGAATGCGGTCGGGCAAGGCCTGCTCCAGTGCGCCAAGCACGACGTCGACGATGCGGGTGGAGGTTTCCACGTTGCCCGCCGCCACCGCGGCCGGCGGGTTGGCGTTGACCAGCGTGCCCTCGGGTGCGCTGATGCGGATGGGCCGGAACAATCCTGCGCAGGCGGGCGCGTAATCAGGCATCAGGCAACGGAAGGCGTAGTACACGGCAGCGGCCACCACCGGCAACGGACAGTTGATGTTGCCGCTGACCTGGAAGTCCGTGCCCGCGAAGTCGACGCTGATTTCGTTTTCGCCCACATCGAGTTTCACGCGGATAGCGATGTTGGTGCTGCCCATGCCGTCGTCGTCCATGACGTCAGAGAAGACATAGGAGCCTTGCGGGATCTCCGCCAGGCAGGACAGGGCCACGCGTTCACCGTATGCATTAAGCTCATTGAGGCCGTCCTGGAATTTTGCCGTGCCCAGCTGGGCCACCAGGGCCTGCATGCGCCGCACGCCGTTCTTCACGGAACTGACCTGGGCGGCCATGTCGCCGCTGAGGTGGAAGTTTTCGGTCTGCCCGTGGATGGGTTTCAGTGTTTGCCACAGGTCGGTGTTGAGCTTGCCGCCGCGCAGCAGGTACTGCGGGGAGATGATGATGCCCTCCTCCTCCAGCCGGTGCGTGATGGGCATGGAGCCCGGGGAATCCGAGCCGATGTTGGCGTGGTGGGCGCGGTTGACGGCAAAGGCCTGCAGTTCGCCATCGACGAAAACCGGGGCGACCACGGTCACGTCGGGCAAATGGGTGCCGCCGAGGAAGGGGTCGTTGAGCACCACGGCATCGCCATCGGCCCAGCCGAAGCGCGCAACGATGTCCGCCATGGCGTAGGCCATGCTGCCGAGGTGCACGGGTATGTGGGCGGCCTGGGCGCAGAGCTGGCCCTGGCGATCGAACAGCGCGCAGGAAAAATCCAGGCGGTCCTTGATGTTGGGCGAAAAGGCGGTGCGCCGGAGCACCACGCCCATCTCGTCGCAGACGGCCTCCATGCGATTGACAAACAAGCTGAGCTCGATGGGGTTCATGTCTTGATTCCGTAGCAACAACTTCGAAACGAATTGATAAATAAGGTACAAGATACAAGGTACAAGAAAAAGCTGAAAAACCACCTAATTTCAGGGCAAACCCTCTTGTACCTTGTACCTTGTATCTTGTATCTCCTTTCATTAGAATTCCGGCCTTCCCTGGCAGCAACCGCTGCCATTTTTATTTTATAGGCTCCAGAAAAGCCCAATAAAAGGAGGCCGAAAATGGCCGACTCACAGGTACTGATGACTACCTACAACCGCATTCCCGTGGATTTCGTCCGCGGGGAAGGTTCCTGGGTGATCGATGCCGAGGGCAACAGATACCTCGACGCCATCAGCGGCATCGCCGTGTGCGCGCTGGGCCACAGTCATCCGGGTTTCATCAAGGCAGTTCAGGACCAGGTGGCGACCCTGGTGCATACCTCGAACCTGTATGGCGTTCCCCTGCAGACACGATTGGCCGAGAAACTCTGCCAGGTGTCCGGCATGGACCGCGTGTTTTTCTGCAACTCAGGCGCCGAGGCCAACGAAGCCCAGATCAAGCTGGCGCGCATGTTCGGCCACAGCAAGGGTATCGATGTACCCGGCATCATCGTCATGGAAGGCGCCTTCCACGGGCGCACCATGGGTGCCCTGACCGCCACGCACAGCAACCGCCACCAGGACGGCTTCGCGCCCTTCCTCGACGGTTTCTACCGTGTTCCTTTCAATGACATCGCTGCGGTGGCAAAGACCATCAACAGCCATGACAACATCGTGGCGCTGCTGGTCGAGCCCATCCAGGGCGAAGGCGGCGTGGTCGTGCCGTCCGCGGATTACCTGACGGATCTCCGGCACCTGTGCGACGAACACGACATGCTGCTGATGCTGGACGAAGTGCAGACCGGCAACGGCAGGACAGGCAAGTACTTTGCCTACCAGCACAACATTATCCTGCCGGATGTGATTTCCACGGCCAAGGGCCTGGGCAACGGCTTCCCCATCGGTGCCTGCCTGGCGCATGGCCGTGCGGCCGAGATCTTCCAGCCCGGCCACCATGCCACCACCTTCGGCGGCAGCCCGCTGGCCTGCGCCGCGGCCCTGGCGGTGATCGATGCCATCGCGGCTGAAAACCTGCTGGAAAACGCCACCGTCATGGGCGATCGGATCAAGTTCGGCATCAGCCTGCGCCTGAAGGATGCTACCCACGTGAAGGCAGTGCGGGGCAAGGGCCTGATGATCGGCATCGAACTCGACACCCCCTGCGGCGACCTGGTTGGCCAGGCCCGCGCCAGGGGCATCCTGATCAACGTGGCCTCCGGCAACGTCATCAGGCTGGTGCCGCCACTGAACATCAACGAGGCAGACAGCGACCTCATCATCGAAGTGATCAGTGAACTGGTCAGTGCCTTTAAATAATACGGAGAGGGTCAATGAGCACGAGACACTTCCTCACCCTGCTGGACATCACCCCCGACGAGTTCCGGGACATCATCAACCGCGCCTGCGAACTGAAGAACATGCTGGCCAACCGCGTCCCCCACCCCCTCCTGAAAGACCGGGTGCTGGCGATGGTCTTCGAGAAGTCCTCCACGCGCACGCGCGTGTCCTTTGAAGCCGGCATGGCCCAGATGGGCGGCTCCGCCCTGTTCCTGTCACCGCAGGACACGCAGCTTGGCCGCGGCGAGCCGGTGGAAGACACCGGCAGGGTCCTTTCGCGCATGGTGGATGCGATCATGGTGCGCACCTTCGAACACGAGAAGATAGAACGCTTCGCCGATTTTTCCTCCGTGCCGGTGATAAACGCGCTGACCGACGACTACCACCCGTGCCAGTTGCTTGCCGACATGCAGACCTACTTCGAGCATCGCGGCGATATCCAGGGCAGCATCGTGGTCTGGGTGGGCGATGGCAACAACATGTGCAACTCGTATATCAATGCCGCCCGCCAGCTGGATTTCGAACTGGTGATCGCCTGCCCGGAAGGTTACGAACCGATGGCCTCCCTCATGGCGGCAAACAATAACCGGGTGAAACTGGTGCGCACCCCTGAGGAGGCCCTGCCCGGCGCATCGCTGGTCGTGACCGACGTGTGGGCCTCCATGGGCCAGGAAGACGAGCGGGTGCGCCGGATGAAGGATTTCGAGGGCTTCGAAGTGACCCTGGAACTGATGGCGCTGGCCAATGACGACGCCCTGTTCATGCACTGCCTGCCCGCCCATCGCGGCGAGGAAGTCAGCGCCGATGTGCTGGATGCGCCCGATTCGGTGGTCTGGGAAGAGGCCGAGAACCGCCTGCACGCCCAGAAGGCCCTGCTCGAATTTCTTTTATGCTAGATTGAGACTGCGGTGCAGGCCGGATAAGCAACGCGCCATCCGGCATGGCGAACAGCGTTCACCTGGATTGGAAAGCCCCGCGAGACCGGTTCATTTATGCAGACACTGCTGGAAATCAACAACATCAACTGCCGCTACGACGATCAGGTCATCATCGACGACCTGAGTTTTACCGTGGCACCGCAGCAGATCGTGAGCCTGCTCGGCCCCAGCGGCTGCGGCAAGACCACTGCCCTGCGCGCCATCGCGGGCCTGGAGGACATCCATGCCGGCCAGATCCGCCTCGACGGTGTTGTCATCAGCGCGCCCGGCAATACCCTGCCGCCGGAGCAGCGCCAGGTCGGTATGGTGTTCCAGGACTACGCCCTGTTCCCCCACCTGACCGTGAGCCGCAATATCGCCTTTGGCCTGCACGGCCGCGACAAGGCGGAAATCGACGACTGCGTGGCGCAGCTGCTGAAACTGGTCCGCCTGGAAGACCATGCCGCGAAATTCCCCCACCAGCTCTCGGGCGGCCAGCAGCAGCGCGTGGCGCTGGCCCGTGCTCTGGCGCCGAATCCGCGCATTCTGCTGATGGACGAGCCATTCTCTAACCTGGACACGGAGATGCGCCGCAGCCTCAGCCGGGAGGTCCGGGACATCCTCAGGGCGCGCCAGACCAGCGCCATCCTGGTGACCCATGACCAGGACGAGGCCTTCACCATGGCCGATGTCATCGGCATCATGCTGGACGGCGACCTTCAGCAGTGGGGCAGCGCCGATGCCCTGCAGAATCAGCCCGCCAATGACTTCGTTGCCCGGTTCATCGGAAACACCCCCTGAGCCTCCTGCCCCGGGATTTTTTGACCCGATTTCGCCAGCCCGACAAACACAAGATATAGTGTTTCGTGATTTCCCTTTTTTTGCCCTGATTTGGTGCGCATGAAACCGCCCTCGCGGTTTTTACCCGGAAAATTCAGGCCTTAGGCTCCCAGGCCGGCTGTGGATAATTTGCTCACTGTTGGTGCGCTGTCACAAGCAGGCTTCCCATGACCCCGGAAACCCTGCCGTAACCCCCATGCTATGTACATTTTATCCACATCAAATTCACACATTATTGGCTTGCAACGGGAAAAATATACCTGATATAGTGCGTCTACAGTTTTTTTACACAATATGTTGTGCTTTCACATTCCTTTGGTTAGACTGGCCTGAAATCGCCAAACGGCAAAAAATCAATAACAGCCGCCGGTTAGCCAACGTAGTTAAAGCAGTCTGAAACCAGGGAAAATGTGAATTTCGGGGAATACGGACTCCAGCAAAACACGGTCAAAAACACCTTTTTTGCCGCTGAAAACAGCCTGAAAATGTGTTGCTGATGTCCTGCCCCCCGCCGTCGAGGGTTTATCCACAGGCCCCACGACGGCAAAAACAGGGATTTCGCCCAACCACTACATCTTGTGTTTGGGAAATCCGGGCCAAACCGGCCCAATCTACCGGCAACCCACGCCGGCCAGAACAGACAAACGCTGACAGAAAGCCAGGTAATGGCTGAAAAAGCTGGATTTGAAGGCAGTTGCCTGTGCCGCATCCAGCAGGCAAAGAACGCACCGTAGCCGGCATGACCAGCCACGGACAGAACAAGAACCAGTACACCGCGTTGCATCCAGCAAGGTGTACCAAGAAGAAGAAAAGTACGCACCCGGAGTCACCAAATGCATACAGAAGTTGAATCAACCACCTCAGCCTCCAAGGCTGCACCGCGTCAGCAGGACACCACCGACAGTTCCATCGCCGCCATGGCCCCGGGCACATTGCGCGTAATAAAGCGCAACGGTGCAGTCGTCGGCTTCGATGCTTCCAAGATTTCCGTGGCGATCACCAAGGCGTTCATCGCCGAGGAAGGCGGCAACGCCGCCGGCTCCAGCCGCATCCACGAAACCGTGCAGAAGATGACTGACGAGATCATGTCCACCTTCAAACGTCGCATGCCTTCCGGCGGCAGCATCCACATCGAGGAAATTCAGGACCAGGTGGAATTGATGCTGATGCGCTCCGGCGCACACAAGGTGGCCAGAAGCTACGTGATCTACCGCGCCGAGCGCGCCCGCGAACGTGAACGCGAGCGTGCCCAGAACCCGCAGGCTGCCGCCCCCAAATCCGACATCATGGTGACCATGGAGGACGGCTCTTCCAAGCCCCTGGATACCGCACGCCTGCAGACGATCATTGCCGAGGCCTGTGAAGGCCTGGAAGACGTCAACGGTGACGCCATCTATGAAGAGACCCTGAAAAACCTTTATTCGGGCGTCAAGCATGGCGATGTGCAGATCTCCCTGGTGATGACTGCCCGCACCCTGGTGGAAAAGGAGCCGAATTACAGCTTCGTGGCCGCCCGCCTCCTGCTCGACACCCTGCGCAGCGAAGCCCTGGGCTTTCTGGGTGTGGCCGACAGTGCCACCCAGGCTGAAATGCATTACAAGTACGCTGCCGCCCTGCGCCCCTACATCGAGCGCGGTGTGGAACTGGAACTGCTGTCCCCGCACCTGCTCGAGTACGACCTGGAGCGCCTGGGCGAGGCCCTGAAGGCTGACCGCGACGCCCAGTTCACCTATCTCGGCCTGCAGACCCTGTACGACCGCTATTTCATCCACAGCGAAGGCACCCGTTTCGAGCTGCCACAGATCTTCTTCATGCGTGTCGCCATGGGCCTGGCCTCCAACGAGGAAAACCGTGAAGACCGCGCCATCGAGTTCTACAACCTGCTGTCGAGCTTTGACTACATGGTATCCACGCCGCAGCTGTTCAACTCAGGCACCATGCGGCCGCAGTTGTCCTCCTGCTTCCTCACTACCGTGCCCGACGATCTCAGCGGCATTTACAACGCCATCCACGACAACGCCATGCTGTCAAAATGGGCCGGCGGTCTCGGCAACGACTGGACCCCCGTGCGTGCGCTGGGCGCCTATATCAAGGGCACCAACGGCAAGTCCCAGGGCGTGGTCCCGTTCCTGAAAGTGGTCAACGACACCGCCGTTGCCGTCAACCAGGGCGGCAAGCGCAAGGGCGCCGTCTGTTCCTACCTGGAAACCTGGCACCTGGACATTGAAGAATTCCTGGAACTGCGCAAGAACACCGGTGACGACCGTCGCCGTGCACACGACATGAACACCGCCAACTGGATTCCGGACCTGTTCATGAAACGTGTGTTTGAAGACCAGGAATGGACGCTTTTTTCGCCAAATGAGGTCCCTGACCTGCACGAACTTCATGGCAAGGCCTTCGAAGAACGCTATGCGCACTACGAAAAAATGGCCAAGGAGGGCTCGCTCTACGTGCACAAGACCGTGCGGGCCAAGGACCTCTGGCGAAAAATGCTGTCCATGCTGTTTGAAACCGGTCATCCCTGGATCACGTTCAAGGATGCCTGCAACATCCGCTCGCCGCAGCAGCACGTCGGCACTGTGCATTCCTCCAACCTGTGTACAGAGATCACCCTGAACACCCGCTATGACAGGGAGAATCCCGCTAATAGCGAGATCGCCGTGTGCAACCTCGGTTCCATCAACATGGTCAACCATGTCACTGCTGATGGCCTGGACAAGGAAAAACTGCGCAAGACCGTGCACACCGCGGTGCGCATGCTCGACAACGTCATCGATATCAACTACTACTCGGTGCAGGCGGCGCGCAACTCCAACATGAAACACCGTCCCGTCGGCCTCGGCATGATGGGCTTCCAGGACTCGCTGTACGTCCAGCAGATCCCCTACTCGTCCGAAGCCGCCGTCGGTTTCGCCGATCAATCCATGGAAGCGATCAGCTACTTCGCCATTGAGGCCTCCACCATGCTGGCCGAGGAACGCGGCACCTACGAGAGCTTCCAGGGTTCACTCTGGAGCCAGGGCATCCTGCCGATCGACTCGCTGAAGAAACTGCAGGTCGAGCGCGGCGAGGGTTACCTGGAAGTCGATTTCAGCGCCACCATGGACTGGGATGCCATGCGCGAACGCGTGAAGAGCGTCGGCATGCGCAACTCCAACGTCATGGCCATTGCACCGACTGCAACCATCGCCAACATCACCGGCGTGTCGCAGTCCATCGAGCCCACTTACCAGAACCTGTACGTGAAATCGAACCTGTCCGGCGAGTTCACCGTGGTCAACCCGTACCTCATCCGCGACCTGAAGGCGGAAGGCCTTTGGGACAGCGTCATGATCAATGACCTGAAGTACTACGACGGCAGCGTGCAGAAGATCGACCGCATTCCGCAGCGCCTGAAGACGCTGTATGCGACCGCCTTCGAGATCAACCCGCGCTGGCTCGTCGATGCCGCCAGCCGCCGGCAGAAGTGGATCGACCAGGCGCAGTCGCTGAACCTGTACATCGCCGAAGCCAACGGCAAGAAACTGGACGTGACCTATCGCATGGCCTGGTACCGCGGTCTGAAGACCACCTACTACCTGCGCGCCATGGCTGCCACCAGCACCGAGAAATCCACGGTGTCTTCCGGCACGCTGAACAAAGTCTCCGCCAACATCGACGAGACGTTGATGACACAAGGGATGGCCCAGGAAGAAGCCGGCCCCGCCGAAGTGCCCAAGGCCTGCTCGCTGGATGATCCTGACTGCGAAGCGTGTCAATGAACAAGGTGTAGGCCGGATATACCCTCTGGGGCATAAAAGGGCGAAGCCCGCCATCCGGCGAAATAAACGTGATTTATACGAACTTTAATTGAAAGAGAAATTGGAAAGGTAACAAACAGGGGAATCACTATGCTGTCATGGGACGAATTCAACAACGAGGACGCCGCACCCGCCAAGGCGCCGATGCGCACCAGCGAACCTGCGGCCAACGAAGCGGAAGAAGCGCAAGAAGCGCAGGCTCCCGAAGCACCAAAGACCTTCCAGGATGAAGCCGTGTTCGCCGCGGCAGAGCCCGCCCCTGCCGCGTCCGCCACTGTTGACGACATTGCACCGGCGCAGGAACCCGGCCACCCCAGCGTGGGCGAAGTGCCCCCCGCCGCAGCCGTGGAGCCCGACAGCGACCTGAGCGCCGTCGAACAGGCCATGAAGACCGTGGCCGAGATGGACTACACCGACGGGCAGGAAGAACTGGCCGGCACCGCCGAGCGCGTCACCGTCGACCAGAAGCGCATGATCAACTGCCGCGCCGATCTCAACCAGCTGGTGCCGTTCAAATACGAGTGGGCCTGGCAGAAATACCTCGACGGCTGCGCCAACCACTGGATGCCGCAGGAAATCAACATGAACGCGGATATCGCGCTCTGGAAACGACCCGACGGCCTGACCGACGACGAGCGCATCATCGTCAAACGCAACCTAGGCTTTTTCTCGACCGCCGATTCCCTGGTCGCCAACAACTTGGTGCTGGCCATTTACCGCCTGATCACCAACCCGGAATGCCGTCAGTACATCCTGCGTCAGGCCTTCGAGGAAGCCATTCACACCCACGCCTACCAGTACTGCATCGAGCCGCTGGGAATGGATGAAGGCGCAGTGTTCAATATGTATCGCGAGG
>Ga0181585_10002438_pt1 | contig 16481 bp, 12 predicted proteins | sample 071ome_29_FD_132469 | JGI IMG/M metagenome (GOLD analysis project Ga0181585, IMG submission 132469) | Coastal salt marsh microbial communities from the Groves Creek Marsh, Skidaway Island, Georgia - 071407BT metaG (megahit assembly) | ecosystem: Environmental > Aquatic > Marine > Intertidal... | reverse complement strand
TCTTCCCCACTAAGTTCGTCGCATGCGCATTCACGTCGATTCCGAGAAGTGCCAAGGGCACAACCGCTGCTACGCCCTCGCCCCCGAGTTGTTCGACGTCGACGACTACGGCAACGCCGTGGTTATCGGCGACGGAGAGGTGTCTCCCGAACTCGAGGAGAAGGCTCGTCTCGCTCTTGCGAACTGTCCCGAGTTCGCGATCACGATCACTGACTGATCCTCGGCCTCCACCCCCCGATCATGACGTCCTACAGCACTCCTGAATCGATTTACGGTCCGGTGTCCGATTGGGCCACCGATTTCGATCACGGTGATCCTGAGTACAACCGACACGCCCACGCCATCTGGACCGAACTTCGCGGCACATGTCCGGTTGCCCACTCCGATCGCTATGGCGGCACGTGGCTGCCGGTCACGCACGAGCACGTGCGCGAAATCGCCTACGACACAGAGAACTTCACGAGCCGCGCAGTGGTCGTGAGCACGGTCGTTCCCGAAGATCCGGCCCCCATCGGTGGCGCACCGCCCATCACGAGCGATCCGCCGTTCCATCACGAAGCACGACGCCTCGTACTGCCTCCGTTCTCTCCGAAGAAGATCGCCGAGTGGGAACCCGAGATCCGTCGTCTCTGCAACGAACTCCTCGACAAGATGGAAGCCGGAGCCAAGGGTGGGCTCACGGTCGACGCAGCCATCGAGTACGCGCAGCACATTCCGGTGAATGTGATCGCTCGGATGCTCGGCTTCCCATTGGAAGACGACGATCTCTTCCGTGAATTCGTGCACGACATCCTCGAGAACATCAACGGCGATCCGGAGGAACGAATTCGCTCGTTCGAGCGAATCGATGCCTATCTGAAGGCCCAGATCGACGACCATGTCGCCAATCCGCGAGACGATCTCACCGGATACCTCATCGATGTCGAACTCGGTGGCGAGAAGTTGCCCCACGAGATGGTGGGTGGATTCATCCTCCTTCTCTTGGTCGCCGGAATCGACACCACGTGGAGCGCCATCGGCTCGAGTCTGTGGCATCTCGCTACCCACGAGAGCGATCGCCGGCGTCTCGTGAACGAACCCGACCTCATGGCCACCGCCATCGAAGAATTCCTGCGCGCCTACGCGCCAGTCACCATGGCGCGACTCGTCGCCAAGGATCACGATTTCCACGGCTGCCCCATGAAGAAAGACGAATGGGTGTTGTTGCCGTTCCCGGCCGCCAACCTCGACCCGGCCGAATTCGAGAACGCCGATCAAGTGATCATCGATCGGGCCGAGAACCGTCATGCGGCGTTCGGCCTCGGAATTCACCGTTGTCTCGGATCGAATCTGGCCCGTCTCGAACTGCACGTCGCCGTCGAGGAGTTCATCAAGCGCTTCCCCGATTTCGAACTTGCCCATGGTGAAGAGGGAGTGGTGTGGAGCGTGGGTCAGATCCGCGGTCCGCGTCAACTTCCGGTGCGCGTGCTGTCGGCATGACCGACGCCCACGAACCGCTCACCGACGCCGGTCGCCACTGGGCCGAGCAGTTGCGGGCCTGGGCGCTTCCCGATGAGATCGTTGCCCAAGCTGCCGTGCCACCGTGGGCCCACGATCCGAAGACCTTCGCCGTCGACGACACGTTGCGTCCCGACAGCCCGATCTTCGAGATGGCCCGAGAACTTCTACCCGCCGAAGGTGGAAGCGTGATCGACATCGGGTGTGGCGGCGGCCGGTCGTCGATTCCGCTCGCTCCTCGTGCCACGCACATCACCGGAGTCGACGAGAACCCGGCCATGCTCGCCAAGTTTGCCGAAGCAGCCGCGGCCGCCGGGTGCACCCATCGTGAACTGCAGGGTCGGTGGCCCGATGTCGCCTTCGCTGCCGAGCAGGCCGGCGCACCGATCGAGATGCATGACATTGCCGTGTGTCATCACGTCTTCTACAACGTGCAAGATCTCGAACCGTTCGTGGTGGCACTCACTGCCGTGGCTCGACTCGGTGTGGTAGCGGTCCTTCCGAAACACCATCCGCAATCGGCGTGGAACGAGGGGTGGCAGCATTTCTGGAATCTGAAGCGTCCCGACGGGCCGACGGCCGACGACGCCATCGCCGTTCTACGTGCGCTCGGCATCCAGCCCGACGTGGTGGTGGTGCCGCGTCCGCCGATGTCGCGATTCGCCGACGATCCGGCCGAACTGGTCGACTCGGCGCGACTACGTCTGTGTCTGCACCCCGATCGCAACGCCGAGATCGAAGCGTGGTTACGCGATCACCCGCCGGCGTTCATGACTGACGTCGTGGTATTGCGCTGGCCCGGAGGTCTTTCGTAGACCCCATCTGTTGGGCCTCGTAGATGCCCTGTCGAGGCGACAAGGTATAGGCGAGGAAGATCACGACAGCCGCCGGGACCGCCATGTCGGCACCGAACAATTCGACGGTGAGAACGATGCAGGCGATCGGCGTGTTGGATGCCGCACCGAACACCGCTGCAGCGGCGACCGATGCACACAGGGCAGCGTCAAGGTTCAACATGCCCGACATCGCCGAACCGAGCGTGGCGCCGATGACGAAGAGGGGAGTGACCTCGCCACCGGGTATCGAACAGCCGAGAGCCACCACGGTGAACACGAACTTGAGCACCGGTACCCACCAGTCGATGTGCTCACCGGCGATGGCCCCGTCGATGAGGGGAAGTGACAATCCCAGATAATCACGACCGAACAGCAGCATGAGGCCGAGAGTTGCGATCGCCCCGACGACGGGGCGGGCCGGAATCCACGAGACGTACGACGCAACCGTCTTCTTGACGAGATGGAGGCCATTCACGAAGCCGCGCGCCACCAGACCGCACACGATCCCCACCACGACGAGACGTAGGAGCATCGTCCAGTCGTGTGCCACGGGCACGTTCACAAGTGGGGTCTCTCGGCCGAGGAACTCGACGAAATAGTCGGCGGTGATCGACGCGGCGAACGCCGGTGCCAAGGCCTCGTAGCGGAGGCGTCCGGTCTGCTGCACTTCGAGGGCGAAAATGGCACCGGCCACCGGAACACCGAACGCGCCACCGAAGGCGCCGGCGACAGCGGAGACGATCATGAGTCGCATCTCGTGTGTGCCGAGACGGAACGGTCGCATCACGAAGTTGACGAGCGACCCACCGAGCTGCAGGGCGGCGCCTTCGCGGCCCACCGATGCACCGGCGAGCTGAGCCACCGTCGTGGCACCGAAGATCATGGGCGCCATGCGGTAGGGGATTTTGGGCGGAGTCTCCGATGACGAGTGGAGGGCCGGTGGCAGTGATTCGCGCACCACGAGCGACGTGCCTTGGTTGGCGGTCTTTCCGCCGTAGTGATACGCCGCACCGAGTCCGAGAGCGGCGAGCGGGAGGAGCCAGACGATCCAGCCGTTCTCGACCCGAACCTCGGTCACCAGATCGAGTACTTCGAAGAGGGCCCACGAGGCCGCTCCGGTGACCACCCCCACGAAACAAGCGAGAACGAGCATCCAGACCAGATGGAAGGCCGCTTTCACCAAATTCATGCATCGTCCACCATACCGATACACCCTGCCAGCAGGCGATTCTCACCGACTTCTTACGTGCGACCGGCAGACTGATTGCATGTCATCGTCAGCGCGAATCCTGGTTGTCGACGACGACACGTCGATTCGCGAATCGTTGGTGCGTGCACTTCAGCTCGAGAAATACGAGGTGAGCGCCGCATCCGATGGCGCCAAAGGTCTCGATGCGGTGAAGAACGAGCAGCCCGACGCGATCGTTCTCGACGTGATGATGCCGACGATCGACGGCATCACGATGTGTCGGGTGTTGCGCTCCGAGAAGAACCGGGTGCCGATCCTCATGCTGACCGCACGCACCGAGACGAGTGACCGGGTGGCTGGTCTCGATGCCGGCGCCGACGACTATCTACCCAAGCCCTTCGCACTCGAAGAGTTGTTGGCGCGCCTACGAGCACTGCTTCGGAGATCGAACGTTGCCGACCACGAGGGTGCTGGCAGCGACGTCCTCCAACTCGACACACTGCGCATCGATTCGGCGGCCCGCCGCGTGTGGCGAGGAGACGTCGAGGTCGAACTCTCGAAGACCGAGTTCGAGTTGCTCGAACTGCTCGTTCGCAACGCCGGCATCGTCCTCGAGCATTCGACGATCTACGACCGGATCTGGGGCTACGACTTCGGACCTGATTCGAAGAATCTCGCCGTCTACATCGGCTACATCCGTCGCAAGATCGACATCGACGGCGAGAGCCGACTCATCCACACGGTGCGTGGCATCGGGTACGTGGCGAGGGTGCAGTGAGTCTTCGGCTGAAAGTGGCGATTCTTCTGGCGGTCATCGTCTCGGTAGGAGTGACTGCGGTGAGCATCATCACCTATCGAGCCACCGACACTCGACTGATGGAAGAGGTCGACCGATCGCTCGTGCAGGCAACTGAGCGCTTCCTGCAGCTGCCGGGTCGCAATCGCCCGAACGTGCCTGGCCGAACCGTGATCAACATTCCCGAGCGTCCACTCGGGGTCGAGCAATTCGTCGTTCAGGTATCGGATCTGTCGGGCAACGTCCTCGCCTCGACCGAAGGAGTGTCGCTACCGATCACCGTGGCAGGTGTGGCAACCGATGGGTCTTCGACCCCCGCCTATTCGAGTGTCACGACCGCCGAAGGAATCGACTATCGAGTGCGCACCGTGCAGGTGTCGACGGGAGTCGTGCAGTTGGGCCGGGATCTCACCGAGAATCTCAATGTTCTCCACGACCTACGGGAGCGCATGGTTCTCGTTGCAGCAATCGTGGCGGTGATCGCTGCGCTGGTGGGTTGGTTCACTGTGAGCAGTGTGACTCGTCGTCTGCGGCGCTTGTCGACCGCGGTCGAGGAGGTGGCCACCACCGGACGTCTCGACGTGGAGGCCCCACAGTCCGGGAACGACGAGGCCGGTCGACTCGGCCGGCGCTTTTCCGAAATGCTCACGGCGTTGTCGCGCTCGCGAGATCAGCAGCAGCGTCTCGTCGAAGATGCGGGTCACGAATTACGGACACCGCTCACGAGTTTGCGGACCAACCTCGACGTGTTGCGGCGTCATTCCGACATCGCCCCCGATGTGCGAGCACAGATCGTCACCGATATCGACCGAGATGTTGCTGACCTCGAATCGCTCGTCGAAGAAGTCGTCTCGCTCGCTGCCGATCGACACGCCGACGAGTTGCCTCAACCCGTCGTCTTGCGAAACCATGTCGTCACGGTCGTGGAAAGAGCGGCACGACGCAGTGGGCGAACGGTCGATCTCATGGCGGACGAGTCGGTGAGCATCGTGCGTCCGCAACTGTTCGAGCGCGCGGTGTCGAATCTGATCGACAACGCCATCAAGTTCGACACCTCGGGGGGCCCGATCGAGGTCGACATCACTAAGGGCACGGTCACGGTTTGCGATCGTGGACCGGGTATTGAGGACGGCCAGGAGTCCAGAATCTTCGAACGATTTCATCGTGCGAACTCGGCTCGTACCTTGCCGGGCTCGGGCCTCGGATTGTCGATCGTGGCCGACGTGGCATCGAGTCACGGCGGTTCGGTGTTCGCTCGCCGTCGCACCGGTGGTGGTGCCGAAGTCGGCTTCACGCTGCCGATCGTTTGATCGTCACGCCACCCGCGACGACGATCGGTTTCGTTGCGCATCATGGCGATGTGGGCGGCCGGACCGCCGAAACCGAGGACCCCGAGCTTCAACATGAGCTTCGAGACCTCGGCCACGGCACCTTTCACACCGTCATTCTGGAACGACGTGCCGCGTCGATCCTGCTCAGACGGGTGAATTCGGGGTGAACGAGATTCTCACCGTCCTCTCACCTTCACCTGGTTGTCTTCTCACGTTGGTGTCGCACCATGAGAAGCGTTCCGGCCGAACCCCCTACGGCCGGAACATCGACCAGAGGTGCATCGCACCGGACAAGGAGAGAACGATGAAGGCACGAAAGTGGGCAGTGGCGGGAGTGACCGCCGGTCTGTTGGCAGGTGGAAGCGCCGGCTTCTTGATGAGTGTTCCGGGTGGAGCCGGTGCCGCGACGTCCCGTACCTCGGTGACCCCGAGTGATGTCGACGGCGAAAGCGCCGACGATGGAGTGATCATGGGCCAGCACCATGGCGCACCACACCGCAGCCCCGAGGCTCGTGGTGAGAAGCTCACCGAAGTCTTGCAAGGTCTCGTCGACTTCGGTGTGATCAATACGGCTGAGCGCGACGCCATCGTGTCAGCCCTCACCACCAAGCCTGAGAATCCGCCGACTGAGCGTCCCGACCCTGGAACCATGTTGAACGATCGTCTTCAGACTCTGGTCGACGACGGCACTCTCACAGCTGAGCAGCGCGACGCGGTGGTCACGACCATCCAGGACGCTCGCCCGGCACCGGGTGAGTTCAAAGGACGAGGTGATCGTGGAGGACGTCGCGGCCCTGGTCGTGGCGCACACCTCGAGACTGCCGCGACCGTGATTGGTGTGACCGCCGACGATTTGAAGGCTGCTCTGCAGAGTGGTCAGTCGATTGCCGATGTGGCGACGGCCAACGGCGTCGATCCGCAGACGGTGATCGACGCTCTGGTGGCCGAGGCCACGAGCAACATGACACAGCGCATCACCGACATGGTGAACGGTGTGCGGCCAGCCGGTGCGCCAGCCGATCCAGCCAACTGAAAATCCACAACAACATCGGTTTCCGCCCGCGGAGAGTGGCCGTCCCTGTCGAGGGGCGGCCACACCCGTTTTCACCACACCTGTTTCCTATGCTGGTCACTTCATGGTGAACGGTGTCCACGACCCCTCCTTTCGGCCCGGGCCGATCGATCTGAGCGGGCTGAACCCGGCGCAACGTGACGCCGCCGAACACGTCGACGGCCCACTTCTGGTGGTGGCTGGCGCCGGATCGGGCAAGACCCGGGTGCTCACGCACCGCATCGCTCATCTCATCGGTTCGCACGGAGTGCATCCGTCCAACATCCTCGCCATCACGTTCACCAACAAAGCGGCTGGTGAGATGAAGCACCGCATCGAGGCTCTGGTGGGTCCGGTCGCCCGGTCGATGTGGATCTCCACCTTCCACTCGGCGTGTGTGCGCATCCTGCGAGTCCATGCCGAACGTCTCGGCTACCCGAAGACGTTCAGCATCTACGACCAGACCGACGCCCAGCGCCTCACGGGCTACGTGATCCGTGATCTCGGTTTCGACACCAAGCGCTTCACGCCGCGCGCCGTGCACGCCGTGATCTCCAACTGGAAGAACGAATTGCTGGGCCCGGGTGATGCCGCCGATCGCGCCGCGCACATCTTCGATCGCAAGCACGCCGAGATCTACAAGGAATACCAGGCTCGTTTGCTGCGAGCCGGGGCCATGGACTTCGACGATCTGCTCGTGGAAACCGTGCGCCTCCTGCGCAACAACCCCGACGTACTCGCGCAGTATCAGGACAAGTTCCGCTACATCCTGGTCGACGAATACCAGGACACGAACCTTGCCCAGAACGAGATCGTGCTCATGTTGTCGGCCTCGCATCACAACGTGTGCGTGGTGGGCGACACCGATCAGTCGATCTACAAGTTCCGTGGTGCCGACTACCGCAACATCATGCAGTTCCAGGACGCATTCGACGACGTGTCGGTCGTGGTTCTCGAGCAGAACTACCGCAGCACTCAGAACATCCTCGATGCTGCCAACTCAGTCATCTCGCAGAATCTGGGTCGACGCCCGAAAGATCTCTGGACCGAAACCGGTGCCGGCGACAAAATCGTGCGATTCCACGCCGACGACGAGAGCGACGAGGCCAACTTCGTCGGGCGAACTCTCGAACGTCTGCAGCGCAACGGTCAGTCGTGGGGTTCGATGGCCGTGTTCTATCGCACCAACCCACAGAGCCGAGCGGTGGAAGAAGCGCTCATGCGCTACTCCATTCCTTACAAGGTGGTGGGAGGCACTCGTTTCTACGATCGCCGCGAAGTCAAGGACGCCATCGCGTACCTACGTGTGATCGCCAACCCGCTCGACGAGGTGAACGTGAAGCGGGTGATCAACGTTCCCAAGCGCGGTGTGGGCGACACGAGTGTCGCCCGCGTCGACACCTTTGCTCGAGACAACGCCATGAGTTTCGTCGAGGCGCTTCGTCATGCGAACGAAGCGGGTGTCACCGGAGCGGCTCGTAAGGGAATCGAATCGTTCCTGTCCGTGGTCGACGAGTTCGCCGACCGTCTCGACGACGGTCCAGGCGACGTGTTGCAGGCATTGCTCGATCGATCGGGTTACCTGCGCGAACTCGAACAGGAGCACTCCATCGAAGCCGAGGGTCGGATCGAGAACCTGGCCGAGCTGGTGGGATCGGCGCGCGAATTCGCCCGCATCGACGAATTCCTCGAACAGGTGGCACTGGTCGCCGACACCGACGAACTCACTGACGACGACCGTGTGGTTCTCATGACCATGCACGCTGCCAAGGGCCTCGAGTTTCCGGTGGTCTTCATCGTGGGTGTGGAAGAAGGCCTCTTCCCGCACGTACGTGCTCTCACCGATCCCGACGAACTCGAAGAAGAGCGTCGCCTCGCGTACGTGGGTATCACTCGTGCTCGAGAGAAGTTGTTTCTGTGCCACGCCTGGTCGCGCCAGCAGTTCGGCACGACGCAGTACAACCCGCCGTCGCGATTCCTCGACGAGATTCCCGAAGAACTCGTCGACCACGAGGGCAACGTGGCCACCAAACGACGTTCGACTCGTGACGACGACTGGTCGACACGCCCTCGACGCGCCGTGTCGTCGTTCGACGTCGATGACGACGATCGAGAGGCGGCGCGCGAACGGCGTGAGCGGATCGTCGATCAGGCCTTGGCAGCCGGCCGACCGGCCGAGCCCTCCAACAGCCACACCCTCGGACTACGGGTGGGTGACAGAGTCGAACACGGTTCGTTCGGTGAGGGCATCATCATCGACATTTCGGGTTCGGGCGACAAGACCGAGGCCGTCATCAACTTCTCGGCCAAGGGCACCAAACACCTCCTCCTCGCTTGGGCCCCCCTCAAAAAACTCTGACCCACTGGTGTTTTGGTGAGGAATCTTTACCTCAGGGTGAAGATCGCGCACCAGATTCTTGGCCACGACTCGTTGGGAGAGCAGAATGAGGGCGTGAAAGCCTCTCTCTTGATCGAAAGCCTCACCGGAAACACGTGGCGTGCCGCCGAGATGGTGGCCGGCAACCTGCAGCAAGAAGGGTGGTCGATCACCGGCCTGTCACCCATGCGTACTCCGGATCATGCATCGATTCAAGACGCCGATGTCGTACTCGTGGGCACGTGGGTGCACGGCGCATTCATCATCGGCCAGGCTCCGTGGAACATCGGTGCCATACGCGCGCTACCGGCTCTGCGCGGTAAGAAGGCCGTCACGTTCTGTACGTACGCACTCAACCCGGGTCGCACTCTCGGCGCCATGGAGTCGGCGGTGGCTGGTCTTGGCGCCGACGTGATCGGTGGGATGGCACTGCACCGCGCCAAACTCGGCGCGCACACCGAAGAATTCGCCGCCCGTCTGGTGGGCGTCGTCACCAGCGTCTGACCTCAGCCCACCCGTCCAGGCGCCTGCGGTGAACCTGCTAGAACGGACTGGTCCGGGGGGACGTCACGAGGAGGGGGCATGGCGAGAGAGCCGTCGTGGCTGTCGTCGATTCGACGTTCCCTCGCGCCTCTCACACCGGCTATCGCCCTCGTCGCCGTCCAGCTGATCTTCTTCGGCGTACCACTTGGCGCTTGGTTGCGCGGGGTCGTGATCGGTCTGTTGACGGCACTCCTCGCCATGGGGATGGCCCTCGTGTACCGAGCCAACCGAGTGCTCAATTTCGCTCAAGCCGATCTCGGCTTCGTGCCGGCCACTCTCGCCGTCGGACTCATCGTGTTCTCGGGCTTGCCGTACCTGTTCGGACTCGGCGTGGGACTCGCCGCGGCCGTCGTGCTCGGTGCCATCGTCGAGCTGGCCATCATCCGACGCTTCTCGCGCTCGCCGCGTCTCGTTCTCACCGTCGCAACGATCGGTATCACGCAACTATTGGCGGTGTTCGCCATCCGTCTCCCTCGGTTATGGGACCAGAACGCGGCCTCGCAGCGCATCTCTCCACCTCTCGACTGGAAGCTCACTGTCGGATCCTTCATTTTGAACGCCAACGATTTCATTGCAGTGATCGTTGCACCGGTCGCCATGATCGGTGTCGGACTCTTCCTCACTCGCACGCGCATCGGTACGGCGGTTCGAGCCGCGGCCGAACGTAGTGAGCGGGCCTCGTTGCTCGGCATCCCCGTGGGTGGTCTGTCGACCGTTGTCTGGATGATCGCCGCCGCCCTGTCGTTCCTTGCTCTCTTTCTTCGTGCCGGCATCCTCGGGATTCCTCTCGGTTCGGCTTTGGCGATCGGCACACTCGTACAGGCGCTGGCTGCGCTGGTGATCGGGCGTCTGCGCAATCTGGTGACCATCACTGTGGCCGCCGTTGCGCTCGGAGTTCTCGAATACGGCGTGTCGTGGAACGCCGATAGCCCACTGCTCGTTGCGCCTTTCATCGGTGCGGCGGTGATGGCAGCGCTGCTCCTACAACGACGGAGCAGTTCTCGTTTCGACCAGGACACGACGGCGTCGTGGCGTCTGGCCGACGAGGTACGCGAACTCGAACCGCATCTGGCTCGTCACGAACTCGTCTTCTTGATGCGCGCCACCACGTACGTGTTCGTCCTGGCCGGTCTGGTGCTCGTGCCGCTCGTGTTGCGATCCGATCAGGTGGTGAAGATCACCGCCATCGCCATCTACGCGATCATCGGCCTGTCGCTCGTGGTGCTCACCGGATGGGCCGGGCAGATCTCGCTCGGACAATTCGGATTCGTCGCCATCGGCGCCGCGGTGAGCGCCAAGTTCACGTCGGAATGGAACGTCGATCTCACCCTTGCCGTACTGATCGGCGCCGTCGCGGGAGCCGTCGCCGCCTTCATCGTCGGTCTTCCTGCGTTGCGCCTGCGCGGGCTCTACCTCGCCGTCACGACATTGGTCTTCGCACTCTCGGTCACGTCGTGGCTGTTGAACGACCGCTTCTTCTCGTGGGTTCCGGGTAGCCGCCGCTTCGGCCGACCACCGCTCTTCGGGCGCCTCGACATCGACACACCCACGCGGTTCTACGTGTACACCCTCGTCGTCTTGGCACTCACCATGCTCGCAGTGCGGGGGATTCGACGTAGTCGAAGTGGCCGGGCGATCCTTGCGCTTCGCGACAACGAGCGAGCCGCGCAGAGTTACGGGTTGTCGGCCACGAGGCTGAAACTCACCGCTTTCACGATCTCGGGTGCGGTTGCCGGAGTTGCCGGAGGACTCTTCGCCCATCTCAACTACAGCTTCGATCTGTCGAGTTACGGCGTTAATAAAAGCCTCGAAGTGTTCACGGCGTCGGTGGTGGGAGGTCTCGGCTCGATGTTCGGCGCGGTACTCGGCGCCGCATACTTGCGTGGCACCGAATGGTTCGTGACCGCCGAAGAATGGCGGTTCGTGTCGTCGGCGGCTGGTGTGTTGATCGTTCTGCTCATCGTGCCGGGAGGACTCGGGGCTCTGGTGATCAGAGTGCGTGACCAGTTGGCCTTCCTGGTGGATCGACGCGCCCGACGGCGGGAGGGGAAGTCGTGAGCACCAGCCTGTGGTCCCGCTTCTGGTTCGGCGTTCGTCATCCCGGTCGATGGCTACGTGACGTGTGCGGCGGCGAAGCCGTCTTCCCAATCGTGGTTCTGTTCGGCCTCAACGCGGTCGACGAATTCGACCGGGCCGCTTTTGGCATTCTGCTTCCCGAGATTCGCGACCACTTCGATCTCGATTTCTCCACCATGCTCGGGCTCGTCGGACTGGCCAGTGTGGCCGCTCTGGCCCTGCAGGTACCTATCGCCCAGATCGCCGACCGCCGCAAACGCGTCCCACTCGCGGTGGCCGGAGCGTTGGTGTGGGCTCTCTTCTCGGGACTCACCGGATTCGCCACTGGACTCATCGTGCTCACGATTGCGCGCAGCGGGTCGGCCCTCGGCAAGGCGGTGATCGACCCCACTCACAACTCTCTGATTTCTGACTATTACCCGATCGAAGTCCGTACGAAGGTGTTCTCGGTGCATCGCGCCGCCAACGCAGTCGGAGCGTTCCTCGGGCCGTTGTCGGCTGGCCTGCTTGCCTTCTATTTCGGGTGGCGTACGCCGTTCGTCGTATTCATGGTGCCAACGGTGATCTTTGCCGTTCTGGCGATGAAGTTGCACGAGCCGATCCGCGGTCGTTGGGAGCGACAAGCCACCGGTGCATCGGACGAAGTCGCTCTCACCGAGGAGGTCGCGCCGTCGTTCTCGGAGAGCTGGCGCACGGTGCACAAGGTCCAGTCGTTGCGTCGCATCTGGTACAGCCTTCCGTTCCTCGCCACCGGACTCATCGGCTTCGTCACCCTGGCGTCACTCTTGTACGACCAGGAATTCGGACTGGACGAGCGAGCCCGAGGTGTCGCAGCAGCCATCGCCGAACCCTTCCAATTGGTGGGTCTCGTCCTCGGAGCGCGATTCATTGCCAAGCGTTACGCCGGCAACGTAGCCGGACTTGCTCGGGTCGGGGCCAATATCGCCATTGCTGCGGCCGTACTTGCTGGCGCCTTCGCCCTCGCGCCCAACATCGTGGTTGCGGTGGCGATCAACTGCGTCATCTCGGCCGCCCTCGCCGTGCTGGCGCCGGCGATCTTCTCGGCTCTGTCACTCGCTATTCCGCCGCGGGCTCGCGCCACCGGCTTCTCGGTGGCATCGCTCTGGATCATTCCGGGTCTCGGCGTGTTGCCGATCATCGGCTGGATCGCCGACCAATTCTCGATTCGCGTCGGCATGCTCGTCATGATCCCCCTCTTCCTCGTGGGAGGACTGATCCAACGCACCATCGGCAACGTGATCGTCGACGACATCGCCCAGGTGTGGCAGTCGGCCGCTGCTCGATCCGAATCGTTGTACGAACGTCGACAGGGTCGATCGAAACTACTCGTGTTGCGCGGGGTGCGATCGGGCTACGACGGGGTCGAGATCCTCCACGGCATCGACCTCGATCTCGACGAAGGCGAGATCATCGCGCTGCTCGGCACCAACGGCGCCGGCAAGAGCACTCTGTTGAAGACGATCAGCGGCGTCGTGGAGGCCGACCGTGGTGCCGTGATCTTCGACGGTCGCGACATCACACACGCACCGCCGCATGAGATCGCTGCCTTCGGCATCGTGCAGATGCCCGGCGGGGCCGGCGTGTTCGGTTCGCTCACCGTCGCCGAGAACCTCGAATTGGCTGGCTGGACGCAACGCCGCAACGTGGATTCGGTACGTGCCGCACGAGCCGAAGTCCTCGACATCTTCCCCGTCCTCGCGCAGCGACTCGACCAACCGGCCGCCAACCTCTCGGGTGGGCAGCAGCAGATGCTCGCCCTCGGCATGAGTTTCGTGATGCGCCCCCGAGTTCTCCTCATCGACGAACTCTCACTCGGTCTGGCCCCTGTGGTCGTCGGCCAGATGCTGCCGATCGTCAAGCGCATGTCGCAAGAAGGAGTGACTGTCGTTCTTGTCGAGCAGAGCGTCAACGTTGCACTCACCGTCGCAGAGCGTGCCTATTTCCTCGAAAGAGGCGAAGTGCGCTTCAGCGGGCCGACCGCCGAACTCCTCGAGCGACCTGATGTACTTCGATCGGTGTTTCTGTCGGGGGCGTCGGTCGGTGGCACGTCTGCTCCGATGCCGGTCGACGTGGGCGACGAGGTGGTACTGGCCACCCGTGACGTGGTGACGAGCTTCGGCGGGATCCGTGCCGTCGACGGCGTGAGTCTCGACGTGCACGCTCGCGAAATCATCGGAGTGATCGGTCCGAATGGCGCCGGAAAGACGACTCTGTTCGACGTGATCTCGGGCTTCGCGCCGCTTTTCGCCGGCTCGGTGCACGTGGGTGGAGTCGACGTGAGCTCGGCCAGTCCGAACGGGCGGGCCAGAGCTGGTCTCGGGCGGTCGTTCCAGGACGCGCGCTTGTTCCCGGAACTGACGGTGGCCGAAACACTCGCCGTTTCGCTCGAACGCTGGGTCGGTAACCGGAGTGCTCTCGCCGCGTCGATGTACCTGCCACCGGTGTTCGACTCCGAACAGGAGATCCGAAGCAGGGTGGCCGAGCTGATCGAGCTCCTCGGTCTCGGCGACTTCGAGCGCAAGTTCGTGCGCGAACTTTCCACCGGGACCAGGCGCATTGTGGACATCGCCTGTCTCGTGGCCCATCGACCGACGGTGATCATGCTCGACGAGCCGACCTCAGGCCTGGCCCAACGCGAAGTGGAGGCCTTGGCGCCCGTCGTACGTCGATTGCGCGACGAGATGGGAGCCGCACTTTTGGTGGTCGAACACGACATACCATTCGTTTCATCGGTCGCCGATCGGCTGGTGGCGATGGACCAAGGACGAGTGGTCACGAGTGGGCCACCGGCAGAGGTCCTCGCACATCCGCAGGTCGTCGAGTCGTATCTGGGCACGTCGAGTGCCGCGATCGCCCGGTCCGGGCAAGGGGGGTAGGACATGCAACCAGCAAGCAGCAGTGGGGGAGGTGGTGGCTCCAGCGCACTGAAGAAGTGGGGGCCGCTCGCCGCGATCATTGTCGTGGTAGCCGTCGTGATCGTGGTGATCGCATCCGGAGGTGGAGGGGACGACGAATCGTCGTCGACGACCGCGCCGGCCGAGACCACCGCGCCGACCGACACCACCGACGCGCCCGACAGCACCGACGGCGGATCGTCGTGGACGTATCCGCTGTCGTACAGCCAGGCCGAAGAACTCGGTGTGGAAGCCGACATCGACTGGGGTGATCGTTGTGACACATCGGTCGGACTCATCGCCGTGATCGACTACTTCGCACCCGAATGCATGGCACCGTTCAGCGGTGACAACGGGGGCGCGACCGATCAGGGCGTGACGGCCGATGAGATCACGATCGTGCACTACATGGGGCCCGATGGCGATCCGATCATCAACTACATCACCGATGCCATCGCCGTCGACGACACCAACGCGCAGGAGAAGGAAGTCGTGGCCGACTTCGTCGAGTACTTCGAGCGCTACTACGAGTTCTACGGCCGCTCGATCAATCTCGTGACCTACGAGAGTTCGGGTCTGGCGAACGATGCCGTGACCGCTCGCGCCGATGCGCAGCGCATCGTCGAGGAATATCAGCCATTCGCCGTGATCGGTGGGCCGGCGCTCACGAACGCTTTCGGTGACGAGCTGGCGGCGCGCGAAACGCTGTGCATCTCGTGCGGCGGAGGGTCCCCCGAGTGGTACGCCGAACGTGATCCGTACGTGTGGGGCATCGACGGAAGCGCTGAACAGAAACAGGTACACGTGGTCGAGTTCATCGGCAAGCAGTTGGCCGGCCGGCCAGCCGTGCACGCCGGTGAACAGTTCCAACAGACCGAGCGCAAGTTCGGTTTGGTGTACATCGAAAGCAGCGCCGAATCGAAAGTGCTGGCCGATCTCATGGTGTCTCGCCTCACCGAGGTGGGTGCCGCGCCGGCCGAAGTGATTCCGTACGTGCTCGATCCCGGTTCGATTCAACAGACCGCGACCCAGGTGATCGCCAAGTTGAAAGCGAGCGGAGTCACGTCGGTGATCTTGTCGACCGACCCGGTGGCGCCGCGCGACTTCACCCGTGAAGCCACCTCGCAGGAGTACTTCCCTGAATGGATCGTGGCGGCATCAACTCTCACCGACACCACGGCCTTTGGACGTTCGTACGACCAAGAGCAATGGGCGAATGCCTTCGGTGTCACGAGCCTTGCCGTACATGTGAATCCGAAGATCAGCGGCTATTGGGCGCTGTACGAGTGGTGGACGGGTCAAGATCCGGCCGCCGACGAGTCGATCGGCGTGTACATGCCGCCGTTCATGCTGTTGATGTCGGCCCTACAAAGTGCTGGACCCGATCTCACTCATGAGTCTCTCGCCGGTGCCATTCGCAGCTTCGAGACCACTCCGGCCATCAGCCAGCCATGGCTCACCTGGGGTGATCACGGCATCTGGGACGAGGCCGACTATGCGGGTATCGACGATGCGACGTTGTTCTGGTGGGATGCCGAAGCAACCGGACCCGACGAAAATCGCAAGGAAGGCGCCGGCATGCTCTTCTACGTGGATGGTGGCCAGCGCTATCTGCCCGGTGAGTGGCCGAGTGTCGACAAGTTGTTCGTACGCGACGGCGCCGTCGACGTGTACGAGACCGCGCCGCCCGGCGAGGAACCACGCGACTTCCCGAGTCCAGCCGGTAGTTAGTCGGGGAGTTGCCAGTCGATCGGATCCCGGCCGGCCTTGCGTAACGCATCGTTGGTGCGCGAGAACGGCCGGGACCCGAAGAAACCGTTGTGGGCCGACAAGGGTGATGGGTGCGCCGATTCGATCACGGTGTGACGTG
>Ga0181585_10002437_pt1 | contig 16484 bp, 14 predicted proteins | sample 071ome_29_FD_132469 | JGI IMG/M metagenome (GOLD analysis project Ga0181585, IMG submission 132469) | Coastal salt marsh microbial communities from the Groves Creek Marsh, Skidaway Island, Georgia - 071407BT metaG (megahit assembly) | ecosystem: Environmental > Aquatic > Marine > Intertidal... | reverse complement strand
GAAATGCTAAGGCGCATGGATATTGTATCTGTCAATTGCCCCTATACAGAAGCCACCAAAGGTCTGGTCAGTGCCGAGCGGCTGGCACTGATGCCTGAACATGCCTATCTGGTCAACACCGCACGCGGTGAAATTGTCGATGAACAGGCATTGGCCCATGCGCTGGAAACAGGGGCTATCGCGGGGGCAGGTCTGGATGTTTATGCTGATGAGCCTTCTATCCCCGAGGGCTTGCGGGCGCGTGATAATGTGGTGTTGCTGCCGCATATCGGCTCTGCCACCATTGAGGGGCGTCATGCAATGGGGGATAAGGTCATTATCAATATCCAGACCTTTCTGGATGGTCATACCCCGCCAGACAGGGTTCTGGCAGCGATGCTCTAGACCATCACAGGCTTCCGGCCGCAAACAGGGCAGGCAGGATCGCGGGCTATCTCTATCTCGGTAAAACTGCTTGCCAGCCCATCATATAATAGCAGTCTTCCAACCAGAGGCGTGCCAAAGCCGGCGATTATCTTTATCGCTTCTGCGGTTTGCAACCCGCCTATCACCATGGTGGTGCTGCCCAGAATACCGGCATTGGCACAGGAGGGCGCCTGGTCATAATCCAGCTCGGTTTGCGGAAAGATACAGCGCAAACAGGGGCTGTTCGGATCTAGGGGGATAAAGCTGGTTATTTGTCCATCTGTACGCACTGCCCCGCCAAAAATCAGCGGCATTTGTAATTGCTGACAGACCTGATTGGCCAGATAGCGTGTGTGCGGATTGTCGGTGCAATCAATTACCAGATCGCATGGCTCAATCAGCGTTTTTGCGTTTTCCTCTGTGAAACGCGTGATTTGACAGGAAAGGCGAATATCGGGATTCAGGCCTTTAACAAATTGATCTGCGCTCTCGGCTTTTGGCCGAGACAGGCGCTGCATCGTGTGAATAAATTGGCGGTTCAAATTGGTGATATCGGCTTCATCATCATCTATAATGGTCAGATGACCAATTCCGGCTCCGGCCAGACCGGCAATTACCGGCGCGCCAAGCCCCCCCGCCCCCAATATCAGGACATGGGCAGAGAGTAATTTTTTTTGCCCTTCTTCGCCTATTTCCGGCATCACCACCTGACGGGCATAGCGTTCTATTTCTGCATCATTTAATAGCATTTTATCTGCTTTACTGTCCGGTTGACCCAAAGCCGGATGTGCCTCTGATGGTCTCATCCAGTGTTTCTGCCTCGTCAAATTCTGCCTGTATGACCGGGGCGATAATCATCTGGGCAATGCGCATCCCATGGGTGATTTCAATCGGTTCCTGACCCAGATTAATCGCCAGTATTTTTACCTCGCCGCGATAATCGGAATCAATCGTGCCAGGGCTGTTGACCATGCTCAGCCCCTGTTTTATGGCAAGGCCGGAGCGCGGGCGTATCTGGGCTTCATACCCCATCGGGATAGACATGGCCAGGCCAGTGGGGATCGCCATACGTTGCATGGGGTGCAAGAAGACAGCCCCTTGCGGCAAAGCAGCACATATATCTGCCCCGGCAGCGGCCGCGCTTTCATAGGCGGGCAGGGGCAAATCCTGTGCATGGGGCAATTTTTTAATTTTAACGCTTATGGTCATGAAACCAGGCCTCTATTTTCTGGACTAATTTTTCGGCTATTTCTGTTTTGCTTGCGCGCGGCCAATCTGTCTGGCCATCGCTATCTATGAGGGTAACATGATTGGTATCCTGACCAAAAACAGCGGCCTCGCCCGTGCCGCCCACCAGATTGGCCACTATCCAGTCACATTTTTTGCGCGCCCGCTTGGCCAGGGCATATTCAGCCAGATTTTCGGTTTCCGCAGCAAAGCCGATAACCAGAGCCGGCCGGTTTTTATGCTGGCTAAGGCTGGCCAGAATATCGGGATTTTCAGCCAGTGCCAGCTGCGGTGGGGCTTTCATCGTTTTTTTAATTTTCTGCTTCACGCCATTAACCACGTGCCAGTCAGCCACCGCTGCGGCACAAATCGCGCAATCTACCGGCAGCCGTGCCATACAAACATCATACATTTGTTTGGCTGTCTGTATTTTTATCACCTCTACCCCGTCAGGGTCAGCCAGATGAACAGGGCCTGTCACCAGCGTGACCTTTGCCCCCTTTCGGGCGCAGGCATCGGCCAGCGCATGACCCTGCTTGCCAGAAGAATGATTGCCGATATAGCGCACCGGATCTATCGGCTCAAAAGTAGGGCCGGATGTGATAAGAATATGTTTGCCTTGTAACGGGCTCTCGCTATCAGCTGTAGCTTGCCCAAGCTGCTGATCAATCGCGCGGATAATCACTTGTGAGTCGGCCAGCCGGCCGGTGCCTATCTCTCCGCAGGCGGTATCGCCATCTTCCGGGGCGATAAGCTGCACCCCTCTTTTTATCAGTAAATCCAGATTGGCGCGTGTGGCAGGATGGGCCCACATATTCGGGTTCATGGCCGGGGCTATCATCACCGGGCAATCTGTTGCCAGACAAATGGTGCTGGCCAGGTCATCTGCCAGCCCATGAGCCATCTTGGCCATAAAATTGGCGGTTGCCGGGGCAACCAGTACCACATCTGCATCACGTGCCAGCCTTATATGCCCCATCTCAGCCTCATCGGTCAGGGAAAATAAATCGCTATAGACTTTTTCGCCGGTCAGGGCAGACAGGCTAAGGGGGGTGATAAATTCCATTGCCGATCTGGTCATCACCCCGCGTATCTGATAGCCCCTATCCATTAATCGGCGTGATAAATCGAGCGCCTTATAGGCTGCAATACCACCTGTTATCAAAAGCAGGATACGCTGTTGCCTGGCCGGGTTTAGGGGTGTAAGTTGCAATCCTTCCAAATCCAGATGCCAGCCTTTTGCCGCCAGCGCTTCTTCCAGCTTTGCCCGTTTGGCCGCCGGAATCTGGGCGCGCTGGCGATAATTGGACAGGGCGCTAGCGCCAACCGATAATAATTTTTGCACCGCTTCGCGGCCGCCCAGCTGGGCGATAGCTGCATCAAAAATAGTTTGAAAATTGCTCATTTAGCCTCTCTTTATTCACAGATTTGTGAATAATTCACATTTTAGTGAAGAGATAGAAAGCTGTAAAGGGCGACGGCTACGGAAATGGCGGTTACAATATAGGGCCATTTCGGGGTGGGCCGGGGTGGGGGCGGGTTTTCCAGCTTTTTTATCAGCTTTGGCAGTTTCAGATAAAGCTGGCGCACATCCGAGAGTGCGCGTTCAATCTGGGCGCGTATCGTATCTTCTGAACCTATCCAGCTGCTGGCTAATGGCCGGGCAAAATCCCACATATCTGCAGCCGGGTTCAGGCTTCTTGCCACCCCTTCGGCCATCATCATGGTTTTTTGCAGCAAATTAAATTGCGGCTGAATAGAAATTTCAAAGCGGGCAGAGATTTGCAGAATTTGCCCAAGGACAAGACCAAGCGAAATATCGCCAAGCGCCTTGCCAAGCACCGGATCAGCCACACTGCGCAAGCTTTGGGAAAAAGCCGCAAGAGAGACCGTATCATCCAGCATCCCGGCATCATAATGCAGGCGAGCTACCTCATCATAATTGCGGTTCAAAATCGCATCCAGAAGCCGGGCTAAAAACAGCCTGTCGGCAAAATCCAGCTGACCCATAATACCAAAATCAATCGGCACCAGCAGCCCGTCTGCGGTGACAAAAATATTGCCAGGATGCATATCGGCATGAAAATAGCCATCGCGAAAGACCTGATTGAAAAAACTGGTTGCGGCTGCTTCGGTGATTTTGCCGATATCATGTCCGGCCGCTTTGAGTGCGCTGACATTATCAATGCGTATGCCGTCTATCCATTCAATAACCAGCATATGGCTGTTGGTGCGTTCCAAATCGATATAGGGAATACGAATGCCCTTATCGCCAGCCATATTTTCTGCCAGCCGATTACCTGCTGCTGCTTCCATTCGCAAATCCAGCTCAATATCCGAGATATGTTCAAATTGCTGAACCGCGGTAACCAGCTTTAGCCGGCGCAATCCCGGGGCAACCGCCTCTACCAGACGCGCCATCGCCCGAAAAAAGCGCACATCGAGGCGCATTTGATGGGCAATGCCCGGGCGTAATATCTTTACCGCAACAATACGGCCATCTGGCAAGCGCGCTTTATGCACCTGGGCAATAGAGGCTGCCGCCACAGCTGTTTCATTGAAATCTGCAAAAAGCTCGGAGACAGATTTCTGGCTGGTCTCTTCAATAATCTGGATAGCTTGTTTGCCGGAAAAAGGGGGCAGCCTGTCTTGTAGTTGACCCAGCGCGCTGGCCAATTCCGGGCCAATTAAATCTGCACGGGTGGCAAGGGCTTGTCCAAATTTGATAAAGCCGGGCCCAAGTGCCTGCAAGGCTTCACATAAGGCCTGGCCAGCATCCTTGCGTGCCTTGCTTCCAGCGATGAGGAAGTTCAGTATCGCCAGCACACGGCAAAACCAGCGAGGCAGCAAATCTATTTTGGCCAGATGCCCCAATACCCCGGCTCGGCCAAGAATAAAACCCGTGCGCGGCAAGCGCCATAACAGGATAAGGCTATCCATTAATCCAGCTTCCAGCCGGAATGAATGGCTGCAATACCGCCAGACAGGCTGCGGATACGGATCTGGCCAAATCCGGCTTCCCCAAAAGACGCGGCCAGCGCTTCGGGACGCGGAAACATACGGATAGATTCGGCCAGATAGCGATAGGCCGCTTCATCTTTGGCAATGTAGCGCCCCAATCGCGGCAAGGCCTGAAACGACCAGAAATCATAGAGCTTTGACAGAGCCTGATTATCGACATGAGAGAATTCAAGGCAGCAAAACCGCCCCCCGGGTTTCAGGATACGATAGGCTTGTGAAAGCGCAGCCTCGCGGTTTGTTACATTGCGAAGGCCAAAGGCAATGGTCACCCTGTCCACGCTGTTATCTGCTATTGGCAAGTCTTCTGCGCTGGCTTGTGTCCATGCCAGCTGGTCAGCATAGGCAACAAGATCGCGCCGCTTTTTGCCAGCGGCCAGCATATCAGGGTTTATATCGACAATATGGGCAGACCCGCCGCCGCGGCGCAAAAACCGCAAGGCGATATCGCCAGTCCCGCCTGCCAGATCCACCAGCCTTTGGGCCGGGCGCGGCGCCATCCAGTCCATCAGCGCATCTTTCCATAGCCGGTGAATACCAGCACTCATCACATCATTCATCAGGTCATAAGAAGGTGCAACAGAGGAAAACACCTCTCCTACCCGCGCCTGTTTCTGGCCGCGCGGCACTTCGGAAAACCCAAAATCAATCACATCCTTTTCGGATTGCGCTGTCACGTCAAAGCATCCTTATCTGGTCTGGTCTAATGATTATATCCTGTACGCATGATGGACAAGCTCGCTTCAGGCTGTAATTTATTTTCTTTTACCTGTATTACGTTCCAAACGGCAAGTTAGCCTTGCTGTGACGTTTATTGAAAATATCCATGAATCGTTGATACATCATGACTATAAAGAAGTTGCAAGGGAATTTGAAGAGTGCCTGAATTACCAGAGGTTGAAACGGTGCGTAGCGCGCTTGAACCTGTCCTGCAAGGCCAGCAGATCAGCACCGTTCGCCTTACGCGCCAGGATTTACGCTGGCCTCTGCCCCGAAATTTGCCCGAATCACTCACCGGCCAGAAATGCGGTCTGCCCTGGCGGCGCGGCAAATATATTTTGATCCCCCTTCTGCCGTCCGGCAAAACATTGCTTATCCATCTGGGTATGTCCGGGGCAATAAGGCTATATCAGCACCAGCCGGCGCAATTTGGAAAACATGATCATTTTTCTGTCGGACTGGCAGATGGGCAATGGTTTGTCTTTTCTGACCCGCGCCGCTTTGGTCATCTGGATTTGCTGGAGAGCGGCAAGGAAGAAGCCCACCCCCTATTGTCAGGGATGGGGGTAGAGCCCTTATCCAATCACTTTTCTTCTGCCTATCTGGACAGGGTTCTGGCCGCGCGCAAACAGCCGATAAAAACCGCCCTTCTGGATCAAAGGCTCATAGCGGGTCTTGGCAATATTTATGTCAGTGAAGCCCTGTTCAGAGCCGGGATTTCGCCGCGTAGACAAGCCCGCAATATTGTTGGCAAGCGCACAGAACGGCTGGTGCCTGCGATTCGCGCCACATTGACAGAAGCGATATCGGCTGGCGGGACAAGCCTGCGTGACCATATCCAGCCAGGCGGCGAAATAGGCTATTTTGTGCAGAACTTGAAGGTATATGGCCGCGAAGGTGCGTGCTGCTCGGTCTGTGATAAACCGATTAAAATGCTAAGACAGGGCGGGCGTTCCGGCTTTTACTGCCCCAATTGCCAGCGATAATATGCCTTTGGCTTAAGCAGCAGAAAGGACTAACATTAGAGCGCCATATTCAGCTAGTGCTGTCACGTGTTTGGTAGCTATTTGCCATCCGGCAAAAGGCCAAAAGCCGATACTGGCCATTTTTCATAAAATACTTGACCTATGTCAGCGTTTTCGCGTATCTTGCGCCATCTTTTGGATTGTTAAGTTAGGGAATAGCTTTATGGCTAATCATAAATCTGCGAAAAAGCGGATCATCCGCAATGCGAATCGCGCCGAGATCAATAAAAGCCGGATCAGCCGAATCAGAACGTTCATCAAGAAAGTTGAAAATGCTATCACTTCTGGCGACCAGGCCGCAGCGCAAACCGCATTAAAAGAAGCCCAGCCTGAAATTATGCGCGGCGTAACAAAAGGCGTTCTGCACAAAAACACCGCATCACGCAAGGTTAGCCGCCTGGCAGCACGGGTAAAGGCTGTTAGCGCCTAATCCTGCAAAAGGCTTTCTCATAGAATTTCAAAAAGGGCGCAGTGCTTCTGATGCCCTTTTTTGCTGTCCGGATTCGGATGTATCGCTTTATGCCGACCATATAATGGCCGCACAAATTGCATTTCAGGCCTCTTTTGGGACTCTTGCCGGCTGTGTTGCAGTCACCGCATTCGGATAGGTAGGCATCTGCTGGTGGATCGATAAATAGCAGTTAGCCAGCATTGTTCCCATGCTACTTTGATTCGTCTTTCCTAACTTATTATCTTCTCTTAAAAAAAAGAATAAGACCTGTCTTTGAACGCTTTTGACGTGCCTGACTGTCAAGGAAAAAAACTGCATAAAACCCAACTTTATTTTCATCAAATGGGCTTTTCGTGACTTGAAAGGCGCGGTCATTTCAGTTTACTTTGGGCTCTATGGCTCATGGTCAGGATGCGTGTTTTTGTGTTTTTCAGAGATAGGCGTTATATCCACCTTCCTCAGCAGTCCATAAACGATAATTAAAAAAAACATTTTGGGCGCTAATGCCTGAAAAATAAAAGAAAAGCATAATTTTATGGCGGCATCAGATAAAGATTTGGCAGAGGGTGGAAGAAAGCAGAGTGCTGTCTCTGACAACGATATTTCCTCGCCTCAATCTGTTGCAGGCCTGTCCCGGAATGCTGGCGATCTGGCCGAACAAAACCTTTTATGGCAGAGGGTTTCCCATCGCCTGAAAACAGAGCTGGGCGAAGCCAAATGGCGGGCATGGATCAAGCCGCTTCTGCTGGAGGCATTTACCGAAGACCAGCTGACATTGCGGGCATCAACCAGTTTCCTGCGTGACCGTGTCCATTCCAATTATCTTGATAAAATCAGGCTTCTGGCCGCCGCGCAGACAGGTGCACGCCCAAATGTACGAATTTTGCTGGCAAATGAAGGCCACTCCCAGCCCTTTAGCCCGTTAAACAGCCAGACCGCCGCAGGCGAAAATGTGGCTGAAATGACATCAGACCCGGCAGGGGCTGAAAAACATGGCCAGTCTGCGAGCCGCCCCTTGCGTTTTTCGCACGCCCAGAATAGCGATTCAGATAAAAGCCCAAGCATTGAAGGGCTGGATACCCGCTTTACTTTTGAAAATTTTGTGGTGGGTGCGCCAAATCAGCTGGCTTTTGCGATTGCAAAGCGGGTCGCTGAAAGCCCGGAAGCGACCTATAATCCTTTATTCCTTTACGGCGGAGTTGGGCTGGGCAAAACCCATTTGATGCACGCGATTGCCTGGGAGATTCATTTCCGCCAGCCACATCGCAAAGTAATGTATTTATCAGCAGAAAAATTCATGTATCGCTTTATTCGCGCATTGCGTTACCGCGATATGATGTCTTTCAAAGAGCAGTTCCGTTCCGTCGATGTGTTGATGATCGATGATGTGCAGTTCATTTCCGGCAAGGATTCTACGCAGGAAGAATTTTTCCACACCTTTAATGCGCTGGTCGAAGATGGCCGCCAGGTGGTGTTGTCAGCAGATAAATCGCCTACCGATCTCTCTGGTATGGAAGAGCGGCTTCGCTCGCGTCTCGGCTGGGGTATGGTTGCCGATATTCACCCCTCGGATTATGAATTAAGGCTGGGAATTTTACAGGCACGCCGCGAAAAAATGGGTGTCGATGTTCCTGATAAGGTGCTGGATTTCCTGGCGCGTAAAATTACCTCCAATATTCGTGAGGTAGAAGGGGCATTTAACCGTATTACGGCCTATGCAACACTGGTTGGCCATGCGGTGACCGTGGAAACAACCAAAGAAGTGCTGAGCGATTTGCTACGGGCCAGCAACCGCAAGATTAGCATTGATGATATCCAGAAAAAGGTAGCAGCCCATTTCAATATCCGGGTAGCAGATATGTTTTCTGCCCGCCGGGCACGCCAGATTGCACGGCCGCGCCAGATAGCAATGTTTCTGGCAAAAAATCTGACCTCTCTTTCCTATCCGGAAATTGGCCGTAATTTTGGAAATCGCGATCACACTACCATCATGCATGCGGTGCGCAAAATCGAGGAACTGATGGAAACAGATGCCGCGCTGGCAGATGATGTAAGCCTGCTGAAATCCATTCTGGCAGACTAAATTTCCCCGCTTTTGGCAAAATTGAGCGAATCACGCAAATCCCAATAAAAAAATATCAATAAAATCATCCATAAAACACAAGAATTAGCCATATATCTAGTGCGTGATTTTGTTTGTACTGCTATATTTTGTGTGTCAAAATAGAGTGATAAAAAACCACTTCCAAATTAAAGGAAATCGCACGAATGAAATTTGCCATAGACAGATTGAGTTTACTTCGTCCTCTCGGGCATGTCAGTTCTGTTGTTGAGAGGCGAAATACCATTCCTATTCTGGCCAATATTGTGATGCGCGCCGATGCAGGCCAGCTATCGCTTACCGCCACGGATATGGAAATGGATATTGCAGAACAAATCAGCTGTTCTGTTCAGCAAGAAGGGGCGTGTACCGTACCTGCCCATCTCTTTTATGATATTGTGCGTAAATTGCCAGACGGGGCAGAGGTCGAGGTCACGGTTGCCGAAGGGACAGCCTCTATCAAGGCGGGTCGTTCTGCCTTTACCCTGCCCACCTTGCCTGTAGAAGATTTCCCGGCTTTTAATGTCAGTGATTTGCCGGTTCATTTTACGCTGACAACCGCAGATTTGCGCCATCAGATAGATACTACCCGCTTTGCCATCTCGAACGAGGAAACCCGTTATTATCTGAACGGTATTTTCTTTCATAAAAGCGATAGCGGGTCTCTGGCAGCGGTCGCAACAGATGGTCATAGGCTGGCTTTGGCACAAATGGATATGCCGCAAGGCGCAGATGTCATGCCGGAAATTATCCTGCCGCGCAAGGCGGTAGGCGAGTTGCGCAAATTGCTGGATGATGAAGAGGGCGAGGTGTCGGTTAGCCTGTCAGAAACCCGCGCCGAATTTGCCTTTGGGCAGGTGCGGCTTACCTCAAAACTTATCGATGGGTCTTTTCCGGATTATACCCGCGTTATTCCCAAGGGAAATGACAAGATATTGTCTGTGGATACAGGTCTGTTTTCTGCTGCGGTTGACCGGGTGTCCACCATTTCATCGGAAAAGTCCCGTGCGGTAAAGCTCAGCCTGACAACCAATTTGCTTACCCTGTCTGCCAGTACGCCAGAAGCCTCTTCTGCGGTAGAGGAAATTGAAGTGTCCTATAACGGGGAGGATTTGGATATCGGCTTTAATGCCCGCTATTTGCTGGAAATTGCCCAGCAGGTTGAAGGGGATGTGATGCAGCTGGCCTTGTCTGATCCGGGCTCGCCAAGCCTGATTTCCACCCCTGATGATGACCAGAATGTGTTCGTGCTGATGCCCATGCGGGTATAGATGATATCTGTTGTCACCCATGCAAGCGCCCCTGATACAGGGATAGGTAAGTGAAACTGGAAGCTATAAACAGGGATATTTTGCCCCCGGACGCTGTGGTCAGCATGACCGCGTCCGGATCTCAGGCGTCAATTGAGACGACCGGCATCCGTAAATTGCGCCTGAATGGCTTTCGCAATTATCCGCAACTGGAAGTACAGACACACGCAAAGGCCGTCTTGCTGACAGGGCCCAATGGGGCGGGAAAAACAAATTTACTGGAAGCGATATCAATGCTGGCACCTGGCCGCGGATTGCGCCGGGCTGGTCGTGAAGAGCTGGGCTATCGCACCTCGCAGGCACAGCAGCCGGAAAACTGGGCAATTTTTGCCGAAATTCATGGCCATCACGGCTCTTCTTTTATCGGTACAGGTGTTTCAGAACATACAGAAAAAGGCCGGGCTATTCGTATAGACCACGCCCCTGCCAGCCAGAATGACCTGCTGGACAGGATTAGCCTGTCCTGGTTTACCCCGCAAATGGACGGGCTGTTTCTGGCCGCCCCTTCCCAGCGCAGGCGCTTTCTGGACAGGCTGGCCATGACCTTTGATCCGGCACATAATGGCCGATTATTGCGCTATGAAAAAGCCTGGCGGGAGCGCAATCACCTGTTGCAGGAACAGATAAAAGATGAAAGCTGGCTGCAAGCTATTGAACAGATCCTGGCCGAAACAGGCGTGGCATTGATGGCTACACGCGCCCAGATGCTGGCAGATATTTGCCGAATTTCCCAAAGTCAGGACAGCCATTTTCCGCAAATCTCTGGCCAGATGACGGGTCAGGTGGCAGACTGGCTGGCCGCTGGCCTGCCAGCTATCGATATCGAGGATCAGATTCTATCAACCGCCCGGCATAACAGGCTGGATGGCGAGGTGCGAATGCCAGGAGCGCATGATGCCGATTTCAATCTGAATTTCAAAGGCCGGTCTGCTCATCTTGCCTCGACAGGCGAGCAAAAAGCGCTGTTGATCTCGATGATTTTAGCCCATGCAAAATTACAGCATCAGCGTTTGAAAAAACCGCCTATTTTGTTGCTGGATGATGTAGTGGCACATCTGGATGCAGGTCGGCGCGAAGAGCTGTTTGATTTATGCCAGGATATGGCTGCTCAGACATGGTATAGCGGGGCAGATAAAACAGCCTTTGAGGCGATAAGGGATATCGCAGCACATTTTTATATTGAAGAAGGCCAATTGCGCCAATAGCGCAGCCAGCGAGGGAGCAGAATATGTCAGATGATGCGGTAGAAAATGAAGATTATGGTGCAGATTCTATCAAAGTGCTACGGGGGCTGGATGCGGTACGCAAACGCCCTGGTATGTATATTGGCGATACCGATGATGGCTCTGGTCTGCATCACATGGTGTATGAGGTGGTGGATAATGCCATTGATGAAGCATTGGCCGGGCATTGTGATATAGCCAAAGTTACCCTTAATGGGGATGGGTCGGTAACGGTTTCGGATAATGGGCGGGGTATTCCCACCCAAATCCATGCCGAAGAAGGGGTGTCTGCCGCTGAAGTGATTATGACCCAGCTTCACGCTGGCGGTAAGTTTGACAATAATTCCTATAAAGTTTCCGGCGGCTTGCACGGGGTGGGCGTGTCAGTGGTTAATGCGCTATCTGAATGGCTGGAATTGCGGATTTGGCGTGATAATAGCCGCCATGAAATGCGCTTTGAACATGGCGAAGCGGTGGCTCCGCTTGCGGTAACCGGCGCAGCAGAAGGGCAATCAGGTACCGAGATTACCTTTAAGCCCTCTTCTGAGACCTTTTCCAATGTGGAATTTGATTTTACCACGCTGGAAAACCGCCTGCGCGAGCTAGCTTTCTTGAATTCGGGCGTGCGTATTCGCCTGACAGATGACCGCAAGGCAGAACAAAAGGTAACCGAATTTTATTATAATGGCGGACTGATAGCCTTTGTGGATTATCTGAACAGATCACGTAATGCCCTGCACCCCACTATCTATTGTAATTCGGATAAAGAAGATGTTGGCGTCGAGCTGGCACTGGCATGGACAGATAGTTTTCATGAATCCACCCTATGTTTTACCAATAATATTCCGCAGCGCGATGGCGGCACACATCTGGCCGGATTCCGTGGGGCATTAACCCGTATTATTAATAATTATGCGCAAGATTCCGGCATTGCAAAAAAAGAGAAAGTTGCCCTGACAGGTGATGATTCGCGCGAAGGGCTGACCGCGATTGTCTCGGTAAAAGTCCCTGACCCGAAATTTTCCTCGCAGACAAAGGACAAGCTTGTATCTTCTGAAGTGCGCCCGATTGTCGAACAGGCGGTAAGCGACGCGCTGGGGCAATGGTTTGAAGAGCACCCCGCAGAAGCGCGCAAAATTGTTTCCAAAGCCTATGAGGCGGCCGCCGCCAGAGAAGCAGCCAGAAAGGCGCGTGAATTAACCCGCCGCAAGGGTGTTCTGGATGTGGCCAGCCTGCCGGGCAAGCTGGCAGATTGCCAGGAACGCGATCCGGCAAAATCCGAATTATTCCTGGTGGAGGGTGATTCAGCTGGCGGTTCTGCCAAACAGGGGCGGGACAGAGCCAATCAGGCCATTTTGCCCCTGCGCGGCAAAATCCTGAATGTGGAACGGGCCAGGCTGGATAAAATGCTCTCCTCTGCTGAAATAGGCACGCTGATTACGGCTATAGGGGCCGGGGTAGGCAATGATCCGGAAAATGGTATGGATGCAGAAAAAATCCGCTATCATAAAGTTGTTATTATGACTGATGCGGATGTGGATGGATCACATATTCGCACTCTTCTTCTGACCTTTTTCTTCCGCCATATGCGTCCGTTGATAGAGCGGGGATATCTGTATATCGCCCAGCCGCCACTGTTTCGTGCCAAGCGTGGCAGCTCGGAAGTATATTTAAAAGACCAGCCAGCCCTGGATGATTATCTGGTAACAGCGGGTCTCAAAGATGCGGTGTTGAAAAATGAAACAGGGTTGCAAATGGCAGGGGCAGAACTGCGCGATGTAACCGATAGCTGTATTCAGCTTGCCCGAACAATTGACCAGCTCACCATCCAGATCAGCAACCAAGATGTGATTGAGCAGGCCGCAATTGCCGGCATTCTGAATCTGGATATGCTGGGTAATGAAGAGGCTGCGGCCTATCTTGCAAAGCGGCTGGATCAGATATCTGATCCACTGGAGCGCGGCTGGCACGCCGTGGCAGAAAACGCAAATGATGGCGCACAAATTGTCATATCGCGCAGTTTGCGCGGGATTACAGAAACCCATTATCTGAACCGTAAATTTATTCAAACCAGCGAAGCCCGCCAGCTGGATAAGGCAGCCGGTCTGTTGCAGAAAATCTTTGCCAAAGGGGCGAGCTTTGTCACAGCAAATGCCGAATTTGCGATAAAAGGCCCGTCTGAACTGGCAGCACAAGTTACTGCACTTGGCAAAAAAGGCGCACAAATTGCCCGCTATAAGGGTCTGGGAGAGATGAACCCGGATCAGCTCTGGGAAACCACACTTGATCCCGATCAGCGCACCTTTTTACAGGTGTGCGTGAATGAAGAGGAAGAGGCAAATATGGCCTTTTCAACCCTGATGGGCGAAGCGGTTGAAGAGCGGCGGAATTTTATTCAGGAAAATGCGCTGAAAGTTTCTAATCTGGATATCTGATGGGCAGGCTTGGTTCGAAATTTCGAAACGCTTTTTCTCCCTCGAAAAAGCCCGGCTCGCCTATTATAAAAGATCCGCCAAAAAAACATTCGGCTACAAATCATTCTGTTATTGATACCAGGGCGGTGATAGCGATTCGCTGGCTGGCTCTGGCTGGTCAGACTATCGCCCTGATGATTGTGGCGTTTGGTTTTGGTTTTGACGGCGCCTTTACCACAGCCTTTGGGCTGGTGGCCGTCGGGGCGGCGGTGAATTTATGGCAAAGCTGGCGCAGCCGCTATCAAAGAGTGACCAGCCGGCCAGAATTATTAATGGCACTCTCTTTTGATGTTATCCAGTTATCGGGTCTGCTCTATCTGACAGGCGGAATGGCCAATCCCTTTGCCATGCTGTTGCTGGCACCGGTGGTTGTCTCCGCGGCCTTGCTGGATTTTCGTGCAACGGTTTATCTGGTATTGCTGGTGGCATTTTGCGCGATTATGATCACCCATTTTTATCTGCCCTTGCCCTTTTCAGAATCAGATTTCACCCTGCCAGCCCTGTATCGTAGCGGGCTGTTTACCGCTCTTTTGGTATCTTGCTTATTTATCGGTTTTTATGTCTGGTATCTGGCCGATAAGGCGCGCCAGGCAAATGCCGCCCTTGCCGCGATGCAGAGCCTTTTGGAACGCGACAGGCGGGCGACCATATTGGGCAGTCTTGCCGCTGCTGCTGCCCATAAGCTCGGCTCGCCCCTGAATACCATTGCTGTCATCAGCCATGATATGGCCGCTGCCCTTAAAGGAAAAATAGCCCCGCAGGATGAAATTCTGGACGATGTCCGCCTGCTGAATGAAGAGGTGGAGCGATGCCGTATGATCCTGTCTGAACTGGACAGGGACGCCCAGGCAGATACTCTGGCACGCGATGTTGCACTGCCTGTCAGCCAGATGATTCGCGGCCTGCTGGACACAAAATTAACCCGGCTATCGGGACGGATTCTCTTTCGATTCGGGGCGCGCGATGCCAGCCGGGAGCCGCAGGCCAAACCCCTGCCGGATTTAAAATATGCACTGGAAACCTTGCTGGATAATGCCGATGATTTTGCCGCTACCCGAATAGAGCTTACCATCAACTGGACAGAAGAGGCGATAGAGATAGAGATAAAAGATGACGGGCCAGGCTTTTCGGCATCTGTTCTTTCCAGATTTGGCCAGCCCTGGAACAGCAGCCGTGAAGGCCGCGACGGGCATAAGGGGCTCGGGCTGTTCCTGGCAATGACCCTGATTGAATCTCTGGGCGGGCAGATGCGTATTCTGCCGCCTGAGCAAATAAAAGGCGCACATATTTCTATTTTTATGCCGCGCACTTCTTTATTATAGCCATATATGAAGCACCCGGATTGGACTTAACCTAAAATCGCCCCATCTGAATAGGAAAGCACGATTAGCATCCTGTTCTGCAGCTTTCTTCAGAATGCCAAATAGGGTAATAAAAACAATATGGCAAAAGACCTTCTGATTTTAGATGATGATAATGCGCTTCGCCGCACCCTTGCACGGGCAATGGAACAGCGCGGTTTTAATGTAACCCAGGCCGCGTCGGTCAAGGAAGCACGCGAGCATATCAGCCTGCACGCCCCGAATTATGCGGTACTTGATTTAAAGCTGGAAGATGGCAATGGGCTGGAAATTGTTGCCCTGTTAAGACAGGTGCATCCCCAATGCCGAATTATTATTTTAACCGGATTTGGCAATATCGCGACCGCTGTTGCGGCGGTAAAGGCAGGGGCGCTGGATTATCTGCCAAAGCCGGCCAATCCGGATGCGATTGAACAGGCCTTGCTGCAGCGTGAAGGCAATTTACCAGAACCGCCAGAAGATCCGATGAGCGCAGACAGGGTTCGCTGGGAACATATTCAGCGTGTGTTTGAGCAATGTGATCGCAATGTGTCTGAAACAGCCAGACGGCTGAAAATGCACAGGCGGACCTTGCAACGTATTCTTGCAAAACACGCCCCTCGAAGCTAATATCGCGCCAATGGTTTGAATGACTGCCTTTTTCACCTGTTCGGAAAAGGAAGGCTATTCGGAGCTGATGAAATAACGCATACCCCCCTTTATCCGAGTTATGGAAGTGAGATATGGAACAAGTATCACACAAACGTTACCGCTTTCTGAGCGGGCCTGATACAGCCGATTTTTGCCAGCGGGTAAGCAATGCGCTGGAAGAGGGATATCAGCTTTATGGTAGCCCTGTGATGCTGCTAGAAGACGGTCAGCGAATCGTCGGTCAGGCGGTAATCTGGCAAGAAGAGAATATAACAGAAGATAAAAAACAGGCCAGGAAATAGCCGTCCTGCCAAGCCGTTTTACTTAAAGAGATAAAAGATGACAGACGATAAAAATTGGCACGCCGATACCATACAGGTTCGTTCCGGCCTGAACCGTTCGGAAAATAACGAAACCTCGGAAGCGTTATATATGACCTCGGGTTTTGTCTATGATAGTGCCGAACAGGCCGCTGCCTCTTTTGAGGGCAAGACAGATAATTTTATCTATTCGCGCTATGGCAACCCGACCATGCAAAT
>Ga0181585_10002434_pt1 | contig 16497 bp, 14 predicted proteins | sample 071ome_29_FD_132469 | JGI IMG/M metagenome (GOLD analysis project Ga0181585, IMG submission 132469) | Coastal salt marsh microbial communities from the Groves Creek Marsh, Skidaway Island, Georgia - 071407BT metaG (megahit assembly) | ecosystem: Environmental > Aquatic > Marine > Intertidal... | reverse complement strand
AGATGTAAGTTCCACTGAAAGAGTGATGTTAGTAACTAAATCTCCTTCATCAGTAGGTATATCACATGTAATTATACTACCAAAAGATTTTAAACCTGAAAATGGCTTTTCGATCAACTCGAATGAAAAATCTGTATATCTTTTAAACATGGACAGATAATATGAAAAATCCGGTTTCCCTGTAATCCATTTGTTAATGTGACCCGATGAGTTTAAATGTATCAACCCACTCATCTACTTTTATGTTATGTTTTTTTTAATATCGTTTTGAAATAAAACCATCTTTTATCATATACGTTTCGTATCCCTTGTAATATAATAAAACTCTATATTGACTGTTAGCAGCTAGTTCTGGTGCTATTTCTATTTCCAGTATTGTCTTTTCTGAATTTAACCCTGAAAAATCTAACGTGCCCGTTGGATTCGAACTCTTTGGGTATAATCCAAATGAGTACATGTACATACACGAAAGAAGTGATTTATAATTTATGAGATGTCTATTCGGTATATAGGTTTTGAAAAATGTACTATCATTAGATATTATTCTGGGTAATTGTTGACCATTTAAATAAAATTTAGCTTTTTGTAATATATCCATTCCATCTCTTATATATCTTTGATAACCATTCCAGCTATAATATGCAGATTCACGATACCATCTCCTAGTAAAATTAAATCTATTCATAAATGCTAACTCGATGTCCTCGGAGGGTGAATAAGAACCATATGCATCGAATTCATCTTCAAATTTTGTATCTCGTAATACCCAATGAAAAGATGACACAGGTATACTCGGAACTAAGTTTATATAGATTTTATTGTTGTTTATGTCACTCACTTCTTCGGGATGTTTTAATGTTTTTTGTACAGTCACAATATAATTTTCTGAAGTTATAAAATTACGTTCACTTTCTGATACTTTAATTTCTTCTGTTATAATGTCAAAACTATCCAAAACAATAGTGTCTGTTATGTTTGTAAAAAATGTTTGTTCGTGAAATGTAATTTCAAAATGTATTTTTTGTTTATGAATGCCACAAACTGGGAAATATGCACGTTTTGATTCGTTTTCTTTGTAATCTCTAATACTATGTTTTCCACAAAAAAAGAATGGTATTGGATATTGTATATCCATCTCACTGAAAGTGGATGCTAGTTTAAGTCTTTGTATACTAGGATCGTAATCACTATGATTTTGATTTAAAAGAAAATTATTACCACTTCGTTCACTCTCATCTGAAAACACCAAGTCATTTATTACACACCACACGTCATCAATCTCTTCTATCACTACTTCGTCAACATACATTGTTATTTTTTTTATAATATGACGACCAATCTGAGAACAATACCACTTACTTTCATCAGTTGTTTTTGGTAATTTCAATTTAATCCATATATTACTAAGAAAGTCACCCATATTTTGGGGATTGTATTGTACTTTTATAGTCTTCCCAAAGGGCCAATTTGGCACATCTTTTTCAGATATATTTCGCACTTTGTAATATTTTACAAAATTCGAATGTTGTTTTGGATTATAATTAAATAACGAATCTTCCGGGTCTTTGGAAAGGAGGTGTGTATCCTGCTTTCCAATAGCTTTGAGAGAAATTTTAGCAGCCTCACCCATATCTACTTACTGCTCACATATTTTTAATATCCATTTTATTCAGTATCATCGAAAAATTAAAACAACTTTCTAGCTGTACCATTCTCTACTCGAAGAACGTTGTAACTCTTCGCGTAAACGCGAATATGTCGGTTAGAGTATCGATGACTATAACTCCCCGCTTGAAACCATGATGAAAATAATTCAAATGTCATTAATTGTTCTTCTATTAAACTAAAATTCACCTGCCCAGTTGGATACCAAACTTCCGGGTCAAGTGCGAAACTGTACATATATATTCTATATATTAATGGTGCGTTTGAGTGATGTCTCATAAATTGTGATGTTCTCATAAATTGAGGCGTACCCACATTTTCATCGATTATAGAAAGTCCGTCAAGTTTTAATGTTAGATATTTGAGCTGATCAGCCGTAACTTCTATATCTTCACCATCTTCAATCAATTCTCCTACATTATAATATGACAACGGTTCATAATTTATAGGACTTGTGAATATATTAATGTTTTTATGTTCTTCTCGGTCTCTTTGAATAAAAAAATATAGCTCTTTTACGGGATTTGAAAAATGTAATTTACAATTCACTAAATTTGTTTGGTCATTCGACGTTTTGAATTGTTCTTCTTGAAGTTCAGTTATCACGTAATCAGTCTTATTACATTTTATTTTTAAACGTTCTATATTATCCAGAAACACGAATTCCGCAATTAACTCACATTTAGTTATTTTGGGTGCTTCGGTAATCGTAGGTGGTAAAGAAAAATTGTTGAACAAATATGTACCAGACATTGCTGTGGAAGTGCGTTCATATATAAGTTCGTCATAGTTTCTCAGTTTGATACGGATTGATATGTCTTGGGTTGTAATAGCACAAAGTGGTATAGCTAATTCGGGGTGTCTATGAAAATAAAATGGTAAGTCAATAATACAATGTAACTGATCATTCTGTAATTGACGTTCAGAATTAACTCCTTCATTTGGTAAAGCGTCGAGAATATATTCAGATTTGTTGATAAGATTTTTAAATGCAACCTTTTTACTTTCACTATGAAAAGCCTCTGTATATAATTGTAAATAATCAGTTGTTATTCGATTTATAACTGTACCTCCTATTAACAATTCTGCATATTCAATTAACGCATTTCCAAATGATTCAATGTAGTAATGATTAGCATCTGAAAGTTGACTCGTTTTTATTTCTAAACATACGGATTTTAACAAGTCTCCCACATTCATCGGAATACTAAATTCATATATACCACCAAAAACACTCTTATTACCTTCTGGTTGTATATTTACGTACTCTTTTGCAAAATGTGTTTTCTGTTTTATGAGTTTTGTAAAATATGAATGATCATAATTTACATCTACGTCTCCAATCATCCCCATTGTATGTAAATTTATACGCCCTGTAGACATTACTAATATAACAAACTAAAATTTTAAACCCGCTAATCCATGTGAAAACATGAGTATATTGTGACTAACAGCATATACTCGAACTATCACATCTTCATTAATATTTGTTGGAATGGCAATTTTCAATAATTTATGAATGATGCGACTCGTGTTTACACTTCCCATGGGAAGTCCTGATATGGGATTTAAAGAAAATGAATACGAGCAATATTTACCACCACCGTCGAGATCTTTACCGGATGGAGATCTTATGTGATTATCTAATGATTGTTTATAACATAAAAATTTATTATCTCGATTAAATACCGACGTGTTATTGAAATTTAGTTCAATATTTTCTATATCAATAAAATCACAACTATTTGATGCACGATGTGCAACAAAAAATAATTCACTCACAGGATTATTGAAATTTAACATTAAAATCTTACTTAGAATACCCTGTTTAATTTTGAATTCTGAAAATTGCAATTGTTGAATAACATGGGAAATGGGCGAACTTTCTATGAATGATTTTTCCTCGTATCCTACATGAACGTACGTAATGTTTAATGCAGTTTCAAATATTTTTGAAACAATTGTATTATCGTTAGGTTTTTTGAGTTTGATGACTACTCGAATACCATGTTTTTTTAAAGCACAACAAGGTATAGCCAATTGGTTGACATTATGAAAGTAAAATGGTATATCCAAAAAAAAAGGATTATCTTCCGCTGTACTTGTAAGCTGAAATGTTTGCCCAACCTCATTCGAACCATGTGCATACAAGCGTTCGTATGTTGATATATCCCGTGCATGAGATTGATGATGTATAGCAATGTATTCACCAGTCAATTTCTGTATTGACTGTTCACCAATAAACAATTCAACATAATCAATAAGCTTATTAGTGATAAATGATTTATAATCTGGATTTGATAATCCTACTTGTCTTAATTCACCTTTTAATGAAATCCGATTTATAAATTCTCCAACGTCAGTAGGTATTCTAAACGACAAGGTCGACCCAAAATCGGTTGGAGTTTCCGATTCTATTGGATACGTCGTCCTATAAAAAGGTGTATGTTGTTTATGTAAACTTATAAAATGACTTTGTGTTGGATTTCCAGATATAAACATATCTTGAGCTCCATTCGCACTCAACAACATATATATCTATAATCAGTTTTTTTTAATAGACGATATTTATATATCCATCGCGAAATTCAAGACGAGTATACGCAATATCATACACATGCATTTCATATGTTTTAGACAAATCTAAAAATTTATGAAGTTCAGTCTGTATGAAACTTTTATCTGAAATGATTTTACTAAAATCTAAAATTCCTGAACGAACTTGTTTAGATGGATATAATGAAACGTTATACGTATATATATGTGTTATTGGTGTATTTAGAATACCTTCATACGGGGTGTAATATTTAAAGTAACGATGATTTGCGTCTCCTGATACATGTTGAACGTCTTCACCGTTTAAATAAATGTCAAATCTTTCGGCAATTTCAAAATCGTTTCCATTTACACGCCTGAAATTTGCACTATTACTGGTGAAATTGAAACGTTTTTTAAATAGGCTGGCGTCATTTTCATCTTCTAATTCAGATAGTCTAAAAAACCAGTGAAATATTTTTACAGGTTTATCAGTTGAAAAGTTTGTTTTAATTTTACGTTTGTTCAATTCGGATGATTGTTGAAGATGTTTGTACACAACATCTACTTCAAATGATCGTGGTGTAGATGTAAAATATAAACGTTCTTCGGGCTCAAGTTTAATTTCTTCTGTTATAATCACAAATTCAGGTAAAGTTATATTAGTTGGTTCATCAGTAAAAAATGATTGTTTATGAAATACAATTTCAAATGTCAGTTTTTGTCGATATATTGAACATATTGGGAAAAAATGTTTGTCATCTGAACGATCATATTTTCTAGAAAAGAAAAAATGTAAAGGTATGAGCACTTGTCTAGTACGTCCTGCATCTGAATTTGTTGCATAATATGTATAGGAAGCGCCGTCATTTGTGAGAAATTGATTGGCGTCGCGTTGCGTATCATTTAAGTATAGTTCGTTATAGATAAAATTCCAGTCATCTGTGAGTTCTTCTAATTTTATTCCATCTACATACATCGAAATACTCTTGATAAGATGTATTGAAAGTTGGTCAGCATAAGACTTTTGACTTGTTGGTAGTGACGGCATCCGTAATTTAATCCACATATCACTTAATAGATCTCCCATTTGATTTGGATTGAATTCAACTTTTACCGTTTGACCAAAAGGCCAGTTCGTATCAGTAGTCGGTTTAGATACAACTCTACTTTTGTGCAGTTTTGTAAAATTTGAGTATTGTTTTATATCATATTTAAATACCGAATCTTCTGGGTCTTTGGAAAGGAGGTGTGTATCCTGCTTTCCAATAGCTTTCAGGGAAATTTTAGCAGCCTCACCCATATCTACTTACTACTCACATATTTTTAATATCCATTTTCCACATTGTGATATGACTCGTCCTAATCATACGTTCCAAATCAATGTTCGCTTGTTTCGCTTCATCCATCAGTGCTTTAACGCGCTCATCGGTATACTCGACAGTCTTTGTGTTGAGAAGGTAGTCCCAGTTTCCATCAATTTTGGGGAAGTACTTAGACATTTCTTGTTCGAGTTCCTGCTTCTTCCTTTTGAAAACCACTAAGCTTCCTTCAATTACCATAGAGACAAACTTAGACTTATGCCCACACAACTCTGCCCTCTTTTCGAGTACATCGATGAGGTGTGCCTTGCGCTTCTTGTAGTGTTCAAGTCGAAGTTCCACAAAGTCATGTAGAATCTCTTCAGGGGTTGTGTACTTGTAAATACCCTTTGTGGGATGAAATAAGTGCATGTTTGTCGTGTGAAATGTCTTTCTCAACTTGAGATCCTTGATGAGATCTTTGCCAGAATACCCAAATATTTCAAAGTCCACATCTTCGGTCGTGCTGTTATTCGTAAAACTTGTGATCATCTTCTTATCAACAAGAGTATCGAGATATTCCTTGTAATCTTGAGTCCATCTTCCCGGTGGAAGTTCTGTCACTTTTAGACGAGAACCGGTATCTTTCCACACACCCTCGGTGATCCATAGTCCCGCATCATCCTTGAAAACCTTACCTTTGAAACCTCGAAACCAAGGCTTCATAGCTGTGAGTGAATCACCTTCCAGAGAACGCTTAATGTTTTCTTTGATATCGTCAGGGTTAAATGGTGGGACGTAGCAACTGAAACCCGTACCAATACCTTCAGTACCGTTTACCAAAACCATTGGTAGAGTTGGCATGTAAAAGTCGGGTTCGATGGAGCGACCATCATCATCCAAGTAGTTGAGAATGGCATCATCTTTGGGATCGAAGAGCTTTCGAGCCTCCTTGGTGAGCTTCGTAAAGATGTACCTCGTCTGAGACGCATCCTTGCCACCCATGAGGCGTGTACCGAATTGACCACATGGCTCGAGAAGGTTAATGTTGTTGGAACCCGTATAATCGTTGGCCAACTTGACAATCGTTTCAGCGAGGGAAACTTCGCCATGATGGTAAGCACTCTTTTCAGCCACATACGCCGCCAACTGTGCAACCTTCATCTCATCTTTGAGATTCTTCTGGAAACACGAATACATAACCTTTCGTTGAGAAGGTTTGAGACCATCGGCCACGTGAGCAATTGAGCGCTTCAGATCAGCAAGACTGAAATTCACCAAGTCTTTGTGTACAAAATCAGTGATGTTCAGTTGCTTCACATCGCCATACGGAACCTCCAACTGATCTGCATCCTTGGCTGTATTCTCGAGGAGCCACGACTTTCGAGCGTCCGCCTTCTTCTTGTCAAAGGCGAGCACGATGGAATCGTCCGTCATCACATCCATGTCGAACTTCACAGTGAGATCCTGAATCTTCTTGAAGTATTCACGGGCTTCGGCGCTCGTCGAAGTACCCAAACCCTTGTAGTACTTGATTTTCCACCCAGGTTTGCCATTACCATACCAAGTTCGAAAGGCGGAGTCGGTGTAGAAAGACTTAGTCTCAGATCCCTTGGTCGCCTTGATGATCGGTGTGACCATACTCACGACAAAGTTCATCTTCAAGAGACTGGGCCAGAAATAGTGGATCATGTTGAGAATGAGACCCTTGATGTGAGACCCATCATTATCGGCGTCAGTCATGATCATTAGGCGACCATATCGAAGCTCCGAGACATCCTTGTACTCTTTACCCTGTTGAAGTCCCAAAATCTTTTTGAGATCATTGAACTCCTGATTAGATGTCAACTGCGCCACCGAAGAGTCCCTCACATTTTTACACTTACCACGGAGTGGAAATACCCCATAATGATCTCTACCCACGACGGAGAGACCAGCGACAGCTAGGGTCTTGGCTGAGTCACCCTCTGTCACGATGAGTGTACACTTTCCAGAATGTGCAGTACCAGCTTTGTTCGCGTCATCCAATTTAGGGATCCCAGTGATCTTAGACTTTCGAGCTCCATCAGTCTTTTTGAGTTCTTTCATCTCTTTGAACTTCGAAAGTGCGGTGAGTTCATCTGCAATACCAGTTTTCAAAACATTCTTGACAAAGTTTTTAGGTGGTTCAAACTTGGAGCCGAAATCTTGAGCTTTTAGGGTACACTCAGACTTGACCTGACTCGAAAATGTTGGGTTCTCGAGGGTTGCCTTCACGAAGATGGTGAACGTGTTCTTGACTTGCTGAGGCTTCAACTTGATTTTCTTGGCCATATCATCGATGATACCACTGGCAATGTGATTGGCGACATGGTCAATATGTGTACCACCTTTGGTCGTACAAATTCCATTAACAAATGAAACTTGTTCGAGACCATTTTCCGATGGCCCGATACACACTGACCAACGATCCCCGTTGAAAGAAGCAATATCTTTGATTCCCTCATGCATCTTGGCGTATGCCTCAAAGTTTTGTTTGGGAAGAATTTCACCGTTGAACTTCACTTTGCAATTTGAGGTGGTACAAATGTTCGCATCCCAAACTCGCTTTTGAAAGATACTGTAGATGGCATCGTCCATTTTGGACATTCCAAAGCGTTTCCATTCGGGTGTGAAGGTGATAGAGACGGATGACGTGCTACCCGAATGCTTTTTAATTTTTGGTGGATCACAAACAGTCATATTCTTCGACCATTTTTGTGTGTACGTTTGCTTTGTTTCGTGATCCTTGATAATGATCGAAAAGTCACTCGAATAAATATTCGCCAACTTGGCACCATAACCGTTACGGCCACCGACAATCCTCTTTTGAGAGTCATCATAGTTGGTACTCGTGAGAAGGTGACCAAATACAAGTTCGGGATTCCAAAGACCTTCCTTTTCGTGCATTTTTACAGAAATTCCACCGAGAGGACCGTTGTTCTCAATAGTCACTGAGCCCACATCCTTGTCGATGGCGATAGAGATTGAAGAGACATTCTTTGGGTGTAGGGAGTTACGATCGATAGCGTTAACTAGGATCTCATCAAAAATTTTCAAGAGCGCTGGGGAGTACTTCAGGTTCTTCTTAGTGAAGGTAGAACCATCGAGGATCCAATAGGGTTCAGAACCCTGTTCAACTGGGCCGACATAGGAGTCAGGTCTCTTGAGAATGTGTTCGATGTGGGTGAGCTTTTGGACGCTCTCCATCTTATTTATAATTACAACTTAAACTCTAACTTAGGTTCTTTTTCTATAAAAGTATTCACCAAATCCAGCATGTAAGAAACCGCTTCGCTACTCGGTACGATTTTGTCGAAATTCTCCCTCGCCACACGTTCCACAATCCCCCCTTTCGATCCATTGATCAGCATTTTGTGTTGATTGGTATCGATACCAAGTATCCTCGCATGCTTATTATCGTGAATTAACAGTTGGGTGTTATTGTGATGGAAGACTTTTGCTAGGAAATTAGCGATTTCATCAGGGTTTCTCAATCTTTTACCTGCACAGCGAGGATATATCTCGTCGATCACGAAAAAGCCTTCTCTTTCCAGTTCGATATAACCTTTGTCGATATACGAGGAGTCTATCAAGTCACTGAATGTCTTTCTGAATCCATCTTCCAGGTTTCGGTGATAATCGTATATTGACGGCAATCCGACGATATCTTTTACATACAGGTGATCTTCTTTAATTTTAATTGTCCTGTCTGTTAACGCATAAGAAGACAGCCTTCTCCAGAACGTTTCGTCGCGGTGGAGAGGGCACATACATTCAGATCTGTGTGCGACACCGTGAACCCCGTATGCTTTCTTATCCCGGTTAGAAGGGTGGCAGCACAGCGTACGCTGGTGTCTTCCTTTATCATGAATAGAAAAGATCCATCGTGGATGGGAGCATTTCGACACTTCATACTCTATCTTCTCCTCTAATTTGCCAAATTTTGAGAACTCCACAACCTTCGGAACCTTCGAGGTTTTCGTGGTTTTCGAAACTACTGATTCTTCGAATTCCCAGAGCAAATCGTTCATACAGTCGTCGACAAGTTGATCCGTGGACCGATACAGTTTCAATACGTCCAGAAAGGAACGAAGTTTCTTGTACGTGTGAGCGTAGTGAAACCGTTCACCCTCAAATACAACGTCTCCTAAACATCGATCTGACTTGATTTTAAAGTATCGATCCGTCTTTCCCCGACTGACACCACTCTGGCGTTCCTCTATGTATACGTCAAAGTTGTCGGGGTCTATACACGTACCCTTACACCTTCGTTCAAAATTCGACCTCTCGAGTTCCCCAAGAGTGCGAAATGTAACCCGCACTTGAAATGGGTTGACGTATTCAAATTTCACACGTAACCTGTCTGTAATATTAGGAACCATTTTCAGATGATTTTATCATATCTTAAACTCTAACTTAGGTTTTCATACCACGTTATATAACTCTCGTGTTCATTTGTTTCGTCGAATAATTTAAATAACTGTTTGGTTTGATTACCGAACGTATGTAGGTGTTCCCACGCTTCTTTTGTTGAACTCTCACAAAGTGTGGTATCTTCATCAAGCTTTTCATTGTTAAACTTGGAAAGAATTTTCAGGTCAGTTTTTACATCACCCGTAAGCACATCTGGTAATATTTCATGATATTGTTTTAAATCTTCTAATTTGAAGCCCTTTGAAAGGCCAAAATTACTTTTAAATTTATGAATACTTTCCATTTTTTTATTTTTGTTGATATTTGGATTTAATAGGATATTTTTCTGGAATAATTCCATAAAAATAGATGGAATCAAAGCACCATACATAGACACATCAGAATCACACATATCATTTTTTATATCAAAATCATCCTCTTCTTTTGTAGCTTCATGATAAATACGAAGCTCTTTTACATTTTCTAACCAATCACGATATGCATCAATACATTCCACGGAAATAGACTCGGTATTCATATGAACTTGTTTAAGTGCGTTACAAATTTGTAAGTAATCACCTTCAGGAATATTTGAAACATTAGCGTCTACAAGCTGTAAAATTTTACTGAGATTTGTATCCATTTCAAGAAGAGCAACTGATAATGGTAATCAAAACTCCAATCGCAATCAGAAATACAAATGAAATATAATCAGAAACGTTGAGAGACATGAAAAAAGACCTTATTACAATAACTTAGGTTTCACTTACAAACGTGACCACCTAATGAAAACATACTGTTATTGATTTCAAAATGATAATCACAAAACAAATATCCACATTTTAAGCATCTATTAGTTTTACCTTCTGTGGTACACATATGTTGAAAAAGGCTATCACAATTATTCATTTGTAATAAATGAATATTTTAATTTTAATTGCACACATGACCCCCTCTACCTATGGGGTTATTATTTACATGATAGTGATAAATGCAGTACCAGTGATTGCAATGAATGCATAATTTTTTAGGTGTATCACTTGGAGAACACATATGTTGTGTTACACTTGAGCATTTGCGTTCTATCGCCTTACGTTCTCTTTCTTCACGCTCTTCCCTTTCTTTGCGTTCTCTTTCTTCACGCTCTTCTTTTTCTTTGCGTTCCTTTTCTTCACGCTCTTCCCTTTCTTTGCGTTCCTTTTCTTCACGTTCCCTTCTTTTTCTTTCTTCTTCGACTTTACGCTTAGCCTCCTCCTTTTTAGTTAATATTTCGTCAATATCTTCTTGTGGTGGTTGTACAAACTTTACTAAATCGAGAACCCCGAAGTTTCGTACTTCTTCTGTATAATCATCATGTAAATCTATGTACATATACCGTATTGCTATTTTTTGCCCCCTGTTAACTGTTACATGTCGAACATCATTTTTAGGTATCACACCCACTTCTGGTTTGAGTTTCTCAGCTTGAATAATTTCTAATGCTGTTTTGCCTTCAAAACCACCTGCACCGATTGCGGCGTCTATCTTACCGACTGCACCACCTTTATACGGGTACGCTTCATATTTCACTTTGAAATTACTTTCATTCGTTAAGGTAATCTTATTAATACATGGTTTCCAAATGCAGCATATAGCATTTGGTTCAGATCTTAACATTATCTTAAATTTATTTAGATTTTTTTTCAAAGATACTTGTAGAAGATGTACTTTTATTTGTTCATCGCAATATTCATACTCATCGTGGTGATGCAAAATCGCTCAAGGGGTATGAAGCAATCCATAGAAAAAATGGTTAAGCAGTCAGCTAAATATGCTATCATGGCTCAACAAGACTCCTCCCCAGTGATGTCTGTGCGTCATGGAAATTATGCCGCAGCATACATCCACGCTCTCAAAGATATCGCGAATGAGACACAGATTCATAATGCGACAGGTATAGATGTCAAGAAGTTCAAGGAACATATATTCAATGTTCAAGATATGACGACGAAAAAAACGGTCGATCAATTTCCAGATTTTGCTGGCCACTCTGATATATATCTTTCAGAAATTGCAGGAGATGCCTAAGTGGGTTTGTGTTTTTACAAAAAAATAAGAAACAAAATGGAAGTCATCCGTGATGAAATATGGCAGCGTTGCCTCACTGATGCGGCTAAAATGTACCGAGTCAGCGAACCAAATGAAGCGTGTTTCAAACTCGCAAATGCAACTTGGATCATGAAGAAAAAGTATCAGGAACATGACAAAAAGAAGGAAGAACGAAAAACGGTTGCGATTGATAAACCACCAGAAGTGGTGAATGAGCAGAGGTCAACCAAAAAGATTTGCTGTGCGACGACGATGAGTGGTAAACCATGTGCATTCAAGGCTGTGTGTGGAGACTATTGCAAGAAGCATAGTGTAAAAAATGCTCAATTGGGAACCAAGGTCGATGTGAGTAAAATTAAAATCAGTGACTAATAGAAAGACGATGTTAGACCAGGAGAGTCTTAGACCTGTAATAATAGCGATGGCACTTTACATCACTATCAGCACCCTCGTACCTCGCATTGCCACAAAACCATCCGGTATTCAAGTTCTCGACGACCTCGTGATGACCATCATCGCTCAGAGGGATTCAATGATGAGTGGTACCATTCTCATCGGACTTATCGTTTTCGCTACCAATTACATTCAAGAAGAACTCATTTAAAACATTTTCTCGACTCACTAACTTTTTAGTGTGTTCGTGATCCATTTCACGGACGCGGTTATCATATGCATGTCTCATGAACTCCAAGAGTTGGTCAAAGTTTGGTTCACCCCAAACCATACCTTTTTTGAAGAGGAAATCATCCTTCTCCAACTCTTGAAGTCCACAATCAATTGTATATGGTGTTTTGATATATTCAGGTGCGCCACCGTAGTTCGTAATAATAACTGGTTTGTCTCGAAGTGCCGCTTCAACCGCACCCATACCTATACCCTCAGAGTGTGAAAAACTCACATAACAGTCACATCGATTATGGAGATTATCCATTTCCTCGTTTGATAGGAGATCGTTAATTACTTCGACGCGTGGAAATTGAATTTGAATTGGTTGATTGCAAGTGGCTTTCACGACGAGTCGTGTGTTTGGTTCATTCAGACGAACAAATGCTTGTAATACATCTCTAAATTTCTTACGAGGATCTGCGATATTGCCAATATGGTAAAATGTATAAGGTTTTTCTTTTGGTTGTGGGATATGTGCATGAATGATATAGAACTCATTATCGGGAAACTGTCTAGAGAAAACCCTCTTACAGAATTCACTTGGTACGGCAACCTTTTTGAATTCTTTCATGATGAGACCATAATCTTCATGTACAGTTTCCGTTTCACAGATGGTCATACATACAAGATTCTTCACTCGAGTTCTGACATACTTCAAATATTCAATGTGAGCACTAATTGGCAGCATATAAATTAAACCGCGTTCACATTCAGGAAGCTTACTCCCAAAAACATAATAGTTAGAATTTGGATCGAATAATTTCACATACTTTATCGCTTGGTTTCCAATACCGGTGTTAAGTGCAGGACCGATGAAGATCATTTGATATAAAGATAATCTTTCTTTTATATATAATACAATGGAATCTCTACGCAAAGAAGTTGAAGATGAACTCAAGCGCACCCGTCTCGATAAGACACGTCTTTACAATCTCATTCTCAAGCTGATTGATAACACAGGCACAGGTGGCACCGGGGGTGGTGTTGGTCCCGCTGGTCCACCAGGTCCACCAGGCCCCGCCGGGCATAGGGGTTCTGTGGGACCTCCCGGACCACCGGGTGAGTGTAAATGCAAGTGCACACCTTCGGAGGCGAGCTCTTCTACTAAAGCTCCCGCGAAGACTACAACAAAGAAGGCGCCAGCCAAGAAGAAGGTTGTCACCGCTTCTGTCGTATAAATAAATTTAAATAAACTTTTATTACCAATAATTATGTGATTTACATCATTCCCACAATTATATGGTATTATAATATAAAACATGACCGGTTCCGGAAGAAATTTACGCGTCGATCGTATATTTCCAACTTCAGGAACTCTCGAAGTTGATGGAAATTTGGACTTTAGTAAAGTTGGCCGATCATTTATAGACTCAATTGGTGTAGGTACAGCATTAACTCAAGCGAACCTTCATGTTATGGGTAACGCCTACGTGTCTTCGAACCTTGAAGTTGGTCAAGCCAACCTGTTTGTGGACACTCAAACGTCTAAGATTGGTGTAGGGACTACAGAACCAGATGCGACCCTCCATGTTGATGGTAACGCCTACGTGTCCTCGAACCTTGAAGTTGGTCAAGCCAACCTATTTGTGGACACTCAAACGTCTAAGATTGGTGTAGGGACCACAGAACCAGATGCGACCCTCCACGTTGATGGTAACGCCTACGTGTCCTCGAACCTTGAAGTTGGTCAAGCCAACCTATTTGTGGACACTCAAACCTCAAGGGTTGGTGTAGGGACCATAGAACCAGATGCGACCCTCCATGTTGATGGTAACGCCTACGTGTCCTCGAACCTCCACGTTGAAGGCAATGCTTTTGTGTCCTCGAACCTTGAGGTTTCGGGTAATGTACGTATCACGGATGGATTGAGTAATGTATGTGAATTAAGTACCTTCGGGATTTCCTCATGGGACGAAACTGGGTATAAGATCGAGGCATCGGATGGGTTTAATGGCGCCCTCTTTGGTGACAATGTCTCCATCTCCGGGGACTACGCCATCGTGGGGTCGCCAGGTGGCGGCGGTGGGGGGCAGGCATATATTTATAAAAGGGGAGATGGAAATACGTGGGGCCAAGAAGCAAAGTTTACACATCCTACCGAAACCGGTAACTATATCAAATTTGGTGGGTCTGTCTCCATCGACGGGGACTACGCTATTGTGGGAGCGTACATGGAACCAAACCCAACTGAAAGCGGCGCTGTATTTATTTATCGAAGGACAGGCACAAATACGTGGGACTCTGGGTATAAGATTAAAGAGTCGCCCGCAAATAGTAATAGCAACTTTGGAATTTCTGTCTCCATCTCTGGGGACTACGCCATCGTGGGGAGGGGTCATCCTTATGATTATGCATATATTTATCATAGGACAGGCACAAACACGTGGGGCACTGTGTATACGTTGCCTGAACCCTCCAGCGTCACCTTCGGCTCTAGCTATTTTGGTCGATCTGTCTCCATCTCCGGGGACTACGCTATCGCACGAATCGCGCATTATTCAGCCTTTCGTGGCCGTGCAATTATATATCATAGGACAGGCTCAAACACATGGGACACAGGCACAATCATTGAACCCGCGGGAAGACCGTCACAACCAACCACCAGTAACGACGAGTTTGGAAATTCTGTCTCCATCTCCGGGGACTACGCCATCGTGGGGGCGCCAAGTGAAAACTCTATCGACTTTGAAAACGTCGGTGCTGCATATATTTATAAAAGGACAGACACAAACACGTGGGACAATGTTACAAGGATTGTATCGCCGTACTCAAGCTATGAATACGGTTTTGGATCTTTTGTCTCCATCGACGGGGACTACGCCATCGTGGGTACGTCATCCGGTCATGCCTATAGTTTTAGAATGATAGGCACAAACACAAACACATGGGACACTGGCACAAGGATTTTAAAGAATGTCCCCGCTGAAAGCTCTTATGGCAACTCTGTCTCCGTCAACGGGAGCTACGTTATTGTGGGGGCTCGCAATATGACAACAACAGTTAATAGGAATGCTGGAGCTGCATATATTCACACACGTGCAGATGTTGCGAGACTCAATATCTCCGAACCCATCGTAACCAGGAGTGGTACTGTTCTCTCCTTCACGGGTCAACACATTTGTTTTCCCGAGGGACCCATGAATGAGGGACTTGTTGTGTCAGCCAACAAGAACAAGTACGTCAGTCTCAACGGTTCCTTGACCACAGGTAGTCATGCCATTAAGTCATCAGAAGCACTTCCTATAGTCTCCCTCTCTAATGTAGCCAACGACAGGTCAGTTTTTGGTGTTGTGGATCACTTTGAAATGGGTGGGAACACTCGTTCTCAAAAAAGTGGAATTGGCATCATCACACAAGATAAAGAAATCGGTGACAATAGGGTCATTGTGAATTCTCTCGGTGAAGGAGGCATCTGGGTTGCAGATACCAATGGAAATGTGGCTTCTGGGGACTTTATGACGACGTCACATCTTCCTGGATACGCACAGAGACAAGATGACGATATTCTCAGAAACTCTACCGTAGCCAAATCAACGATGGATTGTGATTTTAATCCACTCCATATTCCAGTTCAAAAGATAAAGAAAGATGAAAATGGTACCAACATTCTCGACACGTATGGTCGTCTTCAATGGGAAGATACCGATCGTACGGAAAAGGCGTATCGTGTGAGGTATCTTACGACTGAAGGGGAACTGACGGATGAAGCGAATGCGGTTCACACCGCAGCCTTCATTGGGTGTACGTACCATTGTGGTTAATTCAAAAGTTCCAACGCTTTCAATTGGAATATATCACATTGTGCGTT
>Ga0181585_10002431_pt1 | contig 16505 bp, 10 predicted proteins | sample 071ome_29_FD_132469 | JGI IMG/M metagenome (GOLD analysis project Ga0181585, IMG submission 132469) | Coastal salt marsh microbial communities from the Groves Creek Marsh, Skidaway Island, Georgia - 071407BT metaG (megahit assembly) | ecosystem: Environmental > Aquatic > Marine > Intertidal... | reverse complement strand
TCGGTGGGACCGCCGCGTGATTCGGCTTCGGCCATCAGGGCTTCATAATGCGCCTGGGCCGTATCGAAACCGTACGGACTGACGATGCCTTCCCGCGGATAATCCTGGTCGCAAAGACCCCATGCTGCGGTGCGCGGCGGATCGTCGCCCATCATTTCGCCACCGCTGCCGCCGCGCTGGTTTTCCAGGCCAAACGGGCTGTTGCAGCGGTAATAGCGTTTATCCAGCCACAGTGCAGCATCCGCATAAAAATCCGTCGAAGTGAAAATATCTATCGCCAGCGGCTCGATTCCGTCGGGGGTGTCGCCATTGTAGGCCGAACCGATGCGGGGACCGGGCCCGCCGAAACCCACCTGCTGCGGACCCACGAACGGGAAACGGGCAAACTGTTCCTGCCGGCGCCGCGCCTCCTCCGGGTCGGTCGGCTGACCGAAGCTGACTACGATTTCCGGCAATGCCCCGGCAACGGGCGCGCCGCGGCCGACGCTGTTGAATCCCGGATCGGGAATCTGTTGCGCGGCGACAGGCAAGGCAAGCAACGCGGCTACAGTGATGGAGGTGCCGGCCTTGCGGAATGATTTACTGCATTTCATGTTATGCCCTCTGTGTGCTACCGCAAGTTTGCCAGCGCCTGTCGCACCGCTTTATTCGGATCATTCTGCACCCGCACGCTGTCGCCGAACATCATGGTCGGGTATTCATCGGGATTGAACGCCGGCCAGTGCGGCATGTCGGCGTGGTCGGGATTGCCGGTACGGGCGAAGGCGGCCCATGCGGCGCTCATGACGTGGCCAAGCTGGTAACGCTCCTGCGCCGAACCGGTCATGGACGCACCCAGGTCCATGTTGTAGAACACGAAGGGAATATCCAGCGTGTGGTAGGAGCCCATGCGGTTGTTGTGCACGGGGGAATACCAGTCGAAGAAATACAAATACGCCGGCGCCCCACCCTGCTCGTACTTGAGCCGGCTCGCCAGTTGGGCATCCCAACGGCGGGTGTCGTCGGATTCCGCGGTCAGCCACAGCATCTGGTTGCGCATATCGGGATGCAGCTTCCTATACAGCGCCGCCAGTTCACGCCCTTTCGCGGCATCGCTGCTGGCCAGGCGAGTGGTGAAGCGGTCCAGCATGTCGGCATCCGACAGCTCATAGGGCGGCGGCCCGATCCAGCCGTTTTCCGTTTCCGTGGAGCCGACCAGCAACGGTACGTTGGCCGACCAGGACGGCGCGGTCGGATTCCACTGGTCGCGCGGCAGGATGTTGCCGTCGATGACCGGGCCCATGCCGAGATCGCGAATGGCCGGCTCGCTGTAGTAGGCGTCCTGGATCTGCCGGGTGGAGAGTGCGTGCAGGCGGTCGAGCTGATTGTTGCGAATGCCCAGCTTGCCAAGGAAGCGTTCGGCCCCCTCGTTGGCCACATCGGCACTGATGCCGGTGATTGCCACGCCGCTCTGCGATATGCAGCGGTGGAACAGTCCTTCGGCAGACGGCATGGCCATCAGCGTGGTGGTCTTGCGCCCACCCCCGGACTGGCCGAAGACGGTGACCCGGTCCGGGTCGCCGCCGAAGTTGGCGATGTTGTCCTGTATCCATTGCAGGGTCGCGACGATGTCCTGCATGCCCACGTTGGAAGCCTCTGCCCACTGGTCTCCGCCAATATCGGCCAGGTGCAGGAAGCCGAAGATGTTCAGACGATGGTTGACTGAAACCACCACCACGTCCTCCTTCTTGGCCAGGTTAGTGCCGTCGTACAACAGGTAATTGCCCGCACCTGCCGAAAACCCGCCGCCATGCAGCCACACCATGACCGGGCGCGCGGTATTGTCCACACCGGGCGTGAAGATATTCACGTTGAGGCAGTCCTCGCCGGTCGGGCTGAGGCGGTTCAGGGCGGTAACCACGGGTGCCGGTTCTTCCGCGCCTGGTGCCACGGGGGCATTCAGGGCGATCTGGAAATGGTCGTTCACGCCGGACCAGGATGCCGGCGGTTGCGGTGGCATGAAACGGTTGGCCCCGGCCGTGGACGCCCCGTAGGGCACGCCCCAGAACTGGTGAACGCCGTCTTTCAACAGGCCGCGCACCATGCCGTATTGCGTCCGGGCCGTAGCGCCCACGCTGGTCAGGCGCATGTCCTGCGCCAGGCCCGGCAGAGCCAGCCCTGCAGTGGTCAGCGCGCCGGCCTGCATGAAGCGGCGGCGGTTAAGCAATGTATGCGGAAAAGTGTTCCTGGTCTTCATGACGTCCCCCGATATCCCCCAAAACAGAGAGGACAAGTAAACGCCAAACGTGGCAAAGAAGCAAAGGGTGTATCAGCATGAAACGGTGGATTGGAGCGGGTGAAGGGAATCGAACCCTCGTCGTAAGCTTGGGAAGCTTCTGCTCTGCCATTGAGCTACACCCGCAACGCGCCAGCAATATATAGCAAGGCCGCACTCATGCATAGTGATCGGGTGAGCAGGATGTCTTTGACCTGAACACACCGGCAAGACAATGCCTGGACCAGCTTAGTCCGACCCCGTCGATTCCAGCAGCGCCTGCAGCAAGGCAATGGTGTCCGGTTTTCTCGTCGGCGCCCGCGCGCCGGTCAGCTCGCCCTCAGCCCATCGCACAGGCGTGCGGCCTTCGTTGTCGGCCACATCCAGCAGGGCACCATTAGTCGCCAGGTATTCGATGATGTCGTTGGACCCGCGATTGGCCGCCCCATGAATGGCGCGCAGGCCCATGGAGTTCACGGCATTGATGTCATTGCCGAGGGCATGGGTGAGCTGCACGGTTTCCAGCAGTGCTTCGGGGCCTTCATCGAAGGTCTCTGCCACGGCCCAGGACACGCCTGCCGCCACCATCAGTGGCGTCGTTCCACCCACCGTGGCGATATTGGGGTCCGCTCCGTACTCGAGCAGCAGGTGCAGCACGCGCAGGTCGCCTGCGATGGCAGCGCGCAGGAACGGCGTCTGTCCCGTCATATCGACCCAGCCGTTGAAACCGGTCCCGGCGATGAAACGTCTCTCAGGAGGAAACTCCTTGATCCGGGGATTCGGTTCCGCCCCTGCGGCGAGAAGGGATTCGATCAATGTGAATGCCGCCTCCCTGTCCACCCGATGGGTGGTTTGGGTCACCGAAAATTCCAGGTTGCGCATATCCACGGCGGCCCACAGCGGCGTCTGTCCGAACCAGTCGACGACGTTGACGTTGGCCCCCGCCTCCACCAGGTACTGCGCAATCGCCAGGTGATCGCTTTTACCCGAGCGGTTCACGTTCACGACACTGTGGTTGAGAATGGCGTTGATCAGCGGCGTGATGCCGTTGGCATCGGCAAGCTCGATATCGGCACCCGCCTCCACCAGCATGCGCGTAAGCTCGAGATTGCCCTGCCTTGTTGCGTACGACAGCGGGGTCTTCATGCCGGTGATAGGGTAGCGCATGCCGCGGTCCGGCAATCCCGACCGGTTGATGCCAACACCCTGCGAGGTCCCGACCGGCACGTCGCTGGGCAGGACCCTGGGATGCTCCTCACCGGCGAGGCTCTGCGCGTTGATGTCCGCGCCCGCCTCGAGCAGGCGCCGCACCAGCGCGATATTCTCATCCCGCACGGCGAGCATCAGGGGTGTTTGCCCGTAATTCAGGTCGCGGCCGTCAACCTGCGCACCATGAGACAGCAGCAACTCCACCATGTCGTAAGCACCGGATCGTATCGCCAGGTGCAGCGGCAACTCGCCGCTGCCATCGGCCGCCTCAGTGTCCGCACCGGACTCCAGCAACTGCCTGGCCATGTCGGCGTGACGGTTCTGAACCGCCACGTGGATGGGCGCCAGCCCATAACGGTTGGCGCGATTCACGTCCGCGCCTGCATCGAGCAGCATGCTGGCCATGTTCCGGTCATCGACGCGAACCGCCCAGTGCAGTGCCGGTGTGCCGTCGATACCCGGCGCATTGACATCCATCTCCTGGCGCAGCAGTGCCCGCACGGCGTCGGCATCCCCCTGCCTGGCCGCTGCCGCCAGGGGAGATCCGGCAACCTCACCAAGTGCCGGCACTGTCAACGGCTGGGCGGCTAACGGACCGGCAACCAGGATCAGCGCACAGGTCACCAGCGCCATTGACGTGCCCCGGGGAGTCCTGAAAAGCCTGATATTCATCGATGCCATAATGCCCTTTGCTCCGCGCTCAGATATCCACGCTGCCGCTGCTGTCCGCGAACGCATCGACCGGCACACCCACCCGGTCGAGCATGGTCACGAGCAGGTTCGAAATCGGCGTTTCGTCTGGCATCCGCACATGCTTGCCGCCGCTTACCCGGCCGGATGCAGCGCCGGCAACCACGATGGGCAGCTCGCTATGGTTGTGATCCTGGGAATTGCCCAGGCCGCTGCCATACAGCACCAGCGAATGATCCAGCAGGGAACCGTCGCCATCCGGCGTGGCAGCAAGCCTGGACACAAAATACGCCAGCGTGTTGCGCAGGTGGTAAGCATTCAGCGTGGCGTGGCGGTTCATGTTTTCCGGGATGTACATATGATGCGAGCAGTTGTGGAAGCCGTCATTCACCCCGCTTTCGGGAAACGCGCGGTTGCTCAGCTCCGCCGCCAGCAGCAGCGTCGACACGCGTGTCATGTCGGCCTGCCAGGCGAGCGTGATCAAATCTAACATCGCCATTGCATGGTCTTCGAAGCGCTCAGGTATGCCCGTCGGACGCTCCGGCAATGCGAGGTCTCCGGGCAGCGAATCCATTTCCAGGCTCAGGCGGCGTTCCACTTCCCTTACGTCATTGAGGTACTGTTCCATGCGGATCCTGTCTCCCGAAGGCAGCGTACGCTGCAGGGAAAGCAGTTCATCCCGGACGACATCCAGAATGGTGGCCGATTGCGCGCGGCGCGCAGCCAGTTGCGCGGGGGTGCTGCCGTCGCCGAACAGGCGCTCGAACACCACGCGTGGATTGATCTGCATCGGCATCGGATTTGCGGGTGTGCGCCAGGAAATGGAGGCGCGTTCCTCCAGGGCGAGTTCCAGTGACGGCAGCCGCGTCTTCTGACCAATGAAATCCGCGGCCACCTGGTCCATCGAGGTGGGCGACGGACCAGTGCCGGGCGCGACACCGGTCAGCCAGCACTGGAAAGCGCGCCGGTGATGCCCGCCGGCGGAAGGGTCCCCTTCGTAAGCAATCGGCAAGGCCAGCCCGCTGACCACGTTGATGTAATCGCGGTAGGGTTCCAGGGACTTCAGGCTTGGCGTGAAGTCCCAGTTCTGGCCCACCCCAGACGGCACCCACCGATCCGCGATAGCCCCGTGTGGTATATAGATGCAGGCCAGTCTCGAGGCCGGCGTACCCTGATCGGCGGCACGCACCATCCCTGCGGGCAGCATGGACTCCAGCAGGGGCAGGCCCAGTGCAACGCCCGCTCCCCTGAGCAGCTTCCTGCGCGATACATGTTTCCCGGTCAGGAAATGCATGTGCTATCTCCGTTCATTGTTCTGCCATCACAGCCAGCGGCAGCTTGATGCGCTTTTGAAAAGGATCGCTTGTCACGATCGCCTGCACGAGCGCGGTCAGTGTAAAGCCGTCGGCGTTTGCCTTGCGAACGATGCGCCGCACAGCAGGCTCGTCATAGTACTTGAGCTCCCTGCCCAGGGCATAGGTAAGCAGGCGCTCGGTGATGGCAGCCTGAAAGGCGTCCGGCCTGGCCAGCAAGGCCGCCCGCAGGGTGCCTGGGCCGTCGACCAGAGTGCCGTCGACCATCTCGGCACGGGTGTTGATCGGCAGGCCATTGTCGAGCGAACGCCAGCGACCGATGAGGTCGAAATTCTCCAGCGCAAACCCGATGGGATCCATGATCTTGTGGCAGGCCGCGCAGGCCGGATCGATGCGGTGCAGTTCCAGCCTCTGCCGCAAGGTATCGGCGGGCGCCTGCTCTCCCGGCGCCGCTTGCGGGTCGAGATTGGTCTCGACGCCGGGCGGTGGACTCGGCACGTGCGCACCGAGCAGGTTTTCCACTATCCAGGCGCCACGGATCACCGGCGAGGTTCGGTCAGGCACCGACGTGGCGGTCAGGATGCTGCCGTGGCCAAGGAGCCCCCTGCGCGGGCTGTTGGGCGGCAGGTCGACCTTGCGCATGTAACCGCCGTGGACACCGCTGATGCCGTAGTGCGCGGCGAGACGTCCGTTCAGGAACGTGTAGTCGGCGTCAAGCAGACCGAGCAGGTTGCTGTTATCGCGCACGATGCTCTGGAAGAAGAGGAGTGTTTCCTGTCGCATGGCCTCACGCAGGGCCGAATCGAATGCCGTGTCCTGCGGTGCGGCCGCATCCAGCTCACGAAGCTTCAGCCATTGACCGGCAAAATTTTCCACCAGGGCGTCGGCGCGCGGATCCGCCAGCATGCGTTGCACTTCTTGTGCAAGCACGCCCTCCTCGCCCAGCCTTCCTGCTGCGGCCAGTGACAACAGCTGCGCATCCGGGATGCTGCTCCAGAGGAAGAACGACAACCGGGAGGCCAATTCCAGATCGCTGATCCGGTACACCTCGCCGTCGGCCAGCCCCTGCGGCTCCGCCTCGAAGCGGTACAGAAATCTCGGGTCCACCAGCAGCCAGGTCAGTGCGCCCTGTATGCCGCTCTCGAACGTCCCGCCGTCGCTATTGCGGCTCATGTCGAAGAACCGCATCAGCGTGTCCACTTCCCTGTCGCCGGGATCGATCGGCTGCCGGTACGCCTTTGTCGCAAGGTTCGCCAGTATCCGGCGCGCGCAGGACGCTTCTTCCCCGGCACGCGCCGGCTGGCAGGTAAATATGGTCCGTCGGCTTGGCGTGTCTCCTGGTCCAGTGATGTTGTATGGGCCGTCAATCTCCAGGCTGCGGACAGCGCCGCCCGACGCGTTGGTCTCGGCGAGATAGAGCTCACCGGCGCCGATACACCGCTTCTCATCGATGAGCGCCAGGGCAATGGTATGTGAACCGGCGGGAACCCTGAGCCGGAAGCGTTCGGGGTCTTCGACCGGCAGGGATGCACCATTGAACATGACTTCCAGTTGCGGACCGCCGCACCAGATCATACGACCCTGGTCATTGCCGCGCCCGTAGACGGGAATGTTGGCCGCTACATTGAATTCATATTCTGCATCGACCGGGAAGAAATGCTTCACCAGCATGCCGCCGCGGGTACCGAGTGGCAGCCCTTCGACGTAGTCCTGCTGGGAGACGCCGTCACCCGGCGTGTATTCGACCTGGGTCGGCGCAGTGGACATATCGCCGATCGCCTGCAGGCTGATCTGTCTTGCCACCGCCAGGTAACCTTCCAGCAGGGTTGGCGACATGCTCAGGGCCTCGGCGATATTGTCAAAGCCGGCTGCAGTGGCATCCGCCGGCAGACTGAGCACGAGATCGCCGGCATCGAAGGCCAGCAGATCCCGCACCGCGTTGGCGTACTCGGCACGATTCAGGCGCGACACCGGTTCAGCGCCCGGGTTGGGTGATTGTGCCCACGCCAGGTCCAGACCGGTGCCCAGCCACTGCACCATGTCATCGAGAACGGCCCGTTCCGGCCGGGGATTGCCCTGGGGTGGCATCAGGCCCGCGCGCACCTTGCGTATGGCCTCTTCCCAGGTCGCCGCGTCGTGCTCCAGCTCCGTCAGGGACATCAGGTCGAAGGCCACGCCCCCCGCCCAATCCGTGGCGTTGTGGCATTCCAGGCAGTATTGCTCCACGAGCGCCTGTTGCCGCTCAGTGCCCAGCGTCCAGTTTTCGAGGTCGGCAACGGGATCATCAGCACCAAGCGAGGCGTGGCTCCAGACGGCTACCACGGCAACAGCTGTCAATGTGAAAGTATGTCTATTCAATACACTTTCCCCGGTCCGAATGGAAAAGTCTCTTTAATGCACCAATGGTATCTCAATACGTGCAGGTAAACACCACGGCGGGAGCTTCCCTCTAGAATCCTTTCGGATACAGTCAGAAGAAAAAAGTCAGGTCGGTATAAAAGAATGAAGGGTTGCCTGCACCAGTCGCGTTCGGCGCATGGTCGAAGAAACTGCCGTTGCGATAAAACGCACCGCCGGCTTCCAGGCGCACCACTTGCGGTTTCAGCCAGTGCCTGACCCGGAATTCAAACTGGTCGCCGGCGTTCTTCCCGGCCTGGCCGGACGCATCGCGGACACCGGAACTGGCAAATGTGTCCCTGGCGGCAGCCAGGGTGTTATGACGCAGTGACAGCATCACATCGGCGCCCTCTGCCGGCTCCAGCTGCAGGCGCAGGGCGGCAGACTGAAAATTACTGCGGCCCAGAATACCGTAAATACCGGTGGGCCCGAACTCCCGGCGTGGACCGAACAAGCCATCGAAGCGTTCGAATTGCACATTCCCCGGCTGGCGGTCGCCGCTGCCCCGGGTCCATTCCAGGGCAAGCCGGGGCTGCCAGGCAACCGGGAATGTGTAACCCAGGTTGGCCTGCACGAAGGTCGCCGAGACATCCAGGGTCCTGGTATCGCTGGCCTGCTTGCCGGCTCGCCGTGAACCCCACTGGTAGGCCAACTCCAGTTCGTAATGCCAGTGACCTGCTGCAGGTGATGTGAGGATGCGGAAGCCGGGAGTGTAGAGTTCGCGATCTGCTGTGCCCGCTTTGCCCGCCTCATCCTGTTCGTGCAGGCCGAACAGGTAGGTTTCCAGAGTCGGGCCACCCGCGACCGGGACCGTCCGGTAATAAATGCCGCTGAACTGCAGGGCGTCATCCGCCTCGTCCCGTTCGATGTCATTGTCCAGCAAACCCGTCGGGTCTGCCGGCCTGATGGCCACCGGCATGACCCAGAAGGTCGTGAGGGTGCTGTTAGCCGTTGGCTGCCACTGCACCTGCACGCCGGAAAAGTTCTGGATGGTGTTGCGATAACCGTGGCGGCCGACCAGCCGCTGGTTACCCAGACCGAGAGTGAACAGACCGGCCTTGAGGTTCAACGCATCGCCATCGCGGAAGGTGTCTTTAAGGTTATAGGCCGCATACAGCTGCAGCGGCTCCACGGCATTGATTTCATGAGTGGTCAGCCCGCTGCCTGCATCGTTCAGGTAATTGCGGGAATCCTGCAGCTCGATAACGAGAGACAGGGCGCCGCGATCCGCCTGCAGCCTGCCCAGGGTGCGCATGCTCAATGCCTGGTCGCTGCCGCTGAGGCCGGGACGAAACGGATTGTCCAGTGTCAGCAGCCGGGAGCGGTGGCTGCCGCTGAAGGAAAATTGCCAGTTGTCCAAGGATTGGCTTTCAGCTGCAAGACCAGTTGTCGGGCTGATCAACCCGAACGTGCAGAGAAACAGGACAAAGCAGGGTTTCATTGGGAGACAGGCTGGCGAAAAGGGGCTGATTGTAGCGACCACAAACCCGCATAACAATGACATCCGTTTAGCTTGCCTCCATTGCTTCCCCTTTGCTTCCGGCGCGCCAGAGCGGCTAGACTACGAACACACACTATTAAGGGTGATAACCATGCATAACAAAACCCTGCGGCTGGCCGTGTCAGCATTCATGACTTTCACCATGACCTCACTATTCGCGCAGACCGTGGCGGACATTGGCTTCGACAGCGTAGGACGGGCATGGCCGCTCGAGCATGATTTGAACGAGTACCACATGACCGGCGCGACCACCCGCACAGGGCTCGGCAACCCGGCCTACCGGACACAGATCCCGTTCGATCCGCGCCGCGACCCGGGCACCGGCTTCGTCGGATCGGCCCGCGACGGCGCTACACCGCCCGGTATCGAACCGCTCCCCAAAGATCTCTTTACGACGACAGACTTCTACCAGGATCGCGAGCTGTGGAGCGATCCCCGCTACTTCCGCTGCAACAGCTCCGCCGCGCTCGAGGATTTGCGCGGCCAGGATGGCCTGATTGGCGAGAAGCCGCCGGCCATTGCGCCCTGGGGATATTGCGACCGCGACTATCCGCGCGAGTCGATCGTGAGCCCCTACCCATTTGCCACCGCTCAGGCACACTACGAAGCCCTGCTCGCCGAGACGCGTGGACGCGGCGGCCCCACCCAACATACCTATGCCACTGTGCCCGGCGAGTGGACCGGGCGCTACGATCATCCCGCGAAGGCGGACAACCAGTACTGGATTCGCATGCGCCACGTGCAGGTGCCGACCATCCTGTCGCTGCTGACACCCGAATACCAGCAGCGCTTCGTCCAGGAGGCCTATCACCACGGCAAGACCAATGCGCCGCAGTGGCCATCGCAGTACTGCTGGGCGGAAGGCTTCCTGCGCCGCTGGCACGAGTCCGCGCTGTGGGAGCAGTCCGTCATGGTGACCCCCAACATGGTGCAGTTCCTCGGCGGCGTCGCGCGCAACTTCATCACCAATATCCACATCGGTCGCTCCTTCACTATTGATAACGACGTTGACGGAGAAGTACCCCGGCTGGGCGCCGACGTGCCACGCTGGTACGGCGAGACCATCGGTTTCTGGGACGGCGATACGCTCATTACCTGGACCTCGAACATCCAGGGCTGGTCCAGCCACGCGGCCTTCGAATTCTCGAACCGGATGCAGACCATCGAGATCTACACGCCGAACCGGGACGCTGACGGCAACTTCCTCGGCCTCAACCATGAATCCATCCTCTATGACCCCGAGGCGCTGGTGGAACCGGTGCGCATTATCCGCAACCTCACACGGCTCAGCGGTTTCGAGGAAGGCGAACCGCAGCCGTTCATCGAATGCGTGCAGTCCATTTTCCCGATCGACGGCTCGGCGACCCCGCTCAATCCCGGTGACGTGATCGAATACGAGATACCGGACATGTACGGGCGGCCCTGGGCGCACCTGTGGGAGAAATTCTGGGAAGACGGCATGGAGCAGCCGCAGGAAGAAGACATCTTCAGCTTCGAGTGACTAATTCGCGGGACACTGATAACGTAATCACTTTCCGCAAGGATCGAAGGGGGAGCGGATGACAAACCTGATTTCATGCCGGGCGCTGATCGCGCCGATGTTCATAGTGCTTGTCCTGCCCGCGCAGGCCCATCACAGCTGGGCACCCTACGACCTGGAAAGCGAGGTGACGCTCGAGGGCGTAATCACCGAATACTCATGGGCCAACCCGCATACCTATATTCTCCTGGAAACGACGGGCGCCGACGGCGGCACCGTATCCTGGGAAATCGAAGCGTCTTCGGCGGTGGTCATGCGCAACCGCGGCTGGGCGAAAGACACCCTCGCCGTGGGTGACCATGTCACCATCTTCGCCAACCCCTCGACCAACCCCAGCCAGAGGCATGCGCTCGGCGCCCGCCTGATCACGCCCGACAACATCCTGCTGGAAATGCGCAAGGTCAACAGCGGCGCGCCGGTTGTCGTCGTACCCGAGGAAGGCTCCCCCACCCTCGCCGGCCAGTGGCGCACCGTCACCACGCCCGAGATCAGCCGGCATTTTTTCTTCTTCGAACCCACCGACTGGCCATTGACGGAAGCGGGCTTGCGCGCGCACGCAACCTTCGAGAACGCCAATAATCCGGGCAAAAACTGCGTATCCTATGCGTCGCCATTCCTGATGATCATCGGGGATGCCAAAACGATCACGCTGGGTGAGGACCAGATCATCATCCGCACCGAGCTTGAGAGCGCGGAACGCATCATTCATATGAACGAGACCTCGCACGAAGGCATTGAACCCTCGGTGCAGGGCCATTCCATCGGGCACTGGGAAGGCGATGTGCTGGTGGTCGACACGGCAAAGTTTGCCGAGCACGGCATGGGCAATGCGCAGAAACTGCCGTCCGGTCCGGACAAGCATCTTGTCGAGCGCTTCGAACTTGGCGAGGATGGCACCACCATCACCTACAGTTTCGAGATGACCGACCCGCTGTATATCAACGGACCGATCAGCTACGAGATGCCTTGGGTATATGCGCCGGACTTCGAGAAAATCGATTTGCCCTGCGATCCGGAAAGCGCGCAACGTTTCCTGCAGCTGCCGGAAAGCTTCCTTGAAGAGTAACCAACATTAAAAAGTCATAATAAGAGGAAAGTATTGATGTACCGGATTGTTAAGGTCGGCCTGATGGCAACGGCCGCCCTTTGGGCCATTTGCGGCGCACTGTACAACATCACCAACTGGACCGAGTCGCTGACCTACGTGGAAGCAGTAACCTCCATGTCCCTGTTGGAGGGTGGCGCGGAGAGCTGGCAGGCCACCTCCAACCCGCTGGTCATTTGGCTTGGTGTACTGTTCATCTTCCTGTCCAAGGTCGCTGCTGCCGGTTTGTGCAGTCTGTCTGCCTGGCGCATGTGGTTTTCCCGCAACGATAACGCCGCCTTCAAAGCCGCCCGCCAGCTCGGCATGGCCGGCTGCGGCATCGCGGTCATCATGCTGTTCGGTGGATTTATCGCCATTGCCGAGAACTTCTTCGACCTCTGGCGTGCCAATGAAGCGGGTGCCGCCATTCTGGGCGCCGCGTATCGTTATGGCGGCGTCATGGCGTTGATAGCCATCATGGTCGGGGCGACGGACGACTGAGCATTTCCCAGAAAAAGCCTGTCAAACTGGCAAAGTCAGATGAATACCCTGAAAAGCAAAACCCCGGCATGAGCCGGGGTTTTGCTTTCGTTCAGAGGCGCCCTGATCAGCGGCTGACTTTTACGCTTTCGCCTGGGCCTGGACCCCTGCCCGGGCCGCTGCCCATGATGTCGCCGGTGGAGACCACCTTGACCCACAGCGCGTCATCGCCCTTGTAGTACGACGTGGCATTGGCCATGTGCAATGCATCGAGGCCGTTCACAGCTGTGCCGGAATCCGCAGTGGTAAAGCCCGGCAGTTCGAACATCACCCATGAACCTTCATCCAGTTCGCGCAACCTGATGTTCACGGACTCTTTTTCGGTTTTTAACGTGTACTGAGAGCCCGCGCGGACATTGGTTTCCCCTTCGACCATGAACTCCTTGCCGTTGCGGCTGAGAACAATCTCTGACGGCGTCAGGGTGCCCCTGATACGGCCGCCGCCCGGTGCGATTTCAAAGTCGGTCGGGCGCGGACCGCCCCCGAAGCCGAAGCCCAGGGCGCCACCGCCCCCGACATCCATACGGCCGATATCACCCGTGCAAACATAAGCATTCCAGGTGGGCCTGGCCTCGCAGGCGTCATCGGCGTCGTAACCGGTGTCATTGATGATGTAGGAATTCGGGATACCGGTGATGGTGCCGTCCTTGTCCTTGAACACCGAATGCTTGTAGATGACGTTGCCGTAATCGTCGTTGCTCCAGCGGTTGTCGATCGGTGGGAAATACACCGGCTTGGCATTGATGAAGGTGGAGCGCTCAACGACGTTGTTGGAGCTCATGCCGAAGCTGGTAAACAACAGGTAGGAAATCGCACCGGTCTTGCGGGTGTCGTTGTCTTCGTAATTCACGAAGGTGTTGTTGTCCAGTTCGTGGTGGAAGTCATAGAACTCGTAGGCACGGATCGGGAAATCGGGGATCTTCGGTTGCGGCAGGCTGCGGCCGTAAGCCAGTTCCGACGGCTCCCTGGGGTTGCCGATATTCTCGGACTCGCCCACGAACAGTGAATCAACCACACGCGAGGTATAGGCAGCCTGACCGAAGGCGCCGGAGGCATGCGTGAAGCCAATGCCGTTGTCGGCAAACTTCAGGCCCTTATAGAGATGCAGTTCGCCCCTGGCCCAGATGCCGCTGTTGCGGTTCTTGTAGGCGGTGAAATCCTCAACGACGGATTCTACCTGCGCGCTGTTTTCATCAGCGGGATCGACCAGGGAGATATACCCGCCGACTGCGAAATGGCCATCTGCCCTGGGTGCGCGGTCGCCCATGAACGCGTCAAAGTTCGAATGGGCGACGTTGCCCCTGAACTCGCGGAACTTGGTGCGGCGGGGCCAGGTGGCCAGGCTATCGTCCGAGCCTTCGAAGGCGCCGGTCGGGTGTACAGGGAAGGCCAGCCAGAATCCGGTCGAGTCGGAGCCTGCGGCCACGTTGCCGATGTAGGTATTGTCCGGGTTGGTGATCCAGAACGACGAGGCCGTGTTGTCTGAAGGAATCAGGATTTCCGGGGAGTCCTGGCCGGTGAGCTTGAAGTTCAGGCCGTCACTCGTCGAACCGAACGGGGCCAGGTTGGTCGGGTCGCAGGGTTCTGTCATGTGACACTTGGTCTGGATGGCGAGGTTGTTGATGTATTCGTTGCCGTGTTCGATGCCGTCTTCCATGAAAAAGCAGTGGCCCACGGTGTTGTAGGTCACGTTGTTTTCCACACGCAGGTCATTGGTGCCGTGCACCGTCACGCAGCGGTTGTAGGTGTCATGGATGGCCGCATTTTTGATGTACTGGCCCTTGCCGCCGTCGCCCACCAAATGCCAGTGGATCGGGTAGCGGGCCAGTTCCAGGTTCTGGCCCATGCGGTTGAGCTCGACGCCCTCGATATACATCTTGCTGGTGACCATCGCCATGATGTGACCGCCGAAGTACGTCTCGTCGGCGTCAGCGGATGCCTGGACCTTGATGTTGCGGGTCAACAGGCCCACTTCGCCGCGCTGGTCGACGCCATGGGTGATCCTGCCGAAGTGCATGTACTGAAGCGGCGCATCCAGCATCAGGGTATTGCCGCTGATAGCGGTAATGGTGCGCACCTCGGCCTGGCGTGGATCGTAATCCGTGGAGGCGAGGACTATCTGGTCACCTGCCTGCCACTGGGCGGCATCCAGCACGTCGATGCGGGTGGCGCCGGCCTCGGCGGTGCTGGCCAGCTTGGTCCAGGCATTGGTGCGATTGCCGTGCAGGTTCAGGGTGCCGCCCGACAGCATGATGCCGCGGTCGCCCATGCCCATCATCTGTTCACCCTCGATGTTGTCGGTGAGGGTGATGGTGGCCTTGTGCGTATGGGGCCTGGCTTCGGTGCCGATCTGCAGTTCGCCGAACACCATGATCCATTCGCTGGTCAGTTCCAGGTCGGCCGCGTCGGCGAAGCTGAGCTTGCCATTGATGGTGAGACCGTTCAGGGCCGGAGGACTAACGTCCAGGATCACGTCCTGGCCGCTCGCAATCACGACCTTGTCGCCCGCGGCCGGCACCCTGTTGCCCGGCCAGGTAGCGGGATCGGACCAGAGGGCACCCTGTGCTAGGGCACCGTGGGCGGCGCCGAGCAGGAAACCGACCGGCAGCAGCCAGGACAGTAAGGACGCGCGTTTATGCATTTTCATGATGTTGATTCCCCGAACCTAAGTGAATGACTAACACGTAAAATTGACGCCGGATTTTATGGCAAAGCGTATGCGATGTTATGCGCTAAGTTTGTGAAAAAAAAGTGAAACCCGGTAAATTCCGGAAGATAGACCACCGGGAAGCGGACTTTGTTACACTTACGCCCGGTCGCAGCATCACCCATGCCGACCATAAACCGTTGCCGACCATCAAGAGCCTGTAGTTAATGCCCCGTTTTATCCGTTTCCTCGTCCTTGCAGCAGTCGTTTCAGCAGCTTCCGCCTGTGCGGCAGACGGCCTGACGGTTGCAGGGCCGGATATCGAGCACGGCAAGGCAACCTTCAACACCATGTGCAGCGTCTGCCATGCCACGCAGAAAACGGGCGGCCCCGTGGAAGGCCCCAACCTGCTCGGGGTGGTCGGTCGCGCGGCAGGCAGCCAGCCTGATTTCGGCAAGTACTCGGAGGCGCTCAAGGGCTCCGGGCTCACCTGGAGCCCGCAGACGCTTGATCAATTCCTGGTGAATCCCATGGCCATGGTGCCCGGCACCCTCATGCCGATGCTGATCCCGGACGACAAGACCCGGGCGGATGTCATCGCGTATCTCGCAACGCTGCAGCCCTAGGGCTGCGATCACACTTCCTGCAGCAGCCGGTCGTAAATCCGGATATCGAAATCAGGCGGTAACAAGTTGTCGAGATCGCGGGCCAGGTCGCGGGTCTCCTGCAGCAGCAGGTGTGTGATGCGCTTGTTGGACGCATCGTCAATGCCGGGATTGAAGCCCGGGCTCAGGGGGTCGAACGGCACCGCAGCGCCCTTCGTTGGCAGGTACCGCGCAATCGAGTTGAGCGGCCCGAGCATGATGGCCTGTGCCAGGGCGACCTCGGGCGTGGAACTGCGCCGGTAGGCGGAATCCAGCAGTAACATCATGCTCCAGTAGTTCATGTTGCCGAGCCAGGCCAGGGCGCGCAGGTCAGTATCCTCGATGCTGTTCGGACGGCCATCATAGGCCGTCGGATTGACCGGTACGTCGTAGCTCGGGTAGCGCGCATCGGATGCCGGCAGCGACCAGATGTCGGGCGTGTTCGCGATCAGCGGGTGGGACGCCTCATACAGGGAATGGAAGAACTTGAAATGCCCGTGTTCGCCTTCCGCCTTGATATCGCCGATGTGCTGGAACCAGGCGTTGTAATCGATGTCCGGGTCCCCGATTTCCTTCAGCTCAGCCAGCTTCATGGTAATGGCATCGTAGAGCTTGCCGACATGGTTGGCCGAGATCTCGTTTTCACCCAGCGTGGATTTTATCTTGTCCATCACGTAGCTTGAGTT
>Ga0181585_10002430_pt1 | contig 16507 bp, 13 predicted proteins | sample 071ome_29_FD_132469 | JGI IMG/M metagenome (GOLD analysis project Ga0181585, IMG submission 132469) | Coastal salt marsh microbial communities from the Groves Creek Marsh, Skidaway Island, Georgia - 071407BT metaG (megahit assembly) | ecosystem: Environmental > Aquatic > Marine > Intertidal... | reverse complement strand
GGGACGGACTGGCCATCGCGGCCCTAGACGGGCGCGGCCTCTATTACGGTGCATCTACGCTGCGCCAGCTGCTGACCGCTTCGCGCTCTGCAGAGCGAATTCTCGTCCCCCTCGTGCACGTGCGCGACTGGCCCGATTTATCCGAGCGCGGCCTGTGGAACTTTCCAGACGAGCAGAACTGGATCCCCTGGATGGCCGATATGAAGCTCAACTTCGGCAAGATGGTCGCCACGCAGCTGGCCCCCATCCAGCGCGGACAGCCCAATTCGGCCACCATCGATCGCGATCTCATGCTCGAAAGTCGGCAGCGGGCCTTCAACTATTCGCCGTTTATCCTGCACCTCAATTTTTTACACGGCTACGGTCTCTACCAAGCCTACCCCGAGCTAGCCGGACGCGGGGACAGCGCCCTGACGGGCCGCTACTTTGCCCATAAAGAAGGCAATCAACACCGCGCCCCCTGCGCTTCGCAGCCGGTGCTCGTCGACATTCTCTGCGAGTGGATGGAATCCATCGCCGCTCAAGACGGACTCGACATCAGCTGCTGGCTCAGCGAGCGACCGGGCCAGTGCGCCTGCCAAGCGTGCACGGCCGAAGGCCAGTTTGTTCTCGAAGCGCGCGCCTTTGTCCGCGCCTGGGAGCGCGCGCGCCAGACCTACCCGGATCTGGAGATCCGCATTTTCCTTTCGACGACTACGCTCGAGCGCGACTGGCGCGTGCTGGCCGAGCTGCCGCCCGAAGTAAAAATCGAGCGAGCCTGCGCTATGGGTCTCGAACGCGTTACGCACGCCCCTCGCGACCTGTTTGCCAACCCGCTCTACGATAGCTACGCGCGCCAGGGACGCTGGATTGCCAGCTACGACGTGCCCGTGGGCGTTAACGGCGACGTCGACACGCCAGAATTTAAGCTACCCCAGCACGCCGCCCACCGCGTGCACGACTACGTAGAGCAAATGCACGAACGCGGCTATCAGGGCGCTTACGGCATGATTGCCTGGGCCCACTTTGCGCGCGAAACCGACGGGTTCAATATTGCCGCACTAGCCGAGTGGTCGTGGAACCGACGCGGCCGCACGACGCGTCAGCTCGCCGTGGCATGGGCCACGCGCATCGGTCTGCAAAACCCCGACGCCTTTGCCGACTGGTCGGAAATCATAGGCCCTATCGCCTTCGACGTATACGACTCGGACTTTCCCGTCGCCTATTCTCAGGACCGGATGATCGAACTCGTGCATCAGCGCCAGAGGCCCTACTTGGGCGAAGGCCTCTTTCGCTACTACGCCACGCCGGACGCGTTCTCGGAAAAACGCGCTCAACTGGCGCAGGCCCAGCAGCGCGCAGCCGACCTACCCGAAGCCTACGGCTTGGAGACCGCTATCTTAGCTAGCTATGTCGATCTGGCCGAGACCATCTGGCACATTGCCGAATGGGTGGCAACAAAGGAACTGGCCGACGTTGAGGAACAGCAGATATTGGGAGAGTACGTCACCGCGCTCAAGGCAAGCGGGGCGCGCAACGTAGAGGCTATTGGCGCCTGGCGTTTACACCTAGGACCCGAACCCTGGCACCAGCGCGTATACGACGCCATCGGAGGGACCGAGCGCACCGTGCATGAAATCGCACGCTTTGTCGAAGAGCGCTACGCGTATTGAACCATGGAAACGCTATGAACAAAATGCACATAACGCCGGATGATTCGTCCATCGTCGTAAACGAAGATGAGTAAGAGACTAAGAAACTATAAACAGAACAAACGTTGAGTTAAAAAATGGATAATACACTGCTCGATAAAGGCTTTACACCACAACCACTAAGTGCAACACAATATCAGGAGCTAGACGATAACGGTTTCACTATCCTAGAAAACGTTATCGACGCAGCGTGGCTACACCAACTTCGCGAGAGGTTCGAAGATCTCGTTAAAGCGGAAGGTGAAAGGGGGGGTATAGAGGCTGGACAGATGAAAGGGGTCCGTCGCCTCGCCGACTTGGTTAACAAAGGCGAAGTCTTTGACGACATCTACGTACACCCCTCCCTATTGACCGCAGCCCTACACATATTCCAACAGCCGTTTAAACTCGGCTCGCTCAACGGCCACGATCCCTTGCCCAACGATGGTTTGCAGGTTCTACACGGTGACGGCCCGCCTCCCGCGACCCCTGATGGTCCTTTTACTGTGGTTAATTCAATGTGGATGCTCGACGACTTTACTCGGGAAAACGGAGCTACGCGCATTGTCCCCGGAACACATCGCAAAACAGAGAATATTGACGATTGTATTGACGACCGCATGGCCGATCATCCGGAACAGATTCACCTAGAAGGACCGGCAGGATCCGTCGCCGTGTTTAACGGCAGCATTTGGCACGGCTCGTATATCAATCGTTCGAGTCGCCCTCGCCGCACGTTGCATTGTGCATTCTTCTCGCGCGAACGCAAACAGCAAACCGACCAACGCACGCATTTGCGTCCTGAAACAGCCGATCGCCTCTCTCCCCTGGCTCGCTATATCCTCGACGTTGATTAGCTACGCGCCCCTCATTAATAAAGACGTCAAGAGATACCCATAGAAGGATCATCTAATCCGCTTTAAGGGCATTGAGTACAACAAGCGTCTACGCCCAGGCCCCTTCGCGCGATTGGCTAAAATTTCGCGTGTAAATGGTAGTCCCCATCATCCCCAATTCCAAACAACCCTAGTTGAAGACGACCGTTTATTACCTCAGTTGAATAAATGGTAATAGTCTATACGTTCTGCTGGGCTCTATTCATTCTCTTTGGGACGGAAAGATGACTACTACGCGGTCTGAAAATGCTCAGCATGCACTCAGTATCTCCTCGGCGAGAAAATCCTTCGGGGCCGTGCAGGTGCTCAAGGGGGTGGATTTGGGTATTGAACCAGGTGAAAGAATTGCCCTGATGGGCCCAAGCGGAAGCGGTAAATCCACTCTATTAAATTGTATTTCTGGCATTGAGAAGTTGGATTCTGGCACTATTACGCTGCACGGTCAGGTAATAAGCGATCTTGACGGAGGTGGCTTAGAGAAGGTGCGACGAGAGTCCATTGGCTACGTGTTCCAGTCGTTCCACCTATTACCCACTCTGACCGCTTTTGAAAATATTGAGCTACCGGCCCAGCTCATCAATATGCCCAAAGACGAGCGCCGAGAAAAAGTCCATCACATGCTCAAATCAGTCGGGCTCTCTCATCGCTCAGATCACAAACCCGATGCCCTGAGCGGAGGCGAGCGTCAAAGGGTGGCCATCGGCCGTGCACTGATTCACAGCCCAGGCCTCGTTCTGGCCGATGAACCAACCGGCAGTTTGGATACTCAGAGCGGCGAGGACGTGCTCGCTTTATTGGAGAAGCTGTCCGTTGATCAGGGCGTGGCTCTCCTAATGGTTACTCATGATCGTTCCTCCGCCCGTATTTGCAATCGGGTGATATCGATCCAAGACGGTCTGTTGATTTAGGAAATACAAGTCTCTCTATGCTCTATCTTCGACTCGCAGCACTTATCCTTGTCCGAACGACCATCAGACACTGGCGGGAGAAAATAGGAAGCTATCTATTGCTCCTAGCCATCGTCGCAGTTGGCGTCGGTGCATTCAATGGAATACGGCAAGCCAGTCGATCTGCATCCGCTAATTTTGGATTGTTCAACCAGGCCATCTCAGGGCAAAGTGATTTCCTGATTGAATCCCCCACCAAGACGCTGAGTGCGGACGTCCTTTACAGTCTTGGGCCTTTATCCGGTGATCCAGATTGGCATCTCGTGCCGGTAATCGAAGGTTCAATCACATCGTTAGATGGAGACGGAGAGCCACAGCAGCAACTCAGACTGGTTGGACTCGACCTAATGGGTCTGGCCAACTTGCCCAATCTGAGCGAAGCGAAGTTTGATTTTGGCGAGGATGAACTGACCTGGTACGATTGGCTAGGCAGCGAGAACTCTGTTTGGATCGGCCGCAAAACCGCAGAAAAGCTGGGATTTGATGAAGGAGAAGCAATCAAGTTCATTGCCAGTGGACGGATGCGAGAAATGGTGGTCCGAAAAATCATCGGGGCGGAATCTTCCTCTTTTCCCGATGATCTGGTCATTGCCGATCTTCCAACGGCTCAGCTCTTACTCAGTCGCCCCAATGATCTCAGCCGGATCGAGGTCATTATCGACCAACCTGAGTTACGAGAGAACGTCGATTATCTGGAGACGATAAAAAGACGGATAGCTCGTTATTTACCCGAAAACCTCGCAGTTCAGCCCACCCAGAACCGAGCGGCCGACCGGGCGGCCATCACCGCAGCATTTCGCCTAAACCTTACCATACTCTCTCTGATTGCCATTCTAGTCGGAGCGTACCTCATCCTCCAAGCGCTAGACGCTGCCGTAGTGCGCCGGCGTTCCGAAGTGGCCACGCTCATATCCTTAGGGGTTAGCCGTGGCGTCCTTTTTCTGACGTTTCTGTTGGAGTCTGCGGTGATTGGATCCATTGGCTCTGTTATCGGCATAGGAGTCGGCTGGCTTTTCGCCTATCTCTCCGCTCAGATGCTGGCAGATACGGTGAATGCGCTTTACTTCGCGACCACGATCGAGGCCATCTCTCTTACCTGGATGGACTGCGTATTTGGGCTGTGTCTGGGTTTTTCGTTCACTCTGCTAGCCGGTTGGCTACCAGCAAGAGATGCTATGCAAACACCGCCTGCACAGGTGCTTTCTCGCGGTGACTGGTCTCCCGGCTTTTCGTGGCTGCGCAACCGTTGGGTCGGAATAGGTCTCTTGGTCCTAGGTAGCCTTTTGCTACTGCTTCCTCCCCTTCCACTAGATGCCGGTGGAAAGATGGCCGTGGGGGGCTTTCTTGCCGCTGGATGTTGGATACTGGGAGCGGCCCTTCTGTCCGGTCATCTATTGGTCGGACTGGCCGGTCTTTTGCGGTCTTTTTCTTCAAGTCCAACGAGCCGTCTGGCCTGCAGTCGATTACACGACGGCTCGAGCCGGCATCGACTAGCCGTTGCCGGCCTAGTCGTCGCGGTGGGCATGGTGACGGGCATGTTCCAAATGGTAGACAGTTTCAGAGGTACGATTGAGCAATGGTTTAACGTCCGTTTTCAAGCAGAACTCTACATCTCGGAGCGAGGCGTAACGGGTGCGGGAACAATCAACGGCATAGACCCCTCCGTTATGAGTGAACTCGTTCAAGACGAAACTATCGCCTATGCCGATATCGTATACGTATCCTACGCGAAGCCTCCGGAGGGAATTACCGTACTATCCGGAGTAGACATGGAGGCTTGGAGCACAACGGTCCGACAGCTTTGGTTAAAGTCACCCGGCTCACTCGAGCCCGTTGAGGGATCCGAGCCTGCGCTAATCAGCGAGACCTTTGCTCGGCGCTTTGGCTTGCTTGAAGGGGGCTCCATAGAACTGGAGACCACAACGGGTAAAAAGAGCGTTTCTCCGATCGGCATCTATTCAGACTATGGGAACGAATTCGGCACGGCTGCCGTGGATATTTCAACATGGAAAGAGTGGACCCAGTCCGAACGCCCCATTAATGTCAGTCTCTACCTAAACGAAGGGAGCGATATAAACGGCGTGAGAGATCGCCTGCGCCTGGCATATCCCGGGCTCGATGTGCGCAATGCCGCTGAACTGCGCGGTGTGGCGCTGGACATTTTTGAGCAGACGTTCAAAGCGACCTCAGCACTCAACGGAATTGGTTTGGTCGTCGCATTTGCCGGGTTGCTCTTGGGTTTACTCGCCATTTTTGATGAATCTTCCCGCACCTGGCTTACGCTTCGTCATCTCGGTTTTACCAAAAATCAGTTTTTACTCTCTGCCGGCCTCGAGGGAGCGGGTATTGGTCTTGGAGCTTGGATAAGCGGCTCTCTCGTCGGGCTGGCACTTGGTTGGTTGCTGATATTTGTGATCAACGTACAGAGCTTTGGCTGGACTCTGCGGTGGCAGGTTCCAATGACCGATTTCTTAACCTTTGGTAGCCTGCTCGTCATCACCGGATTTTTGTCCGGACTCCTCGCTGCAACGTATTGGAGTCATAAGAACAAATGAACGTCTCTATTCTAATCTTACTCTTTTGTCCCTTGCTCGCATTTGCCGAGTGGATCGAAACGCCCGCTCGATCGTCGAAAGGCCATCTCGTTCCTGCCCCCGATTATGCGCCCAACTTTCCCAGAGACCATGGTTCCCATCCCGAGTACGGGATAGAGTGGTGGTACTGGGTTGGACACTTACAGTCTGCTGACGAGCAAAAAACGTTTGGATTTCAGCTCACCGTCTTCAGGATTGCCGGAGATGCTGAGAAGGCAGAAGATCGATTCGATGGGGTCTTTGGGAACCAAAATTTATTCCTCGTCCATTCTGCTCTCAGTGATCTGGAAAGCGGAGAATACCTCCATCTTGAGCGAGTTTACCGCGAGGGGTGGCAGGCAAGGGCCTCTTCCCAGACCCTCAATCTGAGCGTGGGAGGCATCCAAGCCCATCTGCTTTCAGGAGAAGAGGGCCAGCGAGTCGTTGCCCGATATAAAGAGGCAAACCGGTTGGAGCTGAGTTTTCGCCCGACTAAACCCTTGGTCCCCTTTGGGGATCGCGGCCTAAGCCGTAAGGGAGCAGACCCCGCCGCGGTCAGCTGGTACTGGTCCTATACCCGCTTACAGGCAGAGGGCGTCCTCATTAGAGATGGAGTAGAAATTCCCGTCAAAGGAACTGCCTGGATGGATCATGAGATCTCTTCAAGCCAATTGGGTGGTGGGTTAGAAGGTTGGGATTGGACGTGCATGCAGCTAGATGACGGAACCGAAATCAAAGCGTACCGGCTGAGGACGGGAAAAGGGGAGAGTGACCCGTGGTCGGCCGTATACTGGATCGACGGCGAGGGTAGGACAGAACGCGTGTACGCGGACGGGTTTTCCTGGGAAGCGGAAGATTCATGGACCAGTCCCAGTACCGGATTAGAATATCCAACGAGCGTAAAAGTTACCGCCGAGCATCCAGTTAGGGGAAAACAGATTTTCCGTCTTCGCCCCTTATTAGACGGGCAGGAATTCACGGGTAATAGATCGGACAATGCATATTGGGAAGGCGCCTGTGAGGTGCTAAATGAACGGGGAGACCGGATCGGTAAAGCCTATCTCGAGCTTGCGGGCTATGGAGGTGGACTGGGGGCAAGGCTGAATTGACCCGCCTTGAGCCAACGAGTCAGAGGTTTTTTTAGTGGGTGTGATCCCGAAACTCCCCTGCAAAGTCCATAAATAAATCACAAAATGCGTCGACCGTGTGCTCTATGGGCCTTGAGTAACCGCCACCCATAAAGATGAGCATGGGACAACCCATTGCTCGTCTCCACTGAATGACCTTTTGATTTCTAATTTTCATGCCGGATCGACTCAGCTGGAGTGTCCCTAGATGGTCTGTTGCCAAAGCATCGACACCGGCTTGAAAAAAGATCAGGTCGAAGCGCTCCCCCCTCAACTGATTCAAAACCCCTTCGAGAGTCGCGATATAGTCGTCATCTCCCGCATCTCTTTCAAACTCTACGTCCCAGTCACTCTTGGCTTTTCTAAAGGGAAAATTGCGTTTCCCGTGCAACGATACGGTGAATACTCTTTGATCATCCTTAAAGATCTCAGCCGTTCCGTCTCCTTGATGAACATCGAGATCCAGAATGAGTATCCTGGAGATGGTATCCCTACGCAGAGCAGCTTCAGCACAGATCGCTAGATCGTTGAAGATACAATAACCCGAACCTTCACCGCGAAATGCATGATGCGTACCGCCTCCCAGATTCGCAGCGAAAAGGTCGCCGCTCAAGACAGAATTCAGCGCCTCTAACGATCCACCCGTCAGTCGCAAGGTCCGCTCAACCATTTCCTTTTTCCACGGTGATAGACCAATGCGCTTTATTTCTGACTTGCTGAGGTCGTGATTTAAAAACCGCTGAACGTACGTTTCGTCATGCGCTAGCATGAGCTCCTCTGGACTGGCAAGCCTAGGCCTCTTCCAACGGATAAGGCACTGATGATCCAAGTATTTGATTGCTTCGTGAAGCTTGAGATATCGTGCAACTGGGAAATTGGCAGAAGGATCTAGTCCATCGGAGTAAATCGCATCGTAATAGATATTCAATATGATATTAGCTCTCTGAGTCCATTAAACGCTTACGGACCATTCGGGATTATTTCAACTCTGGGACAGAAACAACGCTCAGGCTTTTGAGCATAATAAAGCACGTCGCTGCCGCTATCATTTCGGAAATAGCAAAGATAATTTGCCATACATCGGCATTGAAAAACAAACAACCGCAGGATCGAACTATTCCCACCCCTAAGAACGCCCATGCCGTCGCCCATACGGCGTTTTCTGTGCGCCTGGGGCTTAACGCACCGAGCAGATTGATTATGCCCAAGCCGCCAATAAGGCCGCCGTACATCGCTCTAAGCTCAGTTTCAGCATTGCCATTTAGAGCGCTCAAACCAACAAATGCTGCGGTTTTAAAAGGGTAGAAAAATACCCAAATCATAAACCCCACGTTCATAAGAGCTAGGAGTAGCATGAACGGGCGGGCGAGTTTTTTTATATGGAGCATGGTATAGGTTCATTTCTTTGTTCAGTAAACGGATTACCGGTAAATCAGGACGCCATAGCCCCTCAAGGACGCATATTATTTGCCCTTCCGAACCACAGGTCCAGCCGGCGCCTCTCTGCTGTAGAGCGATCCACCGCGCTCGTACGAAACCGCTACTTCGCCGTCGACCACATCCAGCCGCGGCACATTGTTCTGGAACACGTCGCGATCTGGACCGCGCATGACTGCCAACTGCGCGTCGCTCATGCCCTCGACTTCGGTTCCCCAGCGATTTTCCGGATGCACCATCTCACCGCCAGAGCGGTTAAAGTTCTTCGACGAATACTTGATCAGGATGCCTCGCCGCGACACTTCGCTCTTCCACGCCAAGGCTCCGTGGGTCGTGCCGCCGTCACCAAAGAAGAGCACATCGCCCGCCCGCATCTCCACGTGCTTAACCAAACCCATATCGTCGTCGCAGGTGCGAATTCCCTGCGGCATTTTGTAATACGCCTTGTGACTGCCCGGCACGCAGGCGAAGCCGCCGTCGCTAGCGGTGACATCGCGCAACTGCCAGGTCACCGTCACCGCCTCACAGTAGCTGCGACCGTTCTGGTAAATGTAGCCGCGGCCGGGATTGAGCGGCTCGTTGGCATCGTGCAGCGCGTGACCACTGGTCCCTTTGACGGCTACAAAACCCGTAGCGCCTCCCATGCGCCCGCCGCTGGCGCCCATCCAGTTGAGCCGGTGCTCGACCGCGGGGTGAGCCACCATCTTGCGGAAGGGGTTGCAATAGGGCTCGGGCAATTCCAACAAACCGTCCAACAGCGGCCTTCCCGTGCCCGCCAAACGCTGCGACCCCCGCGCCAGTTCCTCACCAACTTTAATCCGATCCTCAAAGCGATCAACCGCCTCGTTGGCCGCCTGCAGCCACTCCTCATTCATCACTCCGCGCAGTACCAGATAGCCGTTGAGATCCCAGAAGTAGAATTCCTCATGGTCAATACCGCTCTCGGGATCGACCTTCATGAAAGAAGGATGAAAAGTCTGGCGCGACGGATCGACTGCCGCCGTCTTGCCATCGGTGACAATAGCCGGCGGCGGGGTCGTCGCAGCATAGCCCGGCTTATAGAGCGACGCTCTCTGCTCTTGGGAAAGTTCGGCGTGCCAGTCCGGCCGCGTTTCCTTTTGCACCCTGTCCCCGCTACCCGCACTGCGGATTACGCCTCGCCCGACAAACTCATAGCTTAGCAGTCGCTGTCCCCCCGAGCGCATACCCTGCAACGCAGCCAGCGCCACGATCAATAGATCGCCTGCCTTGAGCTGTGGACGATAGACCAGCCCCATATCCGCTTCCCCCGTCGCCACGCCCTCTGGCGTCGGCACATAGCCTTTGTGGCTGCACGGCACCAGCGCGAAGCCGCTCTCTTCCGCGTCTTCGAGTGCCCACAGCACCCTCACCCCTTCGCTAAAACGCCGACCATTCTGGTAGTAATAGGCAATCCCTGGATCGCGCGGCTCATTGCCGCCCAGTAGCGGCGCGCTCGCATCGCAGGTTTCATCGCTCCAAATCTCCGGCGGCCGGTCGAGAATAAATCCCTGACCCACCAGCTGATTCAAATACCACACCAGCGTCGGGTGCACCAGCAGATCGCGGAAAGGCTCCCTCGTCGCACCGGGCCAAGCCAGCATGCCCTCATGTTGCCCGACTTCGGCGATCGACCCATTGAGTTGATCAACCTCTTCCGGGGTCAACGCCCCAGGTACGTGCAAATATCCGGCTACGTCAAAGCAGTAATTCTCTCTGTTGGTCATCGCTTCGCGGTCCATACCGCACCCCCTTGTGAAGATATATCTCCGCCAAACCAAGTCATCTCTAATGGGTGACAACATACAAAAGAGGATATTCAGAACCAAGAAGGTTAGAAGACCATACTATTGACCACCCACTCTGTTCTATGAGAACATAAATCGGTCTATCGGGTATTCAACTGCTTACTAGACTGGACTCAAGAGAATAAGAAAGTATCATCAGATGAGTTGCGAATTGGCATCGTGCTAGCGCGTGAAAAGAACAGAGAGGATAGCGGTGAAAGGGTTAAATGTCTTTGGACGTGAATTATTGGTGTGCGGCACGGATCCCATAACGGGGTTTTACAGGGATGGCTGCTGCAACACGGGGTTGAATGACGCAGGAACGCACACAGTATGTGCCATTGTCGACGATAAATTTCTGAATTTTTCTAAATCGAGAGGCAATGATCTAACTCGAGACATACCCGAATACAACTTCAAGGGGCTAAAAGAAGGAGACAGGTGGTGTCTATGCGTTTCGAGATGGCTTGAAGCCTATAGAAGCGGTAGTGCGCCTAAAATCATCCTGGAGGCGACTCATTTAAATACGCTCCAGCATATCGAACTCGCCGAGCTAGAGAAGTTCAGCGCTAATTCACCCTAAGATCATCCCGATAGGATGGGGCTGCGAGAGCCTAGTAGTAAGGCCTCAAGAGATAGTAAACCACGGGCCCAGTAACAGCTACATACAGCCAAACGGGAAAAACACGGCGAGCAAATTGTCGATGCTTTTGAAATTGATTGGTCAGGGCATAGAGAACCGTAAGCAAAATAAAAGGAAAGCTCACGGCGGCCAGGATCACATGGGAGATCAAGACCACGAGGTACACCGTGCGCATGCCTCCAGCTTCCAGTCGCTCCCCTTCACTGAGCTGTCCGTCACCGTTTAAATCACCAAAGATCGTGGCCGGAGTAGTGAAATGGTATAGTACATAAGAGAGAAGAAAAACCAAAGAGCACCCCAATGCTGCATAGATCATGGTGCGATGACGTATCACCAAGCCCTTCTTTATGGCTTGGATCGCCGCGACCAAGAAAAGGGCCGCAAATAGGTTCAGTATTGCGTGAAAAGCCGGCAGGTAACTCAGATCAACATTATCGGGAATAGGAATCTTAACTTCTCGCATCAGTGCCACTAATCCGAGCACTGCGACCGAAACTATCCACACCACCCAAGTGAGCTTTCGGGCAAGATCTAAAGAGGGCTCTCGGCTGCGAAATTCGCCCAGTTCGTTCATCTCAAATTCCTAGCAAAAGATTCTATCGATACCATTTTTCATGCTGGAGCCGAATACGTCAATCGGTCACCATCACACGCCTGTAGAATTTAATACACAACGGGCAAGATGATAGACCTGTCTCTATCAGACCTGTACAAAAACTGTTACGTAATGACATACCCTCGTCGCCCATCGGCCGCTTATGGATTCACTACCGCTAGAGCCGCATCGTTTATGGTTCCCCTGAACCGATTTTCCTTTGGATCAAACCAATCAAAGAGCTGGGCCCGCAAGTCTTTGCATAGCGGAGCTCGATGAGGATCAGCCGCTTGGTTGATATTTTCCTCCGGATCATTGTATAAATCGTAGAGCTCGTCCGTCGAACCATCGTTGTGGATATACTTGTACTGCGGCGTGCGAATCATATACTGACTATTGTCCCCGCGCAGATTGTACTCGCTGAAGACCGCGTCTGGCCCATTCAACTCAGGAGAATGCACCAAATCCGTAAAACGCACGTCCGAAATTGCCGTCGGAGCGTCACGCAGAGGCCGGCGCGCAGGGGGGCCGACGGGACCGGTAGTGGTCAGATCGGCCAGCGTTGGATAGAGGCCTAACTGTTCCACTAACGCGGTGCACACGCTGTCTTGCGGCACCGCTTTGGGATACGAAACGATCAGCGGCACTTTAACAGACGGATCAAAGAGGCAAAATTTACCCTGCATGCCGTGCTGGTTAGTCATATCGCCGTGGTCCGAAGTGTAGACGACAATCGTGTTATCGAGCAGTCCTGCCTCCTCAAAGTCGTCGAGTAGTCTACCGATACAATGGTCGACAAAATCGAGGCAGGCGTAATAACCCGACAGGTTTGCTCGGCGCAGCAGTGGGTCGAGACCAGAGAAGCTTTTGATACGGTTCTGGATGTGTTCGGGGTATCGACTAATATCGCCTGGATCCATTAGGGGCATATCTTCGACCGGATATTTGGCAGCCCACTCGGCCGGCGCAAAAAGCGGGGTATGTGGCTTCATAAAAGAGGCGCATAAAAAAAACGGCTGCTCCTTGTAGCGGTGCAAAAATTTACCCGACTCGCGCGCAATAAACATGTCCAAGTGGTCTTCGGCCGGCAGCTCAGATGCCATCGAGCGAAAATCGTTTTTTTGCACCTTGCCCGCCCACGGACTGCCCCTGCCATCCCACAAATCGTACACATCGGGGAAGCCGGCCCCCGTGTCAAAAACGCTGTTGTAAAAGCTGCTCCCATGCGGATTGTTGGCAATCTCGTTGGCAAAATGTTGGGCGTTAGGTCCCAAGTACATAAGCCAGTCGTTAATGCTCAAATAGTATTCGAAACCGTGGTTATGAGCATCTCCAAAATGCATCTTGCCAATGAGCCCGGTGAGGTACCCCTGATCAGCAAAGTGGTGGGCCATCGTGCGGTAACGCCAGTCGAGATAGTCCGTATTATCGATGACGCCCGTCTGATGGGCATAGAGACCGGTTAGCATCGCCATGCGTGCAGCAACGCAGACAGGGTATGCCGAATAGGCGTTTGCAAAACGCACTCCGCGCTGCGCGATCCGATCGATATGGGGCGTAGGCACGACGCTATCTCCAACACAGCTCATCAAATCGTGCCGATGCTGATCTGTCATAATCAGTAAAACATTGGGTCGGTCGGCAGACACAAGAAATCTCCTTTGCAGGTTAGATCAATTTTCGCCGCGTAGGCTATTAGCTTAACTAAGAACGTGTCTAAACAAAGAAACCACCAAGTGATCATTCACTGGTGGTCTTTTTTATCTGTTGGTTAACACCCTATAAATTTCCCATAACCAACCTCTGTTCTATGAAAACATAAGTCGGTTATGGGTGAATACCGATTATGTTGAGTCTTGATATTGGTAGTAGACAGGTTCACGTATTTTGCTGTCATCTCTTGAGTGGTATGACCAAGAATCCTCTGTAGAGAAAACGTATCTCCCCCATTGTTGATGTAATTGACACTAAATGAATGTCTCATCAGATGGGGGTTCAGTTTACTCCATCCCAAGTCTTTTCTTATTCTACGAAAAAGAGTCTGAATACCGTGAGGAGTCATACCAAAACCCGTTCGAGATAGAATCAACGTCTGGTCTCCATTCTTCCCCAGACGACATCTCTGTTTAAGATACTTCCACAAGATTTTTCTCAGGTCTTTTCCAATGGGAACATACCGTTGTTTCCTACCCTTCCCATAGATGGTTATGTATCCCTCATCTAAGTCGACATCCGATAGTTGGATACTACATAGCTCTCCCAGACGAATACCCGTATCAAGAAACAAACAGAAGATGGTCTTGTCTCTTAATCCTTCAAAATTGCCGGTATCAAACAGATTCAACACCTTACGAATCTGATCGGTTGATAGGGGTTTAATGTTCGTATCTAGCGTACGGATCTTGGGTAGTTTGATCTCTTTGTCTATGTACTCTTCAGCTAGGAGAAACCGTGTGAAGACCTTAACAGACCGGACCAACGTATTGTATGAGTGAGGAGATAAACGGGGATTTTCTTTTAGAGAAAGAAAGTACGGTTGGATGTATCGGTGGAGTTCATTTACAGAAATGTCTCCATCTTGATCCTCAACAAAAGAGATCAGTTTTTTAACTGAGTATTCATAAAAAGTAATAGTCGATGACTGACACCCATCGAGTATTTTCTCTCTTATAAACACCTCAAAACACTCACTTAACACCATAAAAAACCTCCCAAGACCATCTGATTATTTCTGGTCTATAGAAGGTTTTATTCGACGACGAATCATTCTAAATCGTCGTAAATTACTCGGCTACAGTGCCGTACATAAAAATGGCGCACCCATAGGGATTCGAACCCCAAACCTCCTGATCCGTAGTCAGGTGCTCTATCCAATTGAGCTATGGGTGCGCTCAAATTCAGGGACAAAAAATAAGTTAGATCAGCGCCTGCGTCAAGAGTGATCGCAGGCGCTACTCATCGAGCACCGAGCGCACTTTTTCGGCCAGCGAATCAAGCGAAAAAGGCTTTTGTAGAAAGTTCATCCCCGGCTCCAGCACTTCGGTCGTAAGCACCGCATTGTCCGTATAACCCGACATGTAGAGCACTTTCGATTGGGGCATAATCGGCACCAACAGTTCAACCATCTCTGGCCCGTTCATATTGGGCATAACGACATCGGTAAGGATAAGATCAATATCGCCTGAATGCTCTTGGCACGCTTTCATCGCGCCCATGGCGTCCTCACTATCTAAGACCGTATAGCCACACTGCTCTAACGAGTGCTTACACAGCTTTCGCACAGACTCATCGTCTTCAACTAGGAGAATGGTCTCGTCACCGCCAACGCGCATCTGGGTCGACGGCAGTTCTTCAACGCGAATATCCGAATCTGCGTGCGGCAGATAGAACTTGAAAACCGATCCTTGATCTAACTCACTGTATACCCAGATATAACCGCCACTCTGCTTAATGATTCCATATACGGTCGACAGTCCAAGACCCGTGCCTTTACCACGAGCTTTCGTCGTAAAGAACGGGTCAAAAATGCGCCGCATCGTGTCTGCATCCATACCCGTGCCGGTGTCCGTTACAGCAACCATCGTATAGGGACCATAGGAGTTGGGCCGCACCACGTCATGCTGGACGGTATAAGTCTCATCAATGACGACGTTCTGCGTTTCTATAATGAGCGTTCCCCCCGTCGGCATGGCGTCACGCGCATTGATGGCCAGGTTCATAAGGACCTGTTCAATTTGTCCTGCGTCCGCTCTAACTTGGCCAGCATCGCACCCGAGATTCGTTTCCAAGACCACGTCTTCGCCGATCAGCCGGCCAAGCATTTTTTCTAAGCGGGCAACTACCTCATTCAGATCGATCACGCGCATCTGCAGCACCTGACGTCGACTGAAAGCCAGCAGCTGTCGCGTGAGGGAAACCGCACCTTCGCTAGCTTGATCTATCTCCCTTAAGTTTTCCAACACGGGATGATCTTCAGGCAGCTGACTGATAGCCAACGAGTTATTACCCATTATGAGCATGAGAAGATTATTGAAATCGTGCGCAACGCCTCCCGCTAACTGACCTATGGCCTCCATTTTCTGGGACTGTAGAAGTTGCTGCTCTAAACCGGCACGCTCTTCTTCCCCCTGCTGCAGTCGTTGCGCTTGGTCCCACAATTCGCGGTTCTGTTTATGTACTTTCTCAGACAACTCGTCGTTGAGATTTTCTAGCTCTTCCTGCAAGCCATTGATCAAACGGGCAAGGCTATCAATTTCAACCGAGCCATTATTCTCGGGGATCCGGCCAACTAGCCCGCTCTCACCCATCTCCTTAACAGCATCCACCATGTTGCTCAATGGGCGTATAAGAATTCTACAAACAACAAATACCAAAGCGATAAGGGCAAAACTCAAAGCGGAGCCAGCGAGAAATAACGCCTGATACTCTTGTTTACCATCCCACATGGAGTAGAATACGGCAAGGGCGGTCACAGCGAGCGCCAACATGGAACTGCAAAATGCCTTGAGGCGCATATTTGGAAAAAAACTACCTGATGTTTTCTGCATTCTACTCAGTCTGATTGCGTTTATGTTGTGTGATCTGGCATACCCATACCAACTCCATCAATACATCTCTCACCGAATAACCCCGCCCCTTACATAAAAATAGGAAATTACGGTTAATGGGGCGGACAAAAAAGTCTGAGATTTATTTAAAAGTAAATAAATCTCAGACCCTCTTTTTATTTGTTTGATTTTTAATAAAAATGCCCTAAGTCTATTTAAAATATCATTATAAGGCTTACTATATTTAAATTTAGTATTTTAAATGTG
>Ga0181585_10002421_pt1 | contig 16552 bp, 23 predicted proteins | sample 071ome_29_FD_132469 | JGI IMG/M metagenome (GOLD analysis project Ga0181585, IMG submission 132469) | Coastal salt marsh microbial communities from the Groves Creek Marsh, Skidaway Island, Georgia - 071407BT metaG (megahit assembly) | ecosystem: Environmental > Aquatic > Marine > Intertidal... | reverse complement strand
GATTGACAAGAAGACAGGTCAGCCCAAGACAGCACCTGACCCTGAATGGTTGTTATTTGAAAAATGCATCAGAGGTGACAGCAGTGACAATGTGTTTACTGCATTTCCAAAAGCAAGAACAACCAAGATCAAGGAAGCATTCGAAGATAGACACAACCAAGGATTCACCTGGAACAACTTTATGTTGAACAGGTGGACGGATCATGAAGGCAATGAACAGAGAGTCAAAGACTGCTACGAAAGAAATAAGAAACTTATTGACCTTTCGCAACAGCCAGAGAACATCAGAGTTGAAGTGTTCCAACATATTGTAGAAGCACAGAACTCTAAAAAACTTGATCAAGTAGGAGTTAGGTTTATGAAATTTTGTAACAGATATGGACTGACAAGATTGAGTGAACATCCAACTGATCATGCAAAATACTTAAACCAGGCATACGCACAATGAGATACGCAAAACCAGTAATCAAAGATAAATTTTGGATAGTGAAAGATGACAATGTAAACATCGCGACAATAGAAAAAAGAAAAGATGAATATGTGGTGATTGAAAATAACGTCAAAGTTGTATACAAAACAGAAGCAGAACTGACTGAACATTTCAAACAGAACATATTTGCAAACATACCAAAGCAACAACAAACACCGATCAAACAGGACTTTGCGATAGACGGTTACCCAACCAAAGTCAAGCCACACAATGTACAGTGGTTTGATACGATACCCACATTTACAAAAACTGACAAGTCTTTGGACAGATATTGTGCAGGATTTTATGGTGTGAGATTCGAAGGCGGTACGTTTTTAAGCAATAATCCCAAGTTAACAACCATTACTGAGAAGTGCCTGGACTTCATAGGACCTTACAAAACTGAGATGGAAGCAAACATAAATATCAGTACAAGGAAAAAGAAAGTAAAACAAGGCACAGTTTAATGGCATACCCGAGCATAGAAAAGTTCAGCAAGATGATCAAGAACGCAAAGAGCAGAAGACAAAGCGAGATGCGTATAGATCTTGATGACGCAGTTATGGTTTTATCGGAAGTAACTGAAATCCTGTCATCGCAGGATAACCCAGCCAAGAAAGAAATAGTGCCTGACGTCATAGAATTTGATGCAGGCGGATTTAAATGAGATCATTAAAATTTTTTATTATATTAGCGGTACTGGTTTTTGTACCAGCAACCATATCAGCTGATCATTATAGCAATGATACAGCACAAATCAAATGGGAAAAGTTAGAATCTGGTTTGGTACTGATAAGTGCTGAACGTAAAAAGAAGTTACCAGAGAGACAGCCCTTTAACAAGTTTCTAAAGAACGCACCAGAGAAACCACCAAAGCCTGAAAAAGATCCAGGAGACTTTGGAATGGGAACAGGGTTCTTTATTGCAGAAAATATCATAGTGACAAACTATCATGTCATTGATGGGTCAGATGAGATACAGGTATGGGCATACGATCATCCTTTCGCTATAAAAAATGTTACCGTATTGGGATATGACAAGACAATTGACATAGCAGTGATCAAAATCAACGAAGCGATTCCGTACTTCAATCCTGAGATAATGAAATGGAAACTAGACAAGCCAAGCACGGGAGATGATGTTTGGGCTCTGGGACACGGACTGGGACAGTTTTGGTCTTTGACAAAAGGAATAATCAGCACAACCTATAGAAGCAACGCCGCGAACCCGGTGTCGTTTGTGCATTACTACCAAACTGATGCAGTGATAAATCAAGGTAACTCCGGAGGTCCATTGTTTGATGAGCAAGGACACGTTGTAGGAGTAAACACACTGATCATAGGACCAGAAGGTTTTTATGTGGGTTATGGTTATGCCATACCAAGCATACTAGCAAAAGCAGTAGTTGATGAGATAATCGCTGATGGCAAGTTTGATAGACCAAACATTGGAATACAGATGGGTCTGTTAGATGACAAAGAAGCCTATTATGATATAAGAGATTTAGGATACTACAGCCTGTTACAGATAGAAGGAGTGACTGCGAAGTCACCAGCCAAGGACGCAGGTATCAAGAAAGGTGATGTTGTAGTATCTTTTGATGGAACAAAAATTACAGGTGCACCTGATATAATCGAGATACTTTGGAAAAAAGATCCCGGTGATGTTGTTGATGTAGAAGTTTACAGAGACAAAAAAATAATAAAACTAGAACTTAAATTAGGAACATACAAGGAGAAATAAATGTCAGTAAAAGTATATACTAAAAATATGTGTGGGTATTGCACCCAAGCGAAAAACTTCTTAAAGAGCAAGAACATTGATTTCGAAGAAGTCAACATAGAATCAGTGCCAGAAGCACGTGAATTCGTGATCAACGAAGGGCATAGAACCATGCCACAGATCTACGTAGACGGCAAAAGCATTGGTGGATACCAGCAATTAATTGAATACGACGTATCTAAACTATCATAATACACTATAATAACATAAATAGTAGTATGATAGATCTAGATAAATCAGTACAGAACCACTTTAAAGTTCACAAACGTGCATCATTACTAGATGTGCTTATTGAATTTGATCAGTTCTTAGATGACTTGAATATGTATTCATACAAGAACTGGTTTGAAGGAGAAGTGGTAGACGGTCCAAACCTTTCAAGACATTGGTGTGAAATCAGTTTGATGTATCCTTATGATCAAATGCCAGACCCTGAAGGTGGAAAAAGACTATTAGCAAGAGACTGCAAAGTTTCATACAGAGAAGATCATTACATGGAACCACGTAAAGTGGAGTCACCAGATGACTATGAACCAGGCACAAAGAAACCAAGGATTGACAAGGTTCCTGTATGGGTAGTGACGATCAAGTGTCCAAAGAAATACTTGATGGTCTATGACAGAACTGAAGCAGACCAAGAAGAATTACAACAAGGATACCAACAAGGATTAGACGATGCGACTAGACAATCTGGTACAGAAACAGACACAAACATCTAAGTTAGATGAAGGCTTGAGAGAGAACGATCTTGATGATCTAGTATTACCTACGATCACTATAGATGACTTTGAACCAAAGAGTGGCGATGACGATGAAGTTGTTGTTGTGACGTTCAGAGCCAAAGATGATGAACCAGCAAATGATCTTGCAAGTTTCATTGAAAAAGGTTCTCATGACATACTAGACACAGAAGTTTCACCATCAGTTGATGAAGATGGAAACTATCTGATCTTTGTTGAGATAAGAAGAAGTGATTCACTGTTCGATACAGTAAAAGGAATAGTGAAAGATGTAACGAGATTAGTTAACATTGAAAAATGGCAGTTCCAATTTCACAAAGGCGCTACCATTGAGATTTCAAAGGAGGCTCTCAAATGATTATAGATAAGTTAAGAAAGTTTGATTCACTAGAAGGATTAGGTATTGTTCTTTTTTGTCTTTTAGTGATCGTGTTTGGTCCTATTGCTAAACTTTTAGCATATGGTGGACTGGCATATGGACTATATAAAATTTACAAAGCAATAAGAGACTAATATGTGGTTTTTTTTAATTAAAGCGATAGCAGGTTCGATTATTGGTAATGCCACAGCAACTTGGTTCAAAGACACCAAGATGGGTGTGTGGTTCTACAATAAAGTTGATTCATTATATAATTGGGCGGCAAAAAGATACGACATCAAAGTATTGACAGACGAAGAAAAACGTATGGCTAAATTCCCAGCTCTCAAAGAGAGATTGGAAAAAATTGAAAAGCAACTAAAAGAATTAAAAAAGTAAATGTCATTAACTATAAAAAAAGCATCGGGTAAGCCGAGAAGAATAAAAGAAGAGCCTAAGGAAGACAAAACCAAAAGGTACACTTATGCTGACTACAGTCATGATATGTGTGTCAAGTTAGCGGCCATATCTGCCGCGGCATATAGAACAAAGAAAGCATTCGTACATCAGTTGAGAGCTTTGGATATGCCATACTACAAATATGAATTGGTCGAGAAAGACAATGCACAGGCGTTTGTGGTTTGGGGCGAAGAAGATAAGACTATCATCATAGCATGGAGAGGAACAGAACCAGGGGAGTACAAAGATGTACTTGCTGATCTGAAATTCAGAAAAGTGGTAGGACATCAAGGAAACGTACACAGAGGATTCAAAGGTTACGTGGACAAGGTTTATGAAGAAGTGTATCAGTTAGTGAAGAAAATAACCAGAGATGATTGGTACAACATTTACGTGACAGGACACAGCCTGGGCGGAGCATCTGCTCTCATATGCACAAACAGATTAGAAGATTATGACAAGTTACACGTCAAGGCTTGTTACACTTATGGATCACCAAGACCCGGTGGTTGGAAGTATGCAAAGTCGTTCAAGACAAATGTATTCCGTGTGAGAAACAACAATGATGTTGTAACTAAAGTGCCACCAAGTTTCGTAGGATACAAACACGTTGGTAAACTTTGTTACATTGATCGCCATGGTGATTTACACATGGGTCAGATAAAGTGGTGGACTCTGTTTTCAAATTGGGTGCTAGGACAGTTTCAAAGGATAGGCGATGGTCTGAGAGATCATAGCATAATTGAATACTACCATAACTTAAAGAAGTCAAGAAAAGGTCATATATAGTATTATGTTCGGTTACGTTAGATTAATTTTTACAGTGATGATTGTGGCAGGTATAGCCGGTGCAGGTATGTACGTGATGAAGCTACGTGCGGACAACGCCATTTTAAAAGCAAACCAGATAGCACTAGAGCAATCAGTGACAAAACAACAAGAACTTCTTGAAAAACAGAAAGCAGATTTCAAAGCAATAACTGAATCGAACCAGCAGTTGAACAAACTGATCAACACACTCAAAAAAGACATGGATGCTTTAGATAAAAGATTCAACAAGGGCAAGAGAGATGTGGGCAAGATAGGTGTTGAGAAACCCAAAGTATTAGAAAGAATATTAAACAAAGGCGCCGACAATGCCGCAAGATGTATTGAACTGGCATCTGGCGCCGAGCACACTGAAGAGGAGTTGAAGGCAACCAAGAAGTCGCAAATTAATCCAGAATGTCCGGCTTTGGCAAATCCTTCTTATGTACCATATGAATAAAATAGTTGCTATAATTTTCCTAGGTTTATTGCTCACAGGTTGTACACTTGGTGGAGAGAAGAAGATAAAGATATTCTCTGTTGAAGAACCAAGACAGAATCTGAACCATCAGATGCCAACAGCACTAGAACTTGAAAAAATAAGATGGATAGTGATCACGTCAGAGAATGCCGATGAGGTGTTCGCCAAGTTGGAAAAGGAAGGAATAGATCCTGTCCTATTTGGATTGACTGACAAGGACTATGAAATACTAGCCAAGAACTTTGCCCAGATCAGAGCAAAACTACAGGAAACCAATAACCTGTTGGAAGAGTACAAGAAGTACTACGAACCAGAAACTCTAGAAAAATCAAAAGAAAAACCAGAATAGCCTATTGACATTTTTAAGATCTGTGTTATATTAATACTATGCAAGATCCTTATAAAACTCTAGGTGTTTCTCGCGATGCGGAAACTGGCGATGTCAAGAAAGCATTTCTTAAGTTGGCCAAAGAACATCACCCTGACAAGGGCGGTGACGCAGAGAAGTTCAAGCAGATCAATGAAGCCTATGACATATTAAAGGATCCACAAAAGAGACAGCAGTATGATCTAGGAGGGTTTGATCCAGCAGGTAACCCACGTGGTCCGGGAAACTTCAGTTTTTCATTTGGCGGCGATGGTCCTGGCTTCGAAGGTTTTGATGATGTAATAAAAGATTTCTTTGGTTCAGGTCCTATGCGTAATTTCAGGCACAGGCAACCAATGAGGAACAGAGATGTAAAGATAACTGTTCAGACCACGTTAGAAGATATCTATTTCCAAACACAGAAAGAATTAAATGTGAGAACTCCAACAGGTGATAGGAATGTCAAACTGACGATACCAGTTGATGCTGACACAGGGACGGTGATACGTTTCCAAGGATTAGGAGATAAAAGTTATGCTGACTTGCCACCTGGTAACTTGATGGTCAGTGTGAAAGTGAAAGAACATGAAACATATACTCGTAACGAACATGACTTGTTCCAGGATTTAAAAATTAATGTATTTGATGTAATCACAGGTTGTGATGTGGAAGTCAAACATATCAGTGGTACGAGTTTTAGAACAAAAGTAAAAGAAGGATCACAGCCAAATCAAACTGTGAGAATCAGAGGAAAAGGTATGCCAAAGAAAGATGGAACGTATGGAGATCTTTATATACAATTTAAGCCTTATACTCCTGAATCTATTGATAAAAGGATAATTAAGTATATAAGGGAAAACAAAAATGTCTAGTTTAAAATTAGTAGATAAAAGCTCAGATATATTGAGACAGGTGGCTCAGCCTGTGTTGGAAAATGAGTTAGATCAGATAAAAGAATTCACTCGCGAAATGACCGAAATTATGCTACAATCTAATGGTATAGGACTTGCGGCACCGCAGGTTGGTATATCAAAGAAATTTTTTATTTGGGGGACGAAGGAAAATATTAAGACTGTGATTAATCCAGAGATCATTTCAACAGGTGGAGAGAAAGTGCCAATGATCGAAGGTTGTTTAAGTTTTCCAGGAGAACACTATGCTGTCGTTCGTCCAGATAAGGTCACAATTTCTTACTATGATATTAATTGGAACAAAAAGACTGAAGACCTTGTAGGTTTTATATCAAGAGTTTATCAGCACGAGACAGATCATCTAAATGGCATCTGTATCGATAAAATTGGAGAAAAGAAGGACATAGATGTCAGATAGAATTGAAATGCTTTTAGACCGTGCCATGGATTATGCTTCTGAAAGAAGTCATGAGTACGTGACGTTAGAACACTTGCTTTTGAGTATTCTACAAGAACAACCCATACAACAGATTATTAAAAAGTTAAAAGTTGACGTTGACAAGATAATGATGGAGTTGAGTCATCACATTGATAATAAAATGAATGACATCATACGTGAAAAGACACAACCAAGGAAAACACAGACACTAGAAAGAGTTTTCAACAGAGCGGTCACACAGGTCATATTCAGTGGTAGGAAGACATTGTTACCGAGAGATGTATTGGTCAGCATAATGAGTGAGAAAGAAAGTCATGCAAATTACTTCTTGACTAAACACGGATTGACAAGACAGAATTTAGTACAGTTCATAACCAAAGATGCTATAGAACAGTTCCAAAGAGAACAAGCATCAGTTGGTGTAGCACAGCCAGGAGACAAACCATCTTTTGAACAGTTCTGCTACAACTTGAACGAAATGGCAGAGAAGGGTGACATAGATGATATCATAGGTAGAGAATCTGAGATAGATGATATTGCACACGTATTGGCCAGAAGAAAAAAGAACAATGTCATCATACTAGGTGAACCTGGAGTTGGTAAGACAGCGATAGCAGAAGGACTTGCGAAAAAGATTGTTGCCAAGGATGTTCCAGAACCATTGTTAGATAAAACAGTCTACAGTTTGGATCTTGGTGCACTAGTGGCAGGCACAAAGTTCAGAGGTGATTTTGAAGAAAGAGCTAAAATGGTTTTAGATCATATTGCCGAAGAAGAAGGTGTGGTATTGTTCATTGATGAAATACACATGATAACAGGTGCAGGATCGGCCGGGCAGTCAAATATGGACATGGCCAACTTGCTGAAGCCATTACTTGCAAGAGGTAAACTGTTATGTATTGGTGCAACAACACCAGAAGAGTTTAGAGAAAACATTGAAAAAGACAGAGCATTAATGCGTAGGTTCCAGAGATTTGATTTGAATCCTCCAGGAGTGAGTGATACAAAGAAAATCCTAAAAGGACTTTCGCCTATATATGAAAAATTCCACCAAGTGAAGTATGCTCCACAAGTATTAGATAAGATTGTTGATCTTTGTGAAAAACATATGCATGGTAAGTTCTTTCCAGATAAAGCAATTGATGTAATGGACGCATCTGCGGTAAGAACAAAGTTAGCAAAAGAACCAGTAGTTGAATTACAAACTGCAATGGATGTCTTGAGTAGAATGACAAGAATACCTATTGAAATGATCAACATAACAAACACAGATAACTATGCAAGTCTTCAAGGAAACATCAAACGTAAAGTGTTTGGACAAGACGGTGCAGTTGACAAGTTAGTTGACAGTATATTAATTGCGAAAGCAGGATTAAGACAATCCAACAAACCAATTGGTAGTTTCTTATTTGTAGGACCAACAGGGGTCGGTAAGACAGAAACTTGTAGACAGTTAGCAGATAGTTTGAGTATCAAGTTAAGAAAATACGATATGTCTGAGTACCAAGAGAGACATAGTGTATCTAAATTGATAGGTGCTCCTCCAGGATACGTTGGTTACGCAGAAGGTAACACAGGATCGGGACAACTGATCAATGACATAGAAGATACTCCTAATTGTGTATTACTATTAGATGAAGTTGAAAAAGCGGCACCAGAAGTATTACAAGTTTTATTACAAGTAATGGATGATGGTAAACTAACAAGTTCAACAGGTAAGACAATAGACTTCAGTAAAGTAATATTGGTAATGACTTCTAACTTGGGAGCGGCGGACATGGAGAAACCACCTTTGGGATTTGGTAAGTCAGATAGACAAGGTGAAGATGACAACTACATCAAAGGTTTCTTTACACCTGAGTTCAGAAACAGACTTGATGCTATTGTGAAGTTTGTTAAACTAGAGAAGAAACAGGTATTGAAGATTGTTGATAAGGTAACAAAAGAAACAAATGAAATGCTCAAAGAAAAGAAAGTTACAGTTAAGTTATCAGCAAAAGCAAAACAATGGGTGCTTGATAAAGGATACGATCCAAACATGGGTGCGAGGCCTATGCAAAGGATATTTGATCAAACAATTAAAAAACCACTATCCAAAGAAATATTATTTGGTAGACTAGTTCATGGAGGAACTGCAACGGTTGATGTCGATAACAATAACGAGATAATCATTAACTATGAACCTAAAAATTGAACCATCAAACAAACGTTTCTATCATAGATACGATTACAGGGTAAAGACAAAGTACAGTATACCTCACATAAACAATGACTTTCCTTTGAAAGCAGTGAGTGGCAGTGATAATGGTAAAGACATTTTAAATTTCTATTTTAATGATCTTGAGAACGTACAGAAGTTCATTGACCATTATGGGGATAAGATTTTAAAAGTGGAAGGTCCGATCAACACATATCATTCTGTGTTATTGATGAGACCAGATATTGACATCAAGAAGACTTTGTATTATAACAAGTACAGATACAAAGTTAGGTTTGGCTTCCAAGACAACAGTGTGGCAAAAGAAAATAATACGGTAATGGCATTAAGGAATTTGGTAAAGAATAACAAGGAAGATTTTTTAGGAACACATCTTTATGAAGGAATACAGTGGTCCTGGACTATGCCTGTTATCTATACTAAAGACAAGCAGGCGTTGATGATGTTAAAATTAGCAACATCTGTGAAACACAAAGACATAATAAAGGCAATAACAATAAAGGAGATAGAAGAAAATGGACAAGCATATAGCAAAGAAGTTGATTAATAAGAAACTGATCGCGGTAGATACTGAAGTGGCAGTGGTTCACACAGTTAGAGACTTTGGTGACAGCAACATGGAAGTAACAGGCAGTTTCAATATTACAGGATTAAATGAAAATAAGTTTACTGGGACTAGCACAGTGGATGGAACTGAAATTGAATTTGGTCCTTCTCAGATCGTTGCGATAGATGGAATGTCTCCACAAAGATTGTGCCAGGCCTTTAAAATAAAATAAGGAACAATATGAAACGAATAGGAATAATAGGAAACGGTAAGATCGGCAGAGCAGTCGCTAGTCTGTTGAGAGCCGAGAACTTTACTGTTGTTATTGCTGATAGTGTACAACAAAACGACTGTGTATCTCTTGATGCAACAGACAAAAAACAATTAATGAACTTTGCCAGAGACAAGGAAGCATTGGTAAGTTGTGGTCCATACTTTGTAAACAAGACCATCGCTGAAGTGTGTAGCGAACTGAACATCGCTTACTTTGATCCAACAGAGGACACAGAGATAGCAACTTTCGTCAACACGTTGCCTAACACTCAGACAATGATGACTCAGTGTGGTTTGGCCCCGGGAGCAATCAATATCATTGCTTCTAACTTGATGAAAGAGTTAGACGAAGTTGACAAGGTTAAAATGAGAGTTGGTGCTTTACCAAAGTACACGAACAACTCAATGGGATATTATCTAACTTGGAGTACAAGTGGATTGATAAACGAATACGTGAACGACTGTGATATCATAAGCAACTATGAACACAAGAAAGCACAACCTTTAGACGGTTACGAAACAATAATGGTAGATGGAGACAGGTACGAAGCATTCAACACTTCAGGTGGTGCAAGTAGTATGTGTAAAACTTTCGCTGGTAAAGTGAGACAGTTGAGTTACAAGACAATAAGATATCCGGGACACTTTGATCGTATGAAATTCTTGTTAGACGATTTGAATCTTAAACACAATAAACAGATGTTCATAGATTTGTTTGATCAAGAAGTTCCATACACGACGTCAGACGTTATTGTGATATTTGCCAGTGTCACAGGTAAGAAGGATGGTAAGTTGATTGAGAAGACATATCATAAAAAAATATATGGACAAAGAGGATTAAGTGCAATTCAGTTGTCGACAGCAAGTGGAATGTGTGCTAATATAATGTTATGGGCTCAGAATGAATTACCAGGAGGAGCCATGAAGCAAGAGGACATTCCTTATGATAAATGGATACAAACTAAATTTGGCAGAGTGTATGAATGAGTTACGTTGACGCATTTCTAGAAAGAGAAAAAGACAGGATCAACATTGTAGAACGTAAAGACGGAGAGCGTCATTACAAGACGTATCCTACGAGGTATACTTTTTATTACAATGATCCAGGTGGCAAGTTCAAGAGTATATTTGATCAGCCAGTTTCTAGATTCAGTACGAAGTCAAGGAAAGAGTTTGACAAAGAACGGAAGATATACAGTCACCAGAGATTGTATGAGTCAGACATCAACCCAATCTTTAGATGTCTAGAAGAAAACTATCTTGATGCAACATCTCCCGACTTGCACGTATGCTTCTTTGATATTGAGGTAGACTTTGACAAGGACAGAGGTTTCGCACCACCAAGTGATCCGCACAGTGCGATCACTGCCATAACAATGCATTTGAACTGGCTACCAGAAGAAAGACAGTTGATTACTTTGTGTTTGAAACCAAAGCAACTGCCACAGGAAGAAGCAGATGTCATAGCAACTAAATTTGATAACACTATCATATGTAAGAATGAAAATGAATTACTAGATCTGTTCTTGAAGTTTATTGAAGACGCAGATATATTAAGTGGTTGGAACTCAGAAGGATTTGATATTCCTTATGTTGTAAACAGAACCATACAGGTGCTAGGTAAAAGCGAGACAGCAAGATTCTGTTTGTGGGAAAAGTTTCCTAGGAAAAGACAGTACGTAAAATTTGGTAACGAACAAGAAACATATGACTTGATCGGTAGAGTTCATTTAGACTATCTTGAACTTTACAGAAAATACACTTATCATGAGATGCACAGTTATAGACTAGATGCAATCGGAGAACATGAGATAGGTGAGAAAAAGATTCCTTATGAAGGAACACTGGACCAGTTATACAATTCAGACTTTGAAAAGTTTATTGCGTATAACAGACAGGATACTGCCTTGTTGGCGAAGCTAGATGAAAAACTAAAGTTTATCGATCTTGCTAATGAACTAGCTCACGCCAACACAGTATTGCTACCAACAACAATGGGTGCGGTGGCAGTTACAGAACAAGCGATCATTAATGAAGCACACAGAAGAGGAATGGTCATTCCAGACAGGAAGAGAACCAATGGCTCAACAGAGAACACTCCAGCGGTAGGAGCCTATGTGGCGTTTCCAAAGAAAGGTCTGCATAGTTGGATTGGAAGTTTTGATATAAACAGTCTGTATCCATCTGTGATTAGAAGTTTGAACATGGGTCCTGATGCGATAATAGGACAGTTGAGACTGGATCAAACAAAAGCATACATAGATCAAAAGATCAACAAAGAAAAGAAGTCGGCGGCTGATGCCTGGGAAGGTCTATTTGGAACACTAGAGTATTCAGCAGTGATGAACAAAGACAAAGCAACAGAGGTCATATGTGACTTTGAAGATGGCACAACTGAATCAATGAGCGGTGCTGAATGGTACAAGATTATCTTTGAAATGGATAACCCTTGGTGCTTGAGTGCGAACGGTACTTTGTTTAGAACAGACATCAAAGCAGTCATTCCAGGATTGTTAGAAAGATGGTATGATGAAAGAAAAGTCATGCAAGGTAAGATGAGAGAAGCGATCCAAACCAAAGAAAAGAAACAGATTGCTTTCTGGGATAAAAGGCAACTTGTTAAAAAGATTAACTTGAACAGTTTGTATGGTGCTATCCTTAATCCAGGCTGTAGGTTCTTTGATCAACGTATAGGACAGTCGGTTACTTTGAGTGGTAGAACAATTACCAAACACATGGCATCGCAGACAAATCAGATAGTCACTGGTGATTATGATCACGTTGGTAAGAGTATCATATATGGTGACACTGACTCTGTGTACTTCAGTGCTTATCCTATATTGAAGGAAGACGTCGATGCAGGAAAGATACCATGGACCAAAGAAAGTGTGGTAGAACTGTATGACAGGATATCTAACGAAGTCAATCACACGTTTCCTGACTTCATGGTGAAGGCCTTTGGTGTTGATGTGGAAAGCGGTGGAATAATCAAGTCTGGTAGAGAAATCATAGCATCAAGTGGATTGTTCATAACCAAGAAGAGATATGCGGCACTGATATATGATCTCGAAGGAGAACGTAAAGACTTGGATGGAAAACCTGGAAAGATAAAAGCAATGGGTGTTGATCTTAAGAGATCAGATACACCTGAATTCGTGCAGAAGTTCTTGGAGAAACTTTTAACGATGGTATTGTTGGGTACTCCAGAAGCACAATGTTTCCAGACGATAAATGAATTCAAAGAAGAGTTTGGTGCAAGACCAGGTTGGGAAAAAGGTACTCCTAAGAGGGTAAACAACTTGACCAAGTATGTTGACACAGTGAAACTGTACAACAAGAAAACACAGAACTTGGAAAATCTTGGACAGCAATCAGAACAGATAAAGAAACCAATCATGCCTGGACACGTTAGGGCTAGTATGAATTGGAATGAATTAAGAAGTGCGTACAAGGACAATTACAGTTTGCCAATCATGGATGGACAGAAGGTTATTGTGTGCAAACTGAAATCCAATCCAATGAATTATACAAGCATAGCATATCCAATTGATGAACTGAATCTTCCAAGTTGGTTTAAGGAACTTCCGTTCGATCATGAGATAATGGAGCAGACGATTATTGACCAAAAGATTAAAAACCTTATTGGTGTGTTGGGTTGGAAACTAAAAGAAGAAACACAAACCAACAATGTTTTTGACAGTCTTTTTGCCGCTGGATAGGTAAAAAAGATTTGACATAGCCTACAAATTGTAGTAATATAAGACAATGAATAAGGAGAAAAACAATATGAGGGATATACTCTTAGATATAGTTAAGCACACACATTCTCTTGGATTTATACAAAACGTAAAGATCGAAGGCAATGATGGAAGTGAGACAAACATTGAGGCCATGGACGATGATCGTTCAGTGGTATTAAAAGGTAAATTACATAATCCTGTAACAGATTTAAAAGGAACAATCGGTTTAGGCAAACTTGGAGTCTTAAGTGGCTACTTGAACTTCGAAGGTTACAACGATGCTTCATCAAAGATCAACGTTGTGAAGAGAACAAGGAATGAGCAAGAGGTCGCTGAAGAACTTGAGTTCGTGTCTACGAAAGGTTATTCTGCAAGTTACAGATTTATGGTTTCGCAGTTGATTGAGGAGAAATTAAAGACTGTGAAATTCAAAGGCGTGAATTGGGATCTAACAATTCAACCTACTCAACAGAACTTAAAAGATTTAAGTTATTTCGCAGGAGTGATGGGAAGTGTTGAGTCAACATTTGTTGCAAAGACAGATGGTGCTGATCTTAAGTTTTACATAGGTGATGGATCAAATGACAGGGTAGAGATACCATTTGCAAATAATGTTGCGACTGAGCTCAAAAAAGGTTGGGCTTGGCCATTGGCACAGACATTGAGTATTTTGAAACTCAGTGACACATCACAGGCGAGCATCAGTTTTAGTGAACAAGGTGCGATGAAGATCACTATCGATTCAGGTATTGGTCTTTACGATTACATCTTGCCTGCTAGGACTAGTGCTTAACGAATTCCAATGAACTTCACGGCTATTAATTTAGTAGCTTGTCCCTCTAGTGAAAGTTCGTGGAACAGGGGTAGGCAAAGGGAGACTGGAAGCCTACCCCGACCTTTATTCAGGTTGACAATGAAAACAACTTGTAGTATATTGAGTGATATAAATGAAAAGAAATTATAAAAATAAACCAATACATGATGAAGTCGCTTACTTCGTAGGCAATGAAGTGGAGAAGACTCCGTTCTATGGAAGACGTACTCTTTTTGTAGTGGGTCTCCGTAATCCAAGAAAGATCGCAAAGCAGGCCAAAGACTTTACTTGCAGACACATCTATCTTGGTGCGAACATGAGTTTCAAGAACACGAACTGGAACGAAGTGAGAGTGTCGAGATTGAGAGAAACGATCCAACATCTTGTAGACAATCAGTTTCAAGTGACTTTAGATATCAGTAAGACTTTTGACTTGTCCACTATTGATATGTTCCTTGACAGCGAGTATTTTCATATCATGTATAGTTTGCCGATAGCATATGCGGAGAAGTATCAAGACAAGATCACTGTCAAAGTAGATGATATTGGCTTTAACAAAACAAACACTGGAGTATGGTGTAATCCTTTAAACAAGATGATGAATCCGATTACAAAAACAGAATGGTCATCATACACAACAGATGAGGTGATAGAATAATGAAGAAGTATATTTGGGTGACATTTCGTAAGGAAGGCATTCACAAGTATCCGGCGGCACTAGATGATCCTAAACTAGCGACCGGTGATGAATACGATGTATCATTTTTAGGATATCCACACAGACATATATTCCATTTTAAAGTTTATATTGAAGTATTCCATGATGACAGAGATATTGAATTCATACAGTTCAAGAGATGGCTAGAAAACCTTTATGCAGATGCAACATTAAAACTTGATTACAAGTCATGTGAAATGATAGCAGATGAACTGAATGGCATAATTCAACAGAGATATGAAGGAAGAGGCACTATCATAGAAGTATCAGAAGATGGTGAAAATGGTTGTACAATAATGTTTCCGCCAAAAGGAAAGAAAACAGAGTTCGCTACATATCAGGAAATGATGTCTAGTGCTGATCCATCCGTGACATCGGCTGGAGAGCAGTAATGAAACTTTCAGAAAACTTTTCCTTACAAGAACTGATCAAGTCACAGACAGCATTGCGAAAAGGCATCAACAACAAACCTGCAAGTCCTGACATAGTGGTAAACCTACAGACTCTTTGTGAGAAGGTGTTACAACCAGTCAGAGATCATTTCGGCAAACCAGTGACAGTCAACTCAGGATACAGATGTCCGAAGTTGAACAAGGCTATTGGATCAAGTTCTAAATCACAACACACAAAAGGTTTAGCGGCGGACATAGAGATACCAGGAGTTTCAAACAAGGAGTTAGCGGAGTACATCGAAAGCAACTTGCCTTTCGACCAACTCATTCTTGAGTTCTACAACGGAGTAGACCCAAGCAGTGGCTGGGTACACGTCAGTTACGTAGATGACACCAACAACAGAAAGCAGACGCTGACCATAAACTCAAACGGAACTTTCCCCGGTTTGATATAAAAAGATCTTAAAATCTTATTCTGTTTGCGGTTAATATTTTCTTTTAGACATAAATAATAGTACATTCAGCATAGACAACAGTCTAATATGGCTCTGTCATGTCTGGATTATAATATTAACCGTGACTTATGTCACAAGTTTAAAAGGAGTTATATCATGGCTTTATTCGGACCAGATAACTTAAAAGGTGCAGGTACACACGGTAACGGTCTAGGACCAAGAACTGTTGTTGTTAACATTGCAAAAACTAACATCACTCAAGACGAGATGGACACTATGCTAGATGCTTTATCTTCAGGTGGTACATACTCAGGTCAAACTAACGACGCTTTCACAATCGCAGGCGTTATGGGTGACCAAACTGGTAACACATTCGTTGCTGGTACATCAGATGTAGTAAACATTGCATTACAAGGTACAGGTACAATCAATGCTGATGCCACTGACGCTTTAGGCGTAACAGGTGCAGTAATGACTATCGTAGCTGACTTTTCATAATAACTTTTAAGTTTACTTAAAATAGGAAACGCCCGGCTTTATGTCGGGCGTTTTTTTTATCTGCGTATGATTATCTGTTGTAGG
>Ga0181585_10002388_pt1 | contig 16664 bp, 17 predicted proteins | sample 071ome_29_FD_132469 | JGI IMG/M metagenome (GOLD analysis project Ga0181585, IMG submission 132469) | Coastal salt marsh microbial communities from the Groves Creek Marsh, Skidaway Island, Georgia - 071407BT metaG (megahit assembly) | ecosystem: Environmental > Aquatic > Marine > Intertidal... | reverse complement strand
GCACGCCTTGGGCATCAGGCCACGCCAAGGTCTGCAACTGGCAGCGGCTGCGCACCGTGGGCAAAACCGCGGTCAGTTGCTCGGTGGCCAGCACAAAACGCAGGTTGGGGGGTGGCTCTTCCAGCGTTTTAAGCAGCGTGTTGGCCGCTTCGGTGTTAAGCCCCTCGGCGGGGTACACCAACACCACGCGGCCTTTTTGGCGCGACTGGGTGCGCTGGGCAAACTCCACCGCCTCTAGGGCGGCCTCCACACGTATCCGTTGGCTGGGCTTGGCATCTTTGCTCTCCCATGCCATTTGGGCACGGGGCGCCAGCATCAGCCCAGTGGCTACCGACACGCTTTCAGGCACCAATACGCACAAATCGGCGTGGCTTTGGGCCTGCAAGTTGCCGCAGCTGGGGCACGCACCGCACATGCCGTGCTCGGTGGGGGCATCGCATAACCACGCCGCGGCCAAGTGGTAGGCCAGCGCCAGCTGGCCCGCCCCACCCGGCCCACCCAGCAACACCGCGCTGTGCGCGGTTTGCTGCAGCCGTTGCAATTCAGGCCTCAGCCAATCGGGCAGCGCAAGCGCGGGGCTGCGGTCGGTCATGCGCGCGTGCTGCCGTGGTTGCCCGCCACCATGATCGCCAAGTAGCCGCGTTGCACCAGGGCTTGGGTTAGCTGCTGCCATACGCGGTGCTTGGGCTGGTCGGCATCAAGCCGCACAAAGCGGCCAGCGGCGGCTTGGGCACGCTGCGCGTAGCCACCGCGCACCCGTTCAAAAAATGCCAGCGATTCGGCTTCAAACCGGTCCGCCGCTCGCGCTTGGGCCCGGCGCTGCGCGGCGATCTCGGGGGCTAGGTCAAACCAAAACGTTAACTGGGGTTGCAGGTCGGGGTGCACCCACTGCTCGAGGCTGCTCAACATGGTCAGGTCAAAACCACGCCCCGCCCCCTGATACGCAAAAGTGGCGTCGGTGAAGCGGTCGCACAGCACCACTGCGCCGCGCGCAAGCGCCGGCCGAATCACTTGCTGCAGGTGGTCTTGACGCGCGGCAAAAACCAGCAGCGCTTCGGTGAGCGGGTCCATGGTGTCGGCCAATAGGCGCTCGCGCAGGTGCTCGGCCAAGGCCGTGCCGCCGGGCTCGCGGGTCGACACCACCTCCCGCCCTTGTTGCGAAAAGGCGGCGGCCACTGCGTCGATGTGGCTGGATTTGCCCGCCCCATCGATGCCCTCAAAACTGATGAACAAACCGCTCAATCCGTCCCCACGTTACTGATAACCGCCAAACGCTTAGCATAGCCTAAGCCACGGCCACGCTACGGTTGACCAAGCTGATACCGCCGCACCGCCTGGTTGTGCTCGCGCAGGGTGCGGCTGAATTGGCTGCTGCCGTCGCCCCTGGCAACAAAATACAACGCCTCGGTACTGGCCGGGTTAAGCGCCGCCTGCAAAGACGCCAGCCCTGGCATGGCAATGGCGGTGGGTGGCAAGCCCCGTCGGGTGTAGGTGTTGTAGGGGCCATCGCGACGCAAATGCACGCGTTTAAGGTCGCCGTCAAACGCATCGCCCAAGCCGTAAATCACACTGGGGTCGGTTTGCAGGCGCATCCCAAGCCGCAGTCGGTTATGAAACACGCCGCTGATCATGGCGCGATCGGCTGCGCGCCCGGTTTCTTTTTCGATCAAACTGGCAAGCACCACCGCTTCATGCGGTGTTTGAAGCGGTAAATTGGGCGCACGCTCGCCCCAGGCTTTGGCCACCACTTGTTGCATGGCGCGGGCGGCTTGCTCCCACACCACCCAGTCGCTGCTGTTTTTGGGATAGGCGTAGGTGGCTGGGAAAAAAGCCCCTTCTGGACTTTGATTGCCCAGCCCCAGCCTTTGCATGATGGCCGAGGCCGGCAACGTTGCACTGTCTGGGCGCAAGTCCGCCGCCTGCGCCAAGGCCTGACGCCACTGGGCAAAATGCCAGCCTTCGGGCAGCGTTACCCGTCGCATGGCCTGCTCCCCTCGCACCAACATGCGGCGCAATTGCGTGGGGGTCACGCCTGCAGGAAACTCGTAACTACCGGCTTGCAGGCGATGCGCCACATCGCTCCATACAAACCACAGGCTTAGCACCCGGGGCGGCACCGCCACCCCTGCGCGCGCCAACACCTGCGCCACGGCGCTGGCCCCCGCTCGCTCGGGAACGGTTACTTCTAAAACCTGATCTTGGGCAAACGCCAACACCGGCAAAGGGCGCTGCAGCCAAGCTTGATAGGCCCAGGTTGCCGCAGCGCCTGTCAGCGCCACCAACAACGCCATGACCCACGCCAAGGTTTTTAAACGCATGGCCCGCATGATAGCCAAGCCATGGCAAGATAATGCAGCCATGAGCCAACACCACCCCAACCACGGCACCGTTGCCCTGCCCGATATGGGCGTCATTTGGGCCCACGGGCCCGATGCCGCCACGTTTTTGCACAACCAGCTCAGCCAAGACGTGAGCGGCATGGCGGTGGGCGAGACCCGCGCCAGCACCTACTGCAGCGCCAAAGGGCGCATGCTGGCCAACCCCTGGTTGCTGCGGCGCGACGATGGCTTTGTGATGCTTGTGCCACGCGCGGCGGTGGAGCCGCTGATTAAACGGCTGCGCATGTTTGTGCTGCGCGCCAAAGTAACGCTTAACGACCAAAGTAACACCTGGCCTGTGCTTGGCCAATGGCAAGAAACGCCCATTAGCCCACAACCCCTTTTCACGGTGGCGTTGCCACCAGCGGTTGATGCCAACCAAACGCGCGTGGCGCGCGCCTACTGGGTTGGCTCTGACCACGCCCTAGCACCCACCGCCTCAAACTCGCCGCAAGACCAAGCGGCATGGCAATGGTTGGAGGTACGCAGCGGCATGGTGCCCCTGCCCCCGGCCTTGGCCGAAGCGCTGGTGCCCCAGATGTTGAATTTGGAGTCGCTCGACGCCGTGCATTTTCAAAAGGGGTGTTACCCCGGCCAAGAGGTGGTGGCGCGCAGCCAGTTTCGCGGGGCCATCAAGCGCCGCGGGGTGGGGCTGCACGCGGCGCAGCCGTTGAACGTGGGCGACGATGTACTGGACGCCAGTGGCGCGCCCTGCGGCGTGGTGGTGGCGGCTGCCGCCGATGCCAACGGCGGCTACGACGCGCTGGCCAGCGTGCAAACCGAGGCTTGGCTGCAAGGGTCGCTGCGTGCAGGCGAACAGCCGCTTGGCACATGGGCCCTGCCCTATACCCTGCGCGACGATTTGTAGCAGCCCAACGCCATGTGTTTGGTGGTTGCTGCACTGGGCGTGTGTGCCGACTGGCCAGTGGTGCTGGTGGCCAACCGCGACGAAGCCTTTGACCGACCCACCCAGCCGCTGACCCGGCATCGCGGCAACGCCGAGCACCCGGCGTGGTTGGGCGGGCGCGACTTGTTGGCCGGCGGCACATGGATGGGCGCCTCGGCCAACGGGCGGGTGGCGGTGGTCACCAATGTGCGCCGCGCCACCCCGGTGACGCACGCCCAAACCAGCCGGGGCGCACTGGCGGCCGATTGGCTGGCCGGCGCGCCCACACCATGGCGTGACCATACCCCTTCAACCGTGAATGGCTGCAACCTGTTGTTGCACGATCCCGCGCAAGGCTGGGCACAAGCCACCAACTGCAACGCAGACGGTAGCATGCAAGCCCAATGGCAGCGGCGCGCCCTTGGCGTGGGCATGCACAGCATGTCCAATGGACACCTCACCGAATGCTGGCCCAAGCAATACGAACTCATGCAAGCCGTGCAAGACGCCCTGCGGCAGCCCCTGCCAAGGCGTTTAAGCGCGCTACACCACGCCCTGCTCAGTCGGCGTTGTCCGCCCGATGCGCAACTGCCGCGCACTGGCGTGCCACTGCAGGCCGAGCGGCAATTGGGTTCGGTGTTTGTGCACTGGCCAAGTCGTGCCTACGGTACACGCAGCAGCGCCGTGCTGTGGACCACCGCGGAGCAACCGCATACGTGGCGCATGTGCGAATGGACGCACCTGCCCCATGCCTCCGGCACAGCCCGAACCCGCAGCCTACGCTGGGGTTAAAGCGCGCGTTGCATGGTGATGTGGGGAATGCCAACCTCTTGGTACGGCTGCCCCAACGGCTCGTAGCCCAAGCCCGCGTAAAAGCCTTGGGCGCTGCATTGTGCGTGCAGTTGCACCCGCTTGTCGCCGCGCGCGCGCGCCTGCGCCATCAAGGCCTCCAGCACCTGTGCCCCCAGCCCACTGCCGCGCAACACACGCAGCGTGGCCATACGCCCAATCGTGGCCACCCCTTGTTCGCTGGGCAACAAACGCCCCGTGGCCACCGGCTGCTGCAAACGGTTGTACACCACCGCATGGTCGCAAGTGGCGTCGGCGGCATCGTATTCATCGGCCGGGTCAATCCCCTGCTCCTCAATAAATACGGCGCGCCGCACCTGCTGAGCGGCCTCGGCTTGCGCTTGCCATCTGTCAACGCGGCAGGTGGTGGGCGCCTGGCCGCGCTCAAACTGTTCCATCATGTCGCGCAACGCTGGGGGAATGGGTTGGGATGTGCGCGTGGCCGGGTCGGCCCACACATAAAGCAGTTCACCCTGCACCAAACAGCTTTGGTCTCGAAACACCGCGCCTTCGAAGCGCATGCTTGAACGGCCCATGTCCGCGCAACGCAAACCCACCACCAAACGGTCCTCATACAGTGCCGGGGCTTGATAGGTGAGCGTGTTTTTTTTAAGAAAAATATCACCCCCCAGCATCGACACCGCCTCTTCATAAGGCATGGCATTGGCCCGCCAATAGCTGGCAATGGCCACATCAAAATAGGTTAGGTAGTGGGCGTTAAAGACAATTTTTTGCAAATCCACCTCACTCCAACGCACCCTAAAAGGTTCGCGGTGTCGAAAACGCTCCAACGTCCAATCGGCTTGCTCTGTCATGGTGGATCCTTACTTGCTAGGTTGTACCTTGCCACGCGGCGCGCAAGGCGGCAGCGGCGTCTTGATGCGCTTGTCGCGCCAGGGGCTCAGCGCGCCCCCACTGAATAAAACCGTGCACCGTGCCCCGGTAAATCTCCAACGCCACAGGCACCCGCGCCAAGCGTAGTGCGTCGGCGTAGGCCAGACCTTCGTCGTGCAGTGGGTCATGCTCGGCCAAACCCAACCAAAGAGCGGCCACGCCCTCGTGTTGTGTCGCATGCAAAGGCGCAAAACGCCAATCGCTGCGCTGGCTGGGTTCAATGTACTGCGAAAAAAAATAGTCGCAGTGCAACTTTCCCAGCACCAAGGCATGCGCGAACCGCCGGTGCGAATCGGTGTCTTGCTGCCCTGTGGTACCCGGATAAAACAACAACTGCAACGCCACCGGCCAGCCGTGGTCACGGGCGTGCAAAGCCGAAACCGCAGCCAGCGTACCGCCGGCGCTGTCGCCGCCGACCGCCACGCGCGTGGTGTCCAACCCGTACGCTGCCCCTTGCGCAAGCAGCCAGGCCATGGCGTCCCAGGCATCATGCACCGCAACCGGAAAACGATGCTCAGGTGCCAACCGATAGTCCACCGATAACACCGCGCAGTCGGCCAAAGCGGCCAATTGCTGGCACACCCCAGCGTGCGTTTGGCTGCTGCCAATCGTAAAGCCACCACCATGAAAATACAGCAGCACCGGGTAACGCGCGTGACTTGGGGCCCACAGTCGCGCATTGATCATGGCGCCATCGCGCGTAGGTATGTGCCACGTTTCGTCTCGGCCAAGATTCAGACTGGGCAGCTCAAGCACACCAGCGGCGCGCTCGTAAAAAGCCCGCGCTTGAGTCGGCGCCAAGGTGTGCAGCGCCGGGTGCCCCGCCCTTGCGATACGGCGCAGCACGTCGCTGGTTGCCGGGCTTAGGTTGCAGGCCCACTCGGCGTGGGTGGGGTCAAACGAAACGCTCATGCTCGGTATGGTATGACAAGGGTGACAAGCCCTGCTGTCTCGCAGCGGGTATGCTTTAAGCGTTGCTCGGGCGGGTCAAGCGACTCGCTGGGCGGCGTTGGCTCAGCCGCATGTGTATTCAGAAAAAGGGAACCCCATGGCCATCATTCGCTACCTTACCCACATTCATTTTGACTTCGGCGCGCTGGCGCAGCTCGCCAAGGTGTGCCAAGACGCCGGCATCACCCGTCCGGTGGTGGTCACCGATGCCGGCGTACGCGCCGCGGGCTTGCTGCAACACGCGCTCGATGCGCTAAACGATCTGCCGCACGCGGTGTACGACGGCACCCCGTCCAACCCCACCGAAGCCGCCGTGCGCGAGGCGCAGGCCATTCTTGAGCAGCACCGTGGCGATGGCATTGTGGCGCTTGGTGGCGGCTCCGCCATGGACTGCGCCAAAGGCTTGGCGATCGCCGCCACCCACCCCGGTGCGCTTAAAACCTACGCCACCATCGAAGGCGGCTCAGACAAAATCACGCCCGCGGTGCTGCCGGTGGTGGCCGTCCCCACCACCGCCGGTACTGGTAGCGAGGTGGCGCGCGGCGCCATTGTGATCGTTGACGATGGGCGCAAGCTTGGCTTTCATAGCTGGCACTTGGTTCCCGTGGCCGCCATTTGCGACCCCAACCTCACCTTGGGGCTGCCTGCCGGCCTGACCGCAGCCACCGGCATGGACGCGGTGGCGCACTGTTTAGAAACCTACATGTCAGCGGCCTTCAACCCGCCCGCCGATGCCATTGCCCTTGACGGCTTGACGCGCGGTTGGAGCCACATCGAGTTGGCCACCCGCGACGGCAGCCACGCCGAAGCCAGACGCCAAATGATGAGCGCCTCCATGCAAGGCGCCATGGCGTTTCAAAAAGGTCTGGGCTGCGTGCACTCGCTCAGTCACAGCCTAGGCGGCGCCAACCCCAAACTGCACCATGGCACCCTCAACGCGATGTTTTTGCCGGCCGTGATTCGCTTTAATGCACAAGCCGACAGCATGAAGCAGCACAACAAACTGAGCCGCATGGCCGAGGCCATGGGATTAGGCGCCAAGGGCGACGTGGCCGACGCCATTGTGCAAATGTGCCAGCGCCTGGGCCTGCCCAGTGGGTTGGCGGCGATGGGTGTCACCGAATCCATGTTCGACCGAATCATTGACGGCGCCATGGCCGACCACTGCCACGGCACCAACCCTCGCATTGCCTCGGCCGACGACTACCGCCGCATGTTGCAAGAAAGCATGGTGCTGTAGCCCCGCCTCCTAGGGGGTGGGCTGATCGCCGCGCAATTGTTGGCGCAGTCGCTGGCCAATTTCTGGGCGCGCGGCAAACGGGTCGGGTGGTGGCCGCATGGCGGTAATGGCCTCATGGCGCTCTCGCACATTACCCAATGCATTGGGATGGCTGTAAATGTAAAACGCGTCGGTGCTTAAGGCCTGCAGCACCTTGGCCGCCACCTCGGCCGCACTCACCTTGCCACGTTGCACCGCTTGCTGCAGTTGGGCAACGCCAATTTGCTGGCTGGTGGTGAGCGGCTGCTCGCGTTGCCCAACCGAATGCGCAATGCCCGTGGGCACATAGTAGGGGCACAGTAAGCTCACGCCTACTTGGTCGGTTACCAAACGCAGGTCGTGGTACAGGGTTTCGGTAAGTGCCACCACACCGTGTTTGGAGACGTTATAAATCCCCATGTTCGGGGGGGTAAGCAAGCCCGCCATGCTGGCGGTGTTGGTTATGTGCCCACGCCACTGCGCGTCGGCCTTGGCGGCGGCCAGCATCATGGGCGTAAACACCCGTACGCCGTGCACCACGCCCATCAGGTTCACGCCCAGCAGCCAATCCCAATCGGCGGCGCTGTGCTCCCACACCAAACCGCCGTGGCTCACCCCGGCGTTGTTAAACACCCAATGCGGCACGCCAAGGTCTCGCGCCACGGCCTGCCCCAAATCGTCCATGTCGGCGGCGCGCGACACATCCACCTTGTAAACAAACGCCTTGGCACCGTGGGCTTGGCACATCACTTGGGTCTCGGCCAGCGCAGGTGCTTGCTTGTCCACCAAAGCCAACCGCATGCCGGCCTGCGCCGCCAACCGCGCGGTCTCACGTCCCAACCCCGAGCCGGCCCCGGTGATAACGCCCACATGGTTGCTTAAGGTACCCAGCATCAGCCCACCAGTTGCACCAATTGCTTTCCAAAGTTGCGGCCCTGCAGCAAGCCAATAAAAGCCTCGGGTGCAGAGGCCAAGCCTTGCGAAACGCTTTGTCTAAAACGCAACGCCCCGGCGGCCACCAAGCCTTCGAGTTCAGCCAAGGCAGGGGGCCAAGCGTCGGGGTGCTCGGTCACAATAAAGCCCTGCACCCGTAACCGGTTCACCAGCAGCGCCCGCGTGTTGGTGAGCGCAATCGGTTCGCCGTTGTAGCCAGCAATCAAGCCGCACACGGCCACCCGTGCAAATGCGTTGGTCGCGCCCAAGGCTGCGTCAAACCCCACGCCCCCTACGTTTTCAAACACACAGTCCACGCCGTTGGGGGCAACCTCAGCCAAGGCACGCTGCATGCTGGCCAGGTCGGGCAACGCCTTGTGGTCTAGGCAGGCGTCAAAGCCCAAGTCGTCGCGCACGTAGGCGCACTTGTCGGGCCCACCGGCCAATCCCACCACGCGTGCACCCTTGGCTTTGGCCAGCTGACCCACCACCGAGCCCACAGCGCCGCTGGCGGCACTGACCAGCAGCGTCTCCCCCGCTTGCGGCTGCAAAATGCGGTTCACCCCTACCCAAGCCGTAACACCCGGCATGCCCACCACCCCAAGGTAGGCGGACAGTGGCACCTCGGCGCTGACTTTGCGCCACATGCCAACGGCTGGGTCGGCAAACACGCTGTGGCTTTGCCACCCGCCCATACCAACCACCGCGTCGCCCACAGCAAAGTCTGGGTGACAGCTTTGCACCACCTGCCCCACGGTGCCGCCAATCATGACTTCATGAAGAGGTTGCGGCACCGCGTAGTTTTTGCCGGCGTTCATGCGCCCACGCATGTAGGGGTCAAGACTTAAAAAGTGGTTCTCAACCAGTACCTCGCCCGGACCTGGGGTGGGCAGCGGTTCTTCGTGCCACGTAAAGTCTTGCGGTGTCGGGGCGCCGGTTGGTCGACGCCCCAGGCGCCACTGCTGTCGGGTGTTCATGCGCCAGCCCTCGGGTTAAGGTTGGCCACCGCCTTGCCCACTGCCAAACGGCTGACATAGCGAAACGTACCCGTTGCGTGCGAACACAACTGCCCTTGGGCGTTGCGCACGCTGCCTTCGGTAAAGGCCATGGTTCGCGTGCGGTGCAACACTTTGGCTTGGCACACCAAATCACCGGTGGCGGGCTGCACAAAGCTGGTTTTCATCTCCACCGTGACGATGCCCATGGCCAGCTCCAGGCTGCGCCCGGCGTGCGCCATGCATACATCGAGCAAGGTCATGGCCACGCCACCGTGCACCACCGCAAACGTGTTCAGGTGCTCGCTGCGCTCTTGGTAAGCCATTTCGCACAAACCGTCTTGCATGCGCGTCAGCGTCATGCCCAAATGGTCAATGAACGGAATGGGGGTGGGAAACGCCAGCGCCTGCGTCATGCGCCAATGATGGCGCTCACGCCGCCGTCCACCGCCAACCACTGCCCAGTGATGTGCTTACCCGCGTCCGAGGCAAACAACAACGTAATCCCTTTTAGGTCTTCGTCGTCGCCCAAACGGCGCAGGGGGCTGGCATTGGCCAAGCGGTCTTCGCCCATGCTCTCTAGCGTGCCGCGTGTCATTTTGCTGGGGAAAAATCCGGGGCAAATGGCGTTCACCCGCACCCCGTGCTTGCCCCATTCACCGGCCAAGGTACGCGTGAAATTCACCACCGCGCCCTTAGAAGTGTTGTAAGCCAAAGTGGTCATGTCGGCTGGGTTGCCACCCAGGCCCGCGATAGAAGCCAAATTAATGATGCTGCCTTGTTTGCGTTGCAACATGCAGGCGTTACCCACCGCTTGACTCAAAATAAAGTAGCCGCGAACGTTAAGGTTCATTACCTTGTCCCACGCATCCACTGGGTGCGACTCCGCCGGTGCGCCCCATGCAGCGCCGGCGTTATTCACCAGCACATCAATGGTGCCAAGCTTGGTCATGGCCTCTTGGGTTAAGCGCTTCAAGTCGGCCTCATCGGCACAGTTGGCGGCCACCCAATGGGCGTCGATGCCCTGTTTTTGCAGGGCACTGGCCGCAGCCTCGAGCTCGTCGGCTTTGCGCGCAGCCAGCAGCACGCGGGCCCCAGCCTCGCCCAACGCCTGGGCCATTTGCAGGCCCAGCCCGCGCGATCCACCGGTCACAATGGCGCCACGACCTTTAAGGTTAAACAACGCGTCGATGTGTCGGGTCATGTGAGCTCCCAAGCGTTAAACGGTAAACACGGTGCAGCCCGTGGTTTTGCGGGCTTCAAGGTCGCGGTGCGCTTGCGCGGCGTCTTTCAGCGCGTAGCGCTGGTGAATTTCAATTTTCACCACGCCGCGGCTTACCACGTCAAACAAGTCGTCGGCCATGGCTTGCGTGGCTTCGCGGTTGTGAATGTGTGAAAACAAGGTTTGCCGCGTCACGTACAACGAGCCTTTGGGGCCCAAAATGCCGGGCGCAAACGGCTCCACCGGGCCCGAGGCGTTACCAAAACTGGCCATTAAGCCAAAGGGCCGCAAGCAGGCCAGCGAGCCTTCCCAGGTGTCTTTGCCAACCGAGTCGTAAACCACCTTAACGCCCTTACCGCCGGTGATGCGTTTCACTTCATCCACAAAGTTTTGTTTGTTGTAGTTGATCACCTCAGCCGCCCCGTAGCGCTTGGCCAGTGCGCATTTGTCGTCGGTGCCGGCGGTACCAATCAGCTGGTAGCCCAGCGCCGCGGCCCACTGGCAAGCAATCAAGCCCACGCCGCCAGCCGCAGCGTGAAACAAAATCTGGTCGCCTTTTTCCAAGCCCTCCACGGGCAAGGTGCGCTTAAGCAAATACTGCGCGGTCAGACCCTTGAGCATCATGGCCGCGCCAGTTTCAAAGTCGATACCATCGGGCAACTTGCACACATTAAAGGCCGGCATCACCCGTAACTCAGCGTAACTGCCGGGCGGGTTACCGGTGTAAGCCACTCGGTCCCCGGGCTTGACGTGCGTCACGCCCTCGCCCACCGCGTCAATCACGCCAGCGCCTTCCATACCCAGGCCCGCTGGCATGTCTTGCTTGTACAAACCCATGCGGTGGTACACGTCAATGTAGTTCAGGCCCACCACATCATGCTTGACACGCACCTGGCCGGCCGCGGGTTCGCCCACCTCAACCTCGGTCCAAAACATTTCTTCTGGGCCACCGTTTTGATTGATGCGAATGGCGTGACAGCGAATACTCATGGTTTACTCCTCGTCTTCATGTTGTTTGCGTAAAAAAACTGGGGGCATGGTGCCACGAAACGCCGCCGGGCGTCAGCCCCGCCCGCGACCCCATGCACAAACGCGGCTCTAATGCGTGCCGGGGTAGGCGCCACCGTCCACCAAAATATTTTGACCCGTTACGTAGCCCGCCTGCACGCTACAAAAAAAGGCACACACCGCGCCAAACTCTTGCGCCGTGCCAAACCGCTGCATAGGCACCAACATGCGGCGCTTGTTGGCAATGTCGTCGTAAGACGTACCGGCGTGCTTGGCTGCGCCTTGCAGCGTAACCCGTAACCTATCGGTTTCGTGTGCGCCCGGCAGCACGTTGTTGATGGTGACCCCCTTGGCCGCCAAGCCGCTGCGCGCCACACCGGCAACAAAGCCCGTTAGGCCGCTGCGGGCGCCGTTGGACAGCCCCAGCACGTCGATCGGTGCCTTCACAGCCGCGCTGGTGATATTGATGATGCGCCCAAAGCCCCGTTCGGCCATGCCATCCACGGTGGCTCGTATCAGCTCAATCGGCGCAAGCATGTTGGCCTCAAGGGCGGCAACCCAGGCGTCCCGATTCCAGTCTCGAAAGTCACCCGGCGGCGGGCCGCCGGCGTTGCTGATCACAATATCAAACGCCTGACCCGGGCCACCCGGAGCCTGCCACAGGGCGTCGCGTCCGGCGGCTTCAACCACGTTGGCGGCCACCGCAATCACCTGTTGGGCGCCCGGGCGCTGGCGTAGCTCGGCGGCTGTCGCCTCCAGGGCCTCACGCCCGCGCGCGGCAATCACCACGTTCACACCCTCATCCACCAAAGCCTCGGCGCAGCCCTTGCCCAGCCCTTTGCTGGCACCGCATACCAAGGCCCATTTGCCGCTTATGCCCAAATCCATGTCAGGTTCCTTTCATTCGACTCACCCAAAACACACCCAGCAACACCAGTGCCGTGCCCGCCAAAATCCACGCATTAAAGGGCTCATCCAGCCACCATACGGCCAGCAACAAGGTGGACATTGGCCCCACCATGCCAGCTTGCGCGGTGATACTTGGCCCCAAGCGCTCCACCGCCATCATCACCATCAGCATGGGCAGCGCGGTGCACAACACTGCGTTAACCAACGACCAAAGCACCACTGGCGTTACCACCCACGCACTGTCCAGCGGGCGCAGCAGCACAAACTGCAGCAAACACAACAAGCTGGCAAACACCGAGGCCATGCCCACCAAACGCATGCTCCCCACCTCGCGCACCAACTGGCCGCTGAGCAACAAATACGTGGCGTAGCTTATGGCGCTGCCCAGCACCATGGTGCCGCCAATCAGGGTGTCGGTACCTTCCAGCCGAATTTCGTGGCCAAACACCAGCGCAATGCCGGTGTAACTCAACGCCACGGCGCTCAATTGACGCAGCCCAATGGCCTTGCCCAAAAACACCCGCCCCAAAATAAGCACAAACGTTGGGCTGAGGTACAAAATAAGTCGCTCAAGACTGGCCGAGATGTACTCCAACCCCCAAAAATCCAAAAAACTGGCCAGGTAATAGCCGGTAAAACCCAGCACCGCAATGCGCGGCCATTGGTGTGCTGCGATTGCCGAACGCCCGCGACCACCCCACCACGCCATGCCAACAAAAAACGGCAACGCCAGTGCCATGCGCCAGGCAATCAGCGTCACCGCGTCAACCCCATAGCGATAAATCAGCTTGGCCACAATGGCCTTGGCGCTAAAAGCCACCGCCCCGCCAATCGCCAGCCACAGGCCAACTTGGCGCATACGGGCGGCGCTTGGCGCCGAGGCAACCGGGGTCATGCGTGCGGGTCGCCGGTCTGGGCCAGTAACCGCCGGTGCAACCAGCGCAGGCTGCCCCATGCCGCCAGCGCCACCACCGGCACCGCCACGCCCGTTACCCACGCCGCATCAAAGGCCACGCCAAAGGCTTGTGCACCCTGCGCCAGGTAGTTGATCAATCCCACCACGTAATAGGTTATGGCGGCCACCGACAAGCCTTCCACCGTGCGCTGCAAACGCAACTGCAACGCCTGACGCTCGTTCATGGCAGTAAGCAAATCGCGGCTGCTTTGCTGCTGTTCAATCTCCACCCGTGTACGCAGCAAATGGCTCATGCGCGAAATGCGCTCGGACAACCCCTGCTGCCGCCTTACCACCCAATCGCAGGTGTTCATGGCGGGGGTTAAGCGGCGGTCCATGAAGTCGCGAATGCTTTGCAGGTTCTCAAGCCGGGTTTCGGCAATATCGGCAATGCGTTTTTGCACCAGCTCAAAGTAGGCGCTGCTGGCAGAAAATCTGGAATGTGTGGCGGCGTACTGCCCCTCCACCTCGCCCGCCAAACGGGTTAGGCGGTCCAGCAGCTGCGCTTCTTCTTGGGGTTTGGCGGTGCGAATCAACTTGGCCAATGAGGCCAGCTCGGCCTCGCCTTGGCTGAGCGTTTGGCCGCTGTCTCGCGCCACGGGCAGCCCCAACAGCGCCGCCATGCGGTAGGTTTCAATTTCCAGCAAGCGCTGCACCAGTCGCCCCAAACGCCGTGGCGACATACCGCAATCCAGCACCAACGCGTGCGAACTGTCGTCGGGTTGCAGCACAAAATCGGTAAAGATTTGAGCCTGCCCATCGGCCACGGTCGAGCCTGCCAGCGCGTCTTGCCTAAAAATACGCCGCACCCGCTCGGCCAACGCCTGATCCTCGGGCCGCGCCACCGTGATATGAAACTTGCATAAACACGCCCCGGGCAACCGCGCCAGCCAAGCCTCGGGCACCGCCTGCAACGCGGTATCCGCGCCTTCAAGCGTGGGCGGCACGTCACGAAAAAAGGTGTAACTCACAAACTCGGTGTGCAGCTCCCAGCGCACCCGCAATCCCGCCACGTCGGCGCGCAGGTGGTTGGTTTGCGCGCTGGGTGGCGATTGGTGATGGTCTTGCAGCCACTGCGCAAAGTGGGCGCGACACGCCTCGCGCTCGTCTTGCGCCAGCAGCATCACCACGTGGCTAACCAACAGCGGCGAGCGCAGCGGCTCGGGTGGGCGCGCATGGATTTCGTTGTGCAGCGCAACGCGTAAGGGGTGGTTTTGCATGAACAGGGACGGCCTAGGCGGTGGGCAAGGTGCTATTTTGGCGCAGAACCCGCAGCCAACGCTCGGTGCGCCAGCCAAACCGTTGCTGCACCTCAGCCACCTGCGCACGCCAAGGGTATTGCGCCGCAGCCGCCGCGTTACGGTGCGCCAACACCACGGTGTTGCCCTCGCGGGCTGCGCCAAACAACCACAACGCCTCGGCCCCAAAGGCTTGTGCCAAGTGCCCAAGGCTGCGCGGCAAACTGGCATCACGGCCAAACAAGTTGATGCTCATCACCCCGTCGGGGGCAAGCAATTCACGGCAGTGCCCATAAAACGCCGCATGGTCCAGCAGCGGACTGGCCGCGTCGTGGTCGTACAAGTCCACCTGTAGGGCATGCACCGTGCCACGGCGTGCGGGCTGCGCAACCCAAGCAGCCGCGTCGTCTTGCCACACCCTAAAGCGTGGCCCTTGGCGCGGCAGATGAAAAAACTGCTGACAGGCTTGAATCACCGCACCGTTGCACTCCACCGCCTCGGTGTGCATGCCCAATACGCCGTGGGTAAAGCGCGTCAATGACCCCGCGCCCAACCCCAATTGCACCGCGCAGCGGTTGGGCAAGTCATCCCACGGCGTCCACAACAACCACGCCATCATGCGGCGCACATACTCCAACTCGATGGTCAGCGGCTGGCTGATACGCATCGCCCCCTGCACCCAGGGCGTGCCCAAATGCAAATAACGCACCCCTTGCAGCTCACTTAACGTGACATCGGTGTTGGCGTCCGCCCCGGTTGACCGCACCATGGCGTTATCCATTCCCCAACCAAGCCGCCAAGCCGGGTAACGCGCGCTGCGCATTGGCCGTGCTGAGCGTGCGCCAGGCGATTTCGCTTAAGCCCAGCCGCTGCGCCACCACGTGCCCAATGCGGGGCAACTGGGCCGGGCTGTTCACGCCTTGGGCCTCACCGGCCTCGCGTCGGGCGCGCGGCACATACAGCCATTGCGGTGGAATGTCGGGGGCGTCAGTCTCCATCACCCATGCCTCGGGCGGCAACTCGGCCAGTGCACGATGCAAACGCCGCGCCGCCTCAAACGTGGCGGTGCCGCCAGCGCCCAAATGCAAGCCTTGGGCCCACAGCGCCTGCGCTTGTTGCACGCTGCCCGAAAAAGCATGTGCAATACCGCGCCGCACACCCGTCCGGCGCAGCGCCGCCAGCACCAAGTCATTGGCTTGGCGCGCGTGCACGATCACCGGCAGGTCGTGCTGCCGGGCAAGCTCAAGTTGGGCCTCAAACAATCGGCGCTGATGCGCTTGGGCCTGTGGCGTACGCTGGCTGGGCACCCAAGCGTCTAAACCAATTTCGCCCACCGCCACCAAGCGTGGGTCGTTGCGCGCGGCCGTTAGCGCCTGCTCAAGGGCCAACACGTTATTCATGTCAGCCTGTTCGGCAAACAAAGGGTGAATGCCCAACGCGTACACGTCGTTGTGCGTGTGCGCCCATTGCGCCACCGCCGCCCAGTTTGATGGAGCCACCGCAGGCACCACGCACAGGTTCACGCCGCTGGCCGCGGCCTGCTCACGGCAACGCGCGGCGTCCGCGCCAAATTCGGGTGCATCCCAGTGGCAGTGCGTATCTACCCACACCGCTCAAGCACACCCTGCGCCATGCGCCATTGCTGGCTGCAACGCGCCGCCAGTTCGGTGTCGTGCGTGGCAAGCACCAGCGCCGCGCCTTGCGCTTGCACCAAGTCCAACAGCGCCTGAAACACCTCGGCCGCCAGCCCCCGGTCTAGGTTGCCGGTTGGCTCGTCGGCAATCACGCAGCGCGGCTGGGTTACCAGGGCACGGGCCACCGCCACCCGCTGGCGCTCACCGCCAGACAGCTGCGCCGGCCGGTGCTGCAGCCTAAGCCCCAAGCCCACCGCCTGCAACGCGGCCGTGGCCGCCGGCGCGGCTTGTGCCGGCGTTTGCCCGCGCACCCACAGCGGCATGGCCACATTTTCCAGCGCAGTAAATTCTGGTAGTAAATGATGAAATTGATACACAAAACCCAAATTGGCGTTACGCCACAGGCCCACGGCCCGGGCTGACATGGCCGCCACCGGCTGCCCAAGCCAATGCAGGTCGCCGGTGTCGGGCTGATCCAAGCCACCCAGCATGTGCAGCAACGTGCTCTTGCCCGAGCCCGACGCGCCCAGCACCGCCACGCTTTGCCCGCTGGG
>Ga0181585_10002383_pt1 | contig 16678 bp, 15 predicted proteins | sample 071ome_29_FD_132469 | JGI IMG/M metagenome (GOLD analysis project Ga0181585, IMG submission 132469) | Coastal salt marsh microbial communities from the Groves Creek Marsh, Skidaway Island, Georgia - 071407BT metaG (megahit assembly) | ecosystem: Environmental > Aquatic > Marine > Intertidal... | reverse complement strand
CGCGCTCGGCAAAGACGTCGGCGCCCGCGTGGGGCGAGCGCTGGACGAGCATGTCATGCAGGTCGTGGCGCGCGCCGTGATGGAGACGGATGCGGTGGCGCACAGCACGGGGATGCACGCCTTGGAATGGGTGCGGCAGCGCGTAGAAAGCGGCGCTTATCTAGATGCGGGCGGCCCAGCTTATGCTCACGCGCTACTAGAGGCCGTAGGTGGGCCGGAATGGGCCGATCGCACGATGCGCGCGGCGCGTCCAGAGAGCGAGTCGTCCGGCTTTTACTTGCTTAAAGGAGCCGCCCCGGACCAGATCGCCCCCTTTATGAGCCACGAGCACCCGCAGACCATCGCTCTGATCTTGTCGCAGCTCGAGGCAGCGCAGTCCGGTGGCATCCTCGCGCTCTTTCCCGAGCGCCTGCAGGCCGATGTGGCCTATCGCATGGCGACGATGGAGCCTATCCCGCCCAACGTACTCAGGCATATTGAAGAGAGCTTGGAATCTTCGCTGTGCGACATAATCGGTAGTAACGTCGACGTGGGCGGTCCCAAAGTCGTGGGCGATATGCTGAACCACTCCGGGCGCTCGGTCGAGAAGAATGTGCTCGAACAGATGGACGCGCAGGATGCTTCCGTAGCTGAGAACGTGCGCAATGGGATGTTTGTTTTCAACGATATGGTGAAGCTAACGGATCGAGATATACAGATCGTACTGCAGGCGATAGATGAGCAGAAGGATCTAGTCGTCTCGCTTAAAGCCGCCAGCGAAGAGCTCTTGAACAGAGTGCTGAACAACTGCTCGGAGCGGGTGCGCGAATTTATTAAAGAGGAAATCGAATTCTTAGGCCCCATGCGCCTGTCCGAAGTCGAAGAAGTGCAGCTGCGCATCGTGAAGTTGGTGCGCCAACTCGAAGAGCAGGGTAAAATAACCATCGTGCGCGGCGATGGTGATAGCACATTTGTATAAGGAGAGCAAAATGGCAGATACACTTCTGCAGGGCGAAATTGATGCGCTATTGGATGGCCCCCAGTTTCTGGCATTGAATGAGTGGTTGGCTACGCGGCTCGAGTTGAGCGCACAGGACATCGGCACGCTGGTCGTGCAGGTGGGCGGTGTGCTGGCCAGCGATATGCCGCAGGACGAGGCCGATCAACAGCTCGTAGAGGTGTTGGTCGAGCGAGCGCGCACGGCCGAAAAGAAGTTCACTAAAAAGCAGATCGACGCGCTCTATCCGGAGGCGCGCGAATTGGTGGCCGGCCTGCGTAGCGCGCTGGCAGAGCAGGTGGCCAATGCGGCCGAGGCACAGGCGGCGGCACAGGGGCAGCAGATCATAACGCCCTACGACTTCAAGCATCCGGCGCGCGTCAACAAGACGCAGCTGCAAACGCTGGAAAACCTGCACGACAACTTTGCGCGCCTGCTGTCCTCGACGTTTTCTGGTGCCATGCGCCAGGTGGTCGACGTCGATACGGCCTTTGTCGACCAGACGACCTACGCCGAGTTTATCATGAGCCTGTCCAACCCGGCCTGCTCGTACCAGTTTACGCTGGGCCCGACCAACGGACAGGTGGTCCTCGACGTGGCGATGCCGGTCGTTTTTGCGGCGGTAGACCGCATATTCGGCGGCAAGGGCGCTTCGGAGGGTGTGCAGGCCCGCCAGATGACGCCGATCGAGATAGGCATCATCAACCGAATCGCTAGGCGCATTATAGAAGATATAGAGGCGACGTGGGAGCCCATTTTGCCGGTGGAGATCTCCGACGTTGAGCTAGAGACGAATCCGGAGTTTATGCAAATCACGGCCCCCAACGAGATCGTTATCCTGCTCGCCTTCGAGATGAATACGCCGAATGCCTCGGGGCTGATCAGCCTGTGCTACCCGTTTTTTACGCTGGAGTCGATTCTGCCGCGCTTGGGGCAGGCGTCCTATGTGCAAATGGACGTAGACCGAGAAAAGGTGCAGCGCGACAACCGCCAGCGCTTGGGCAGGATGGGGCTGGAAGTGCGCGGTGAACTGGGCTCGACGCAGATTAGCTTGGGGCAGGCTCGTGCGCTGAATGTGGGGGACGTCGTGGCCTTGGATAGCGGTCCGGATGATCTACAGACCCTCCGCGTTGGGAGCGACGTGAAGTTCCTCGGCAAGGCGTGCGCTAGTAACCGCGGTCGCCACGCTATTAAGGTCGCTGGCCCGGCCTCCGAATAGGTATTCCGTTCGTCTACGGGCCGTTGCGGTCTGCTCACTTCGAAAAAAATCTGGTGCGGCTCTTGATCAATTGCTTTATTGCACTGTGCAATTGTCAAATTTTTAACAAGACCTGGCGCGCCGGGTAGACTGTGTGGGGGGGCATGCGAGAAATTGGGCACATATTCTGGCGCTTTTTGGCGCTGGGTTGTACGAGCTTCGGTGGTCCAGCTGCCCACATAGGCTATTTTCACCGCACCTTTGTCGATCGTCTACGTTGGATAGACGAAGCGGCCTATGCGCGCCTGATTGCCCTGAGTCAGTTTTTACCTGGGCCCGGATCGAGCCAAGTCGGCTTTGCTATTGGCCTGCACAGAGCGGGTCTGCCCGGTGGCCTAGCGGCCTTTATCGGATTTACCCTTCCCTCATTTATCCTGCTCTACCTCTTAGCAGTGTACAGTGTCGATTACGTCCATCATCCGCTGTTTGAGGGCGTGGCATCTGGACTCAAGCTGCTGGCCGTAGTGGTCGTTGCCGACGCCGTGCTGAACATGGGTAGTGCGTTTTGCAAAACGCGTCTGCACGCTGGACTGGCCGTTTTAACGGCGGTGTGTATGCTCGTCTTTCCCGCTCTTTGGATGCAGTTTACTGCACTGGCGTTTGCTGCGTTGGTCGGATCACGGCGTGGAGAGGGAACTGCTCAGTCTGGCAGCGGTGGGGTGAACTGGTTGTCTCTGGCCCTATTTGCTCTGCTCTTTATTGGTATGCCCTTGGCCAGCAGTTGGGCGCCTGGAGTAGAGCTCTTTGCTCGCTTTTACGCGGCGGGTAGTCTCGTTTTTGGCGGTGGTCACGTAGTTCTTCCTCTGCTCCAGCAGAGTTTGGGGGAAGCCGTATCCACGGAGCGTTTTCTCGTTGGTTATGCGGCAGCGCAGGCAATACCCGGTCCTATGTTCACACTGGCGACGTTTTTAGGGGCTGAAATGACTCCAACCCAGCCTATTTACGGAGCGCTGCTGGCTACGGCGGGCGTATTCATGCCGGGCTTCCTGCTGCTGCTCGGCTTGCGCAAGGCGTGGGAAACCCTCGCGACCAAGCCACGCGTTGCGGGCGCTGCGGCGGGTATCAATGCTTCCGTAGTCGGTCTTTTGCTGGCGACGCTTTACCAGCCGGTTTTTGTTAATGCGGTGCACGGCCCGCGTGAAATGGCGGCTGTTGTCGCTGGGTTTTTTATCCTGCGGCGGTTGGGTATGCCGATCGCCCTCGCCGTTGTTGCTTTTGCTCTGATCGGCTGTGCGTTACACCTGATGTAAAAGGAACGCCCTACCTCGATACGCGTCCAAGGTATTGATTGGCAGGCTTTCCTAAGTGAAGCAGAGAGAAGCGTCGCTGGCAAGGCGGCTGCTCAGTGCCGTGCTCTAGGTTTGGATTGTGAACGACATTTTCTTTTAATGAGTGGAAACCATCGCCGTTTAGTGGCTTTTATAACAGAGGAGGTCGCCGTGAACGTTCCCCGCGTGCTCATCGCTTCCGCGTTTTTATTGGTCGTTAGTTGGGCTCACAGCGTAGAAGTTGTCGATGAGGTGTCCTATCCCGATCCGGAACGCCTTGAAGAAGTGATAAAGGAGTTTGAAAGCGAAGCGTCCAAGAAGCGCCTTCCGCGCAAGGCTATTGTTTGCACGGGATCTTCGGATATGCGCGGTTGGCACGGTGATTTATACGACGATTTGGCGCCGCTCACGGTTGTTGAACGCGGTTTTGACGGCAGTTATATGAACGATCTATTGGCGTACGCCGATCGGATTATTTTACCCTATCATCCCCGCGCCGTGGTTCTATACGCAGGCGATGACGATATCGCTGGAGGCCTCGATCCAGAAACAGTGCATCAGACGTTTCTAGCGCTGGTCGAGAAGGTGCATGCCGAACTGCCCAAAACGCGGTTTTACGTGCTATCTATTAAGCCGAGCCCCAGTCGTTGGGATCGATGGCCCTCCGTGCAAGAGGCAAACGGACTGCTAAAGCAGGCCTGTCAAGAAGACGAACGACTGACCTACGTAGATATCGCCTCAGCGATGCTGGGCGAAGACGGCACGCCGCGTGTGGACTTGTTTGCAGAAGACGCGCTAGAGATGAATCGTCAGGGATACGAGGTGTGGCGCGACGCGCTGCGCTCGGTCATTATAAAAGCGGAGTGGCCGCACGAATGAGGACAAAGTGGGATGAGCGCTACGGCGATGCGGAGTACGCCTTTGGCACGGAGCCCAACGACTTTCTCTGCGATGAAACCGGTCGCATACCAAGCGGCGGAGACGTGCTATGTCTGGCAGACGGAGAGGGACGCAATGGGGTCTATCTCGCGGAGCAGGGCTATACCGTCTGCTCGGTAGACCTGTCTGAAGTGGGCCTTGAAAAGGCCAATCGGCTGGCTGTCCAGCGCGGTGTCTCAATAGAAACGGTCGTCGCTGATTTGGCGGAGTATGCCGTGGGCCAAGCCCGCTGGGACGGCATCGTTTCCATCTTTTGCCATCTGCCGTCTGCCGTCCGTGCGTCGCTGCACGAGCGGGTAGTTGCCGGTCTCAAGCCGGGTGGTGTCTTTATTTTAGAAGCCTATACGCCCGACCAGTTGGCCCATGAAACGGGGGGGCCGAGCAGCGAGGATCTCTTGATGACTGCCGCAGCGCTCGGGCGCGAACTGAGTGGCCTAGATCTGGCCGTGAAACGCGAGGTAGAGCGCGACGTTATTGAAGGCTCCTTCCACACGGGCCGAGCCGCGGTCGTTCAGATTGCGGGCTGCAGACCGGTAGTCTGATTGCTCTAGAGCGAACGTTCCTTCCATTCGCCCTGGGCGAATTTGCGCAGCGTGAGCCAGCCTTGCAGCGCGCTGAAAGCAACGAGTGATACCCACAACCCGTCGACGTCATAGCCGAGGCCAAACGCCAGCGCGTAGCCAACGGGTAGTCGCACAATCCACTGGGCGATAATCGTGTAGTAAAGTGCGGGTTTAGTATCGCCTGCACCTCGCAGCCCGCCTCCGGCGGTGATGGCTACGCACTGTAGGGGTTCGGCTAGCAGTATCGCCCATATATACACCCTGCCCACTCGGATAATGTCCGGGTCCTGCGTGAATAATCCCATGATATCTCCGGCGAAAAATGCAAGCGGTGCGCCGAAGAGTGCCATGCTGACGCTGCCGATCAGAATCGACGTCCAGCCGCTGCGCTCCGCTCCAGTGGAGTCACCTGCCCCGAGCCGTTGTCCTACCAGCGTAGTCGCAGCTGTGCCGAAAGAGAGAGACGTGCGGCGCACGATGCGCTCTACTTGGTTGCCGATAGAGTAGGCCGCTACGGCAACCGTCGGCTGCAGGGTCAGAGCCACGAGTTTGACAAAGACGACGCCGGAGCCGTTTCGAAAGAGGCCTTGCACAGCTGAAGGAATACCGATGCGCAGCATGCGTTCTGCGCGCTCGCGTTCGGGGATATACGACGTTTCGGGGAGAAAGCGAACGTTGAGTCGATTGCTCTTGACCATCGCTATAGCCAATGCGAAGCCGACTGCACGGCTGAGGACCGTTGCCAGAGCCGCCCCGGTTACGCCGAGGACGGGCAGCGGTCCTACGCCGAAAATGAGAAAATAGCTAAACGCGATTTTGAGAACGCTCATAATGAGGTTTAAATAGAGCGGTGTCCGCGCATCGCCCGCTCCATACAGGCAGTTATTGAGCGTGAAATTAAGCGCCATAAATGGCAGCCCGGCAAAGAATACGTGCAGGTAGCCAGTGCCTAATTCAACGACCCCTGGAGGCATGCTCAAGATTTCCAATGCCATGCGGGAACAAGCAATTCCGACGAGGCTCAGCAGAACGCTGATCGCCGCTACTAGGACGAGCGCCTGTTTAGTCGTCGCGCTGACGGTGCGTGCATCGTTTGCCCCCGTGCCCTGAGCTACGAGGGCAAAGGCCCCGGTAGAGACGGAGATCATGACGACGCCAATGACCATAGTGAGGATTTGCGAGATGCCTACGGCTGCAATGGCATCCGCGCCTAAATCGCCCACCAGATAGATGTCGGCGATGCCCACAAGCGTATCTAGCTGCGAAGAGAGTGCCACGGGCGTAGCTAGGGCGAAGATGGGACGCACTAGCCGCTTGTCTAGGCGGTCTGACTGGTTGTGTGTAGCGTTTATGGCGGATGGCCTCTGTTAGGGGAACCGACTGGAGAAGAAAGGTCGGTACGGTGAACCCGCGCAAGAGCGTGTCTGCGCTAGTTTCCTAGCCCATGCGGGGGATAGACGGGAGAGGGACTGATCGCATGCCATTGCCTAATGCGAGAGCCGTCCTTTTTTTTCACGTAGCGATTACAATATCGCCATGTCGAAGCAGGCCTACTGGTTTGTATGGCGAGCAACAACAGGGAGACATCGTATGCAGGGACCCGGTTTTGCCGCGGAAGAAGCGGGATGGTTACAGCGCATGGTGAACGTGTTCAGTGCTCCGCAGTCCAGCTTTGCTGCTGTTCTGGGGCGAGAAAGCGCGCTCGATTGGCTGCTACCCGTGGCCGTTACCTGTCTCGTCGGTTTGGGGTGTCACTATCTCACGATCGACACGGTGAGCAGTTTGGACGCGCCGGCCGTGCAGGAAAAGTTGATCAATATGAGCGAGGAAGAGCGCGCTCAGTATGAGCAGAGCGTGCAGATGATGCGCGCACAGGGCTGGACCATGGTACCTGTGGGACATTTCTCTTCGCTGGTTTTTGTCGGAGCGATCATGCTCATTGTCGCCCGTCTGGTTTTTCACAGCGAGATGACCTTTCGACAGGCCCTGATTGTAAAGGGGTATGCAACGCTGGTCATTTCGGTGGAATGGGTTGTTCGTGCGCTGATGGTATTGGCGACCGATTCCCCGTTTGTGTTTATGGGACCGGGCATGTTTGTGGGGGATGAGGCGACGACGACGTTTTTTGGGCGCGTATTGATGAATATCAACTTCTTTGATCTCTGGCAGCTCTGGATAATGGGGATTGGCCTGTCGATGTTGGGATCTATTGATCGCCAGCGCGCTCAGTGGACGCTTGCTGCACTATGGGTAATGTGGTTGTTCGGCGGTGCGGGATTGGAAATTCTGGGAGCTCAGGCCGGCCTCAGTGCGGTGGAGTGAGAGAGGTATCCTGCATTGGAAGAGCGTACAGTCCGGCAGATACTAGAGGCCAACCCCGAGCTCTTTGCCTCCGTTCTTGAACACATCGAAGAGCGCGAGGTGCAGATCCTCTATACGCAGATCGATCGGGATGACCAACAGCGGCCGCACTTTAGGGAACACGCCTACCGCGTTGACGCGGATGCGTACTTTTACCCGGCCAGTACGCTCAAGCTAGCGGGTGCGCTGCTGGCGCTGGAAAAGCTAAACCGCGTGCCCGGTATCGATCGTGACACGCCGCTGCGCATTGGCAGCGCGCGCGACGCTCAGGAAGCGGTTGAAGTCGATGAGACCTCGCCCTCTGGACGACCTAGTATTGCCCACTACATCCGCAAGCTCTTTGTCGTTAGCGATAACGACGCCTACAATCGCCTCTATGAATTTGTCGGCCAAGAAGAGATGAACCGCGGCCTGTGGGAAAAGGGTTATCGCGAAGTGCGACTCACCCACCGCCTGTCGATGGCTCTATCCCCGGAGGAGAATCGGTATACCAATCCGTTTGAATTCTACCGAGGAGACGAGATTCTCTACCGCCAACCTGCCCAGTATAACGAGCACAGCCTTAGCGCAGACCGAGCGATTGAAAAAGGGCGCGGTGAACTGGTCGACGGAGCGCTACTAGATCGTCCCAAAGATTTTTCCGGTGCCAATTTCATGTCGGTGCGCGTGCTGCAAGACCTGCTCAGAGCGGTCGTATTCCCCGCTAGCATGCCGCCGGAACGTCGTTTTGCGCTGAGTCCCGGAGATCGTCGCTTTCTATTACGCGCTATGTCTATGCTGCCGCGCGAGTGTGTCTATCCGCGCTACGATCGCGCACAGTACTACGACAGCTACGTAAAATTTTTTATGTTCGGCGATAATAAAGAGGCTATGCCGCAGCACATCCGGCTGTTTAATAAAGTCGGTCTGGCCTACGGCTATCTGATCGACAACGCGTATATCGTCGATTTTGAGCGGGGCGTAGAGTTTATGCTTACGGCGGTTATTTCTGCAAATGAGAACGGAATATACAACGATGGCCAGTACGAGTACGATGCGGTATCTTTCCCTTTTCTGGCCAATCTGGGGCGCGTTGTCTATGAGCGTGAAGTGCAACGCGAAAAAAAGGTGTTCCCAGACTTGAGTGAATTTCAGCTGCACTAGTGCGTTGTTTCGCGCTGAGTGTGCACAAACTGAGCCCCGCATTGTATGGGAAGGTAGGGAGTTATTATGGCTAAAAAAGGAACGCTAAGAGCGGTGTTAGTCGGCTGCGGCGGTATGAGTCGCGCCTGGCTTTCGGCTGCTGCAGAGCGCAGCGATGTAGACATTGTAGGACTCGTCGATATCGACGAGAAGAACGCGCAGTCGCGAGCGGAGGAGTATGGATTAGACGGCGCTCATATAGGCACAGATCTCAAGGTGGTGCTGGGCGAAGCGGACCCAGACGTGGTGTTTGACGTAACGATACCGTCGGCGCATACGAATGTGACTGTGACGGCACTTAAACACGGCTGTCACGTGCTCGGAGAGAAGCCGCTGGCCGATTCGATGGCCAATGCGCGGCGCTCGCTGCGCGCGGCTCAGCAGGCGGGAAAGATCTACGCCGTGATTCAGAACAGACGCTACAACCCCAATATTCGCCGCCTGCGTCGTCTGCTTGCCAAAAAACCGTTAGGGCAGCTGACGACGGTTAACTGCGATTTTTATATCGGCGCGCATTTTGGCGGTTTTCGCGACCGAATGGAGCACGTCTTGCTCTTGGATATGGCGATTCACACCTTTGATCAGGCGCGGCTCATAACCGGTGCTGATCCCGTATCTGTCTACTGTCAGGAATGGAATCCAGCCGGATCTTGGTACGATCACGATGCCTCGGCTATCTGCCTTTTTGAAATGAGCGATGGCCTCGTTTTTACCTATCGGGGGAGCTGGTGTGCCGAGGGACTCAACACCAGTTGGGAATGCGATTGGCGCATCGTTGGAAGCAAGGGAAGTGCTCTGTGGGACGGCGGTGAGGGTATCCGCGCACAGGCGGTTAGAAAAGGCGGTGGATTTCACGCAGAGATGCGCGATCTGGCGGTGCCGGAATTATCTGCTCGAGATCGGGTGGGTGGACACGCGGGGCTGATCGACGAATTTGTCCACTGCGTCCGTCGAGGCCGCACGCCCGAGACCGTATGCACGGATAACGTCAAGAGTCTGGCCATGGTCTTTGCTGCAATCGAAAGCGCAAAGAAAGGCCGTAAGGTCGCCGTCAAATACTGATGCACTACGTCGCAGACTGGACAGTTTATACCGTCGCAGTCTGCGACCGGGATTATCCAACGGTTATGCCCTGCACCTCAAATACTTCTTTGAGAAAGTTCTCACCCATGCGGCGGTATCCTTCGGCATTGGGATGCAGATTGTCTGGCAGCAGATGCGCCAGCTCTTCCCCAAATAGCTTTAGGCCATCTACGTAGTAGATGTTGGCGTCGCCGCGTTGGCGAAATGATTCGACGGCTTCGCGCACTTCGACGCGCATTTGCTGCAGCGTGAGCCCGACTGCGTTGGGGGTAGTCTCACGGTCGTGTCCCCAGATGGGCGAACACACTGCAAAGGGCGTTTCGGGATGGCCGTCGCGTATGGTGGCGATGGTGCCGATAACGGCCGGGCGGAAGGCGCGCGGACCGAGGCTAGCACCTCCGTAAATATTGATCCCAATTTTAACGGATATAAAGTCGGCAGGCCGGTCTCTTATCAGGCGAGCCATCATTGGATCGGCATGGCACTGGCCGCCAAAACCAAAAGAGGTCAGATTGAAATTCTTCCCACGTGCAACGACCCCGGGCCAGGTGAAGGAAGGGGAGCCAGCGGTCCTACAGTGCGTAATGGAAGAGCCATATGTAACCCATTTAAGTCGATTGTCCTCACTCCGTTCCAACCTGCTGCCCTCGGGTAGTTCGATGGCTCGCACGGGGATGGGCATAGCCTGCGACAGCCAAATCTCGACTTCCTTTTCGCCGCTAGGTAAGTCGGCAAAGGGCGTTGCCGTCTGACCGGCGACAAAGTCTACTGTTGCGACTAAATTGCCGTTGGCGTAGAGGTCGAAATTGCCGTCTTCAGCAAGCGGTTCGGTGTGCAGCGTGCACTCGGTGGCGTCGGTAGCAAAGCGGAGTCGCACGCCCGAGGCCGTTTCTGCGCGTCCGGCTAAATCGCTTACGCCGGGTGAGTAGAGGTCTTGGTCTCTGTGTGGAATACGCCAGGGCTTAACCCAGTTGGGACCCTGTTCTAACGAGGCAATGCCGCCCCAATACAGGCGCGGATCGTCGGCTTTTACCGTGGACATGAGGCAGTTCCTTTCCCTTGGCTTCGGTAGCTTTTGTCGGGGTAATGTACGGCTCCATCACAGTCTCGTCACATACCCAATAGAAAAGAGCCCTGACCGTTTGAGTCAGGGCTCCGTCCCGGGGCAACGCGGTAATGGACTCCAGCCCGCGTTTATAAGAGCGAGGGCATGACAGCTCCCACTTCGAGTTGATAGACGTTCGGCTTTTACCCGTGCTCATGGCACGGAAACGCGCGGATTCCGCTGCCACTGGGGCCCGTGGCAGAAACGGTTTTTACGCATAAAAGCCAGCTATCGAGTAAGCCTGGATGCCCCCTATTCACTATATATCGGCATTTTCATTAGAAACTTTAGCGAGATATAAAAATTTTAATTTTTCTCTTTTAAAATGTTGTTATTTAATAGTTTAGTTGTTGTTGGAGGCCTGTATTTTGATCGATTTATTACTCGCAGTGAGCGGTTTTAAGGAAAAATGTACTCGATGGCTGATGTCAGGCGTCTGCGCGCTCTGACCGGCCAAGAGAGGAAAAATGGGCGGCATGCACATCGTCAATACGGGAGATGGCTCGCACACCGTAACGTCGCGTTTTAGCGGAGAGCACTATCATTCGACGCACGGGGCAGTGGGTGAGAGTCTGCACGTGTTTCTTCGGCATGGACTAGATGCGCTCGGTCCACGCGCGCAGATTCGGGTGTTGGAAATGGGATTCGGCACGGGACTCAATGCGCTACTGACGCGTCTGCGCGCCCGTCGATTAGAGCAGCTGATTGACTTTGTATCGATCGAGTCCCAGCCTCTACCGCAGTCGATCATCAGCCAGCTAAACTACGGTCGAACTGTCGAAGGAGCTACGGACGATATGCTGGCCCAGCTACACGCTGCGTCGTGGGGAGAAGTCGTTCAACTGGATCCGTTTTTCCGGCTGCAAAAGGTGCACGCGCGCATTGAAGAAGTCGAGTTGGTTCGGTCGTTTAACGCTGTTTACTACGATGCCTTTGGTCCAGCCTATCAGCCAGAGTTGTGGACGAGAGATCTCTTTGCGCGGATGTATGACGTTCTTCTGCCGGGAGGAGTCTTGGTTACGTACTGTGCGAAAGGGCAGGTCAAGCGCGACCTGCGCGAGGCGGGCTTTATCGTCGAATCCCTGCCGGGGCCCCCGGGTAAGCGCGAGATGACGCGCGCGCGGAAGGTGTAGCGAGGGCGCTAGAGGTCGAGGAGCATGTCGTAGTTGTTCGTGTCTTTTGTTGCGAACTGTCCCTGCTCTACAAATCCCATTTTTCGGTAGAAATGCACGGCGCGGGGATTGTCGGCGCGAACGCCGCCCCATAGCACGATGCGCCGTCGGCCGATTTGCGTGGCAATGTCCGATAGGAGAGGAAATAGGGCGCTGCCCACGCCGCGTTCCTGATATCTGTCGGCAACGGAGGGCGCTAGCGTGCTGTCGGTACGGTGGTTTAATGGCTGGTTGCGCGACGCATAGCGCTGGACGTCGCTGTCGAGAACTCCTATGTGCAGAACAAAGTAGGCGACGATGCGTTCCTTATCGAGGGCGAGGAAGCGGAGCGTATCGGCGTAGTTTACGTCGCGGCAAAATGCGTGTGCCTGCTCAGTCGTAAAGGGATGGGGGCCGTAGACGCGTCGAGTGGCCTCAGACAAATGGGTAAAGTAGTGCGCCAAGCGTTCGCCGTCCGTTGAACGGTGGAGTCGGGTATCCAGATGCGTGCCGTCTCTGAGGACAATGGACTGGTCGACCGTTTGGGGATTGCGCTGAAGTCGGTCTAAGAATGGATTGCTCATCGGTTCATATCTCCCTTCTCGGCAATTAGGAGGTCGCTGTATATGGCCTGCGCTACGCGTGCATTACCTGCGTCGTTAAAGTGCCCGTCCGTTGTGTAATAATAGCGTTGGGCATCGCCGTTTCCGTTCATGTGATCGAGTAAGTCCAGCACGGCGATATCTCGTTGGCGACAGTATTCTGCGAGGTATCTGCCGGGTTTGCGGCTCCCCGACCAGACTCTGATGAGGCTATTTTCTAGGGCGTATCGAGGATAGATAATGACGACGGAGGGTCGGGCGCCCAGCGAGGTCGCCAAATGCGCGAATTGATCAATGAGTCCGTGCGTGGCGCTTAAGAAATGCTCTTCAGTGGAAAACGCGTAGCGCAAACGCGGCATCCATGCTTGCAGTGCCCAGGCGCGCAGCGCAATGCTGGGCATGAGGGGGCGGATATAGCGATGCAGCGCTGTGCGCAGGCGTTCAATATCCGCCGCGTCGTAGGCCAAGTGATTGTGTTCGTCGGCATAGGCAATGGCGTTGGGCAAAAGATCGTTTGCGACAAAGATGCCCAAGAGCATGTGGTTGGGCGCGAGTTGGGGTGCAAAGGCCCGAGCGGCAATAAGAGACTGGACGGTGCTAAAGTGAAGCATGGCGTAGTTGTAGACGGTCAGCGGTTGGCCTGCGTTTGCGCTGATGTGTTCGAGCTGGCCCGCTACGGCCTGCTCCTCTTCTAATCCTACGCCGAAGAGCATGGAGTCGCCAAAGAGGAGCAGGCGTTGTTCGTCTCCGTCGCGTGGCGCAATTTCTCGGGTGCGGAAGCCGAGGCTGTTGGTTTGAATATGATACGTAAAGTCGTCTGTTGTGACCGTTCGACGAGCGTTGGGCGTTAGCGCATATCCAAAGAGCGGACTATTGGCTTGTTCGGTCGCCGGAATGACAAGGGAGTTGAGGAGGCGGTTAAAGGCGAGCTCAAAGTAGGCTTCATCCTCTAGGTAGTTGACAAAGTGCTGTCGCGCATACCACTCCACGATGAGGAGTGGTACAACGGTGCAGACGGAGAACAGGAGCGCTTTGCGGAGCATAATCCTATCTGCTGCTGGGCCAAGCCAACGGGCTTGCTTGACAGTGTTGAAAGGGTGGATAGATTGCTCACCGTAGAGCCATTCAAACAATATAAGAGGTGTCCGCACGCCGTCCATGACGAGTGGCTCTAAGCGGGACGGACGGCGTGTTTATCCATTGGAGGATTTCTATGAGAGCACTGTGGTTCTTGCTGGCGGTTACGCCGCTCTGGGCACAGGTCAATATTGAGCACTATCGGGGTAAAGAAGGCGTTACGGGCGGTGCGCGGCTTTCGCTGCACTCGAATGTCGGCAACGTAGACGTCGTTAAGAGCGACGGGGCGGGCAATGTGACGGTCAATACCCAGACGGGTACATACCTAACGGTCTTTAAAGGAGGGATCGGCTTTCTCGGTGGTAAGCGTTTTGCCAATAGCGGGGTCCTGCACATGCGCTATACGCATACGTCAAATCCTCGCTGGCAGCCGGAAATTTTTGCGCAGGGAGACTATGCAAAGTCGCGGCGTCTCGATCAGCGCACGCTGCTCGGAGCGGGCCTTCGCCGGGTATGGCGCAGCGAAGAAGAGGTGACCTTTTCGCTGGGTTCCTCGCTGATGTGGGAACGCGAGGCGCTGTCGCTCGTCGCCGGGGATCCGCATCCGTCAAACGCATCCATCGGGCGGTCCAGCACCTATGTGAACATGCACATAAGCCGACGCCTGGGCCTAGCCGTTACCGCCTACTATCAGTTTGCTCTGACCGATCCGGGTGACGTGCGTCTGCTCGGAACCGGCGAGCTGACAACGCCGCTCTGGGGCCCGCTTAAACAGACGACGACCATCGACTTTCGCACAGACTCAGCTCCGCCGCTGGGCGTCAAAAAGACGGATGCGAAGCTGTCGACCAGCTTTGGCGTTGCTTTCTAATAGCGCTTTTAGTCCCGCCTGTTGTTCTACTACTCGCGCCGCGGTTTGACCACTGTAATGCCGTCGTCCTCGATAAGCGGGCGGTTGTAGATGTAGGGCGGTTCTAAGACGGCTTGCTGCGCCTCGCTGAGTTCGGATACCCATTCCGGCTGACTCGTCTGGTACGTTCCACCGGCAAAGTGGAGATACTTTGGGCTGTAGCGATAGAGCAGAGAGCGGCGCTCGTGCTCGGCCGTCCATGGGAGCGTGCCGTGCAGCGTTGCCTCGTTAAAAATGACCATATCCCCGGCCTTACACGGGACGTTGTAAACCACCTCTTGATGTTCGTCCCAGGTGCGAATGGCTTCCGGGCAGGGAAAGTTGGCCTTGTGAGAGCCGGGTATGCAGGCAAAGCCGCCGTCTCCCTCATTGACGTCGGTGAGCTGGAACTGGCAGACGATCATCCCGCAGCGCATGACGCCATTGGCGTATTGATAGTACTGAGATCCGTCAAAGACGCGGCTCGTCGAGCCGTGCATGACCAGTCCTTCGGTGCCCTTACCACCGGTCAGCATAAAAGGCGAATGGTCCATTTTCCAGCCACGCCCAAAAAAAGTGTTCAGATAGGGAATGAGCTTCTTGTGCACCAAGAGGTCGCGAAAGGGCTGACAGTGCGGCGCATCCCACTCTAGCATGCCGGTAAAAATGCCGCGCCGAACTGGGCCGTGGGTGCTGCCATGCGGTGCGTGGTTGGGGTCTTCGTAGCGCTCGTCCCAGTTGGCATCAAACGCATCGTTGAGTGCCTGAACTTCTGTTGAGCTGAGTACGTTTGGTACCTTGAGGAAACCCTGTAAATCAAAGAGGAATTTTTCAGTGTCGTTCATGCGATTGGCCTCGCCTATAAGATGCTGAGTGTATGCGGAAGTCGTTAAGGTAGAACGCGCTAAAGGGGAGCGCAACGGCGCTGCTACTCCCACTCCAAAAACCAGCGCAGTTCGCTTAGCTCAGTCGCCTGTTGATAGGTGGGGTCGCTCAGTTCGAGGCGGAAACGCTCCACCGCTACGCCGTCTCCCAAACGGCTAAAATCAGCCCAGTCTCGATAGGTTAGCGCCTTTATATTGCGCTGCTGGCGCAGCAATTCGAACAGGGGGGTAAACCACATACGCCAGAGATCGTCGCCGCTTTTTGGCGTTTTACTCATCGGCGTAGCGGCTTCCAGCAAGACGGGATAGCTGCGTTCGGCCGCTGCGGCGATAAAAGCGCGCGTTCTGCGCTGGCGTAGTTCGGCTGGCGTAAAAATATCTATGGACCACCAGTCTACGTAGGCATCGCCCGGGTAGAAGGCCATGTAGTCTGCGTAGCCGTCGGCTGCAATCGACCATACGAGGGCGATATTGCGCAGCTGCCATCGGTCGCGCAGAGTCTGCGCCACGCGCTGCCAGGCTGCCTTGTATGCTTCGGGGTCATAGTCGTTCCACGAACTGTTGGCCTCGGGGGCTAAGCGCAGGAAAACCGGGCGTCCCAGCTGCTGCAGGCCAAAGCACAGCCCGTCGATTGCCTCGTCTAGCTGACCGTCGGCCGCTGCTTGGGCATACGCGGTGCCCGCATTCGCGAAGCGTATATCGACCTGCAGCAGCACGTAGTTTTCATGGCGGGCGAGCAGCTCGCGCAGCGGTAGATGCCAGTCGTAGGGCAGAGCCGCCAGATCATAAACGACCTCGTAGTAGGCCGGCTGTGTGCGCTCGAGGGCTGAGCGATCTACAAAGGGGTCAAAATCGATTCCCGCACCAAAGAGAATTCGCTCGCCGCGCGGTTCTAAACGCTGTAGAAAGTCGCTGCGTGATGCGAATACTGAGGGCGTATCTTCAGTAGGTAAATAGGTGGTGGCACAGCCCGTGCAACCCAGTAGAAACCAGCAAATAAGCCGTATATAGTGCATGAAATGAAACTACGCAGGTCCTCACGCTTAGACCAGCCCCACTAGAAGCGCTCCCCTGCGGCGCGGAGCGAACCCAGTGCATAGATAGTTCGCGTGAAGCTGCCGGGCGCTGATAGACGGAATGCATGATCTTGTAGCGGATATGTGGATCTTTGGATTCGGAGAGCTGCCGTGCTATGTGCTTAATAGAGTCGGCCATCTGTCTTCAAGAGCCCGTGTGCGCTATGAGCGTGGTCTTGTTATCGCGGAGCTTGCTTGTTGATGGCCTCTTGGACGGCCTTTGTTAGTTCGTCCATACTGTACGGTTTGTCGAGGAAGACGTCG
>Ga0181585_10002376_pt1 | contig 16698 bp, 17 predicted proteins | sample 071ome_29_FD_132469 | JGI IMG/M metagenome (GOLD analysis project Ga0181585, IMG submission 132469) | Coastal salt marsh microbial communities from the Groves Creek Marsh, Skidaway Island, Georgia - 071407BT metaG (megahit assembly) | ecosystem: Environmental > Aquatic > Marine > Intertidal... | reverse complement strand
GCTGAAATTTCTGCCGCCCTTATCAAGATAGATTACGAAATAGTTGTTGTCGATGATTGCAGTTCAGATGAAACGGTTGATGTTTTAACCAAAATTCAATTAAGTAATAAAAGATTGAGAATAGTTAGACATGAAAGAAACTATGGTCAGTCATTTGCTGTCAGATCAGGAGTTAAATGTGCAAAATCTTCTTGGATTGCTACACTGGATGGCGATGGTCAAAATGACCCATCAGATATTCCACGACTATTCGATGCATTAATCGATAAAAGTGGAAATAATAAAAATATTCTCATAGCCGGTTATAGGTATAAAAGAAAGGATTCTTGGTTGAAAAGAATGTCTTCAAAATATGCCAATAAAGTAAGATCTGGACTATTGAAAGATGAGGTTCCAGATACAGGTTGCGGGCTGAAATTATTTTCAAGAGATTATTTTTTGGATTTACCCTCGTTTAATCACATGCATAGATACATACCAGCTCTTTATATTTCCAGAGGCGGAGTTGTTTTGTCATTAGAGGTAAATCATCGACACAGAGAAAAGGGCTATTCAAAATATGGATTTAATAATCGTTTTTGGGTAGGAATAGTTGATCTATTTGGTGTTATGTGGATTCAAAAAAGATCTAAAGAAATCTCTTACATGGAGGATTAGTATGCAAGAAATACCAACTTCATGGCTAATTTTGGGGTTTTTGGGTCAAGCTCTTTTTTCTATGAGATTTTTTATTCAGTGGATATATAGTGAGAAGCACAAAAAAAGTCTTATTCCTAAAGCTTTTTGGTATTTTAGTTTAGCCGGTGGAATTACTTTATTTAGCTATGCACTTTTGAGACAAGATCCCGTTTTTATAGCGGGACAGGGCCTGGGATTATTTGTGTATATAAGAAATTTAATGTTGATTCGATCAGAAAATAAACCCTAAATATTTATTGACAATCTATTAGATTGCTAACTTTATAAAATAGGGTGTATTTGCCTTCAGAAATTTTTCCAGAGTAGTCCTTAAACTTGAGACTGTGATTGTCATCATAACCATCATCATCCCAAAGTATTAAGCAAAGAGATTGTTCAGCGTTAGTTTCATAGAATTTTTTGTTTGAGATCCTTATATTTTTTTTTGGAAATACAGAAAAAAGGTGTGGCCCCAAAAAATAATCTCGAGTGTATAGTGTAGAAACCTTTTGCAAAATTTTTTCTGGAATTTTATTCAAAGACTGGACTATAGGAACATTAATTCTTCCACTGTAGCCCAACTCACTGTTAAATGAAGTTTGACCTATACGAACAATGATAACCAAGGCTGTAATGAATGCACCTATATAAAAAAAAGATTTTTTTAAAATTTTTGTTGGCCCTTTAAGTCTTTCTATTTTAAGTAGGGCCCAAAAAGGAAAAACCATAAGCAGGGGATGAAGCCATCGTACCTTTACCTCTTTAATATCTATACTAAGAATTACAAACAATGAAGTTATTAACAATATAAGAAAATAATTATCAAAGAAAGTTTCAATTCTTCTTTTTTTGGAGGTTTTATGAATCATGAGTATTCGAATATTTCCGAAAATTATCAATATTATTAGGGGTGTTAGAAATCCTAAACTTGAACTTAAGAATTCAAATAAGACTTCATATCGATTAATTCTTTCTTCTCCAATTAATCTATCAGAAGCCATAACAAATATCTCATTCCAGTTATCTATAAGCCACAAATAATGTGGAGTTGCAATTAATAAAGCAATTAGAATTGAAAAAGCTATCTTTTTGTTAAATAAGAAGACTTTATATTCTTTTGAGAAAAGTAAAGTAATCGCAATTAGGGTCAGAAATATTAAGTAACTATATTTGCTCAATAATCCAATCCCAACAGAAAGTCCGAAGAGAATATAGTTCTTCCAACTTGGGGTATTAAATATTTGTATTAAATAATTTAAGGTCATAGCTATTGCCAAACTAAGAATTATTGTATGAGTGAACCCTTGGTGCATGTGCCATGCAAATGAAGGCATTAGGAGATAGGAGAGAATTAATAAACCATCAAAATTTCGATTATGAAATATCGACCTAGATGTCTTTGCAAGATAAAAGAAAGAAGCAAAAATCAGCAAATACTTTAATGCTGTTAAAGTAATTAAGTTAGGTCCAAGTATTTTAAATAATAAAAAACTCAGCCAACTATATAAAGGGGGCTGGGGCATTTCATAACCCCAGCTTAAGGATTGGGCATAAAAAATTTGCTCTCTGTCATCTACTTGGAGTGTATCTGACAATGAAATCCTCAAGAAAGCATGGATAGCCAGATAAATTATTAAAAAAAATAAAGGATGATAAAATATTCTTTTCAATTAGAGAATTTTGATGGGTATAGCATTAAATAAGATAATCTCCATTTTATTACTCTTAAGCGTTCCGCTCCTCACAATTGCTCCTAAGGGTGGTATGATTTTTGGATTAATCATATTACTTTCATTGGTTGCCTTAAAAAACTCAACTTACAAATATCCTCATATGGACAAGTGGGAAAAGTTTATTGTTTTTAGTTTTGGGTTTTATTTTATATCTACTTTAATATCTATACTTCTATTTGACGGAGAAATTAGAGATCTAGATGTTGCAAGTAGATTTCTTTTAGTTTTGCCTATTTTCTTTTTCTTTAGGCAATCAAAAATATCTCCTATACTTTTATTTAGTGGTGTGATTATTACCTCAATGTTATTTGGATTGATAAAAATTCTCCCGATATTCTTGTCTGTAAAAATTCCTTATTTAGAATTTTATAATCACGCTGGTTTGTTCACTTTGTATTCTGCAATAGTGGGCATAAGTATTTTTTTCTTTATTAGTAGAGAACATCCTGTGCTATTAAATTTATTTCTCATTTTCTTTGGATTTATCGGAATAGTAGTTGCAATAATTAATGGAGGGAGGGGAGTATGGCTTGCAACAATACCAACTTTTTTTGCTCTTCTATACTTTAATCCAATGTTCCTTAATAAATTGGAAAAAAGTTTATTAACAAGTTTTATTATAGTGTCAGTTACGTTATCTTTTTATTTGCCTAATAGTCCAGCAATTGAGAGAGTTCAAAGAGCATCTTCAGATATTGTTAATTATGTTGATTCTGGAAATGCGAAAACATCTTTAGGTGCAAGACTTGAAATGTGGAAGGCAGCTTATCTAATAATTAAAGAAAATCCTTTATTAGGAATAGGAGAAGATAATTTTAAATCTGAGAAACTTAGATTAATAAATGAGGGAAGTATTTCAAGAGATATAGAAAGATACCGCCATCCTCATGGACAATACTTATCTTCAACAGTTGAGCAAGGTATTCTTGGATTCATATCACTAATTCTGGTTTTTTCTTCAACTTTCTTTTACTCGATCAAACTTTTAAAGGAAAAAAATAATGTGTATTTAAAGTCTATTCAAATTTTTGGTTTTAGCATTTCCTCTTTTTATATTTTTTACTCTTTTAACAATGGGGTTTTTGATCATCAAAACTCTACGCTGTTTTATGCTGCAATCCTTGCATCAATTTTTGGCTTAACAAAATCTTTCCAGATAAATAAAAAAACATGAGAATTTTAGTTACTGGCGGGTGTGGCTTTATAGGCTCTTCTTTGGTTAGAAAGTTAATTCTTAATTCATCAAATACTGTGTTGAATTTGGATAATCTTAGTTATGCTGGAAACCTTGAAAATATTCCAGATTACGAAAATTACAGCAACTTCAAGTTTGCTAATGTGGATATTCAAAATATACAATTACTTGAGAACACTATTATAAGTTTCCAGCCTGATGGAATAATTCATCTAGCAGCAGAGTCCCATGTTGATAGATCTATTGATGGTCCAGAAAACTTTGTTAACACAAACATAATTGGAACTTTTAATCTACTAGAAGCAAGTAGAAGATATCTTGAAGGCTTAGATACTCTTAAAAAGTCTAATTTTCGATTTCTACATGTTTCTACTGATGAGGTATATGGTGATTTAAAGATTGATGAACCACCTTTTAATGAAAATAACTCTTACAAACCCAGCTCACCTTATTCTGCATCAAAGGCAAGTTCTGATCATTTAGTTAGAGCTTGGCATAAAACCTATCAATTGCCTGTATTAATAACAAATTGTTCAAACAATTATGGCCCATATCAATTTCCAGAAAAACTTATTCCGTTAATAATATTAAATGCATTGGAGCATCGAACGTTACCTATTTATGGAGATGGGTCACAGATTAGAGACTGGCTTTATGTTGAAGATCATACTGATGCCCTATTCCACGTATTTCAACACGGAAAATTGGGCGAAACATACAATATTGGAGGTAACTATGAAAGAACTAATCTTGAAATTGTTACAAAAATATGTGATGTATTGGATATCTATCATCCAATTAAGAATTCAAAAATTAAAAGTTACTCTGATTTAATAACCTTTGTTTCAGACAGAGCAGGGCATGATAAAAGATATGCAATTGATGCAACAAAAATAAATTCAGAATTGAATTGGAGCCCAAAAAATACTTTTGATAATGCAATTAAAGATACAGTTGCTTGGTATTTAGAGAACCAAGATTGGTGCAGAAAAGTACTTAAAAAGGCTAATTATCTTAATAGACAAAGACTGGGGAAAGTTTCATGAAAGGAATTATTCTTGCTGGAGGAAGTGGTACAAGACTATACCCCCTAACACTGGTTACATCAAAACAATTGCTGCCAGTTTATGATAAGCCAATGATTTACTATCCATTGTCTACTCTAATGTTGGCTGGTATTACTGATATATTGATAATCTCAACAACATCAGATAAAGAAAAATTTGAAGATTTACTTGGAGATGGTAGTTCACTGGGAATTAATTTAAGTTATAAAGTTCAACCATCACCTGATGGTCTGGCACAGGCATTTATTCTTGGTAAAGATTTTATTGGGCATGATGATGTATGCTTGATTCTGGGGGATAACATTTTTTACGGCCATCAACTTCCAGAAATTCTTAAACTGGCTAAAGAGAAACAGGCACATGATAATGCTGTGGTGTTTGTATATCATGTTAACTCTCCAGAAGAATATGGTGTCGCTGAATTTGATCAAAACCACAATGTTATAAGTGTGGAAGAGAAACCTAAAAAACCTAAGAGTAAATATGCAATTACAGGACTTTATTTTTATCCTAATGATGTAGTACAGAAAGTTAATTTAATTACTCCTTCCGAACGAGGTGAGCTTGAAATTACATCTTTAAATGACCTTTATTTAAAAGATGGTAGACTTAAAGTTGAATTATTAGGAAGAGGGTTCGCTTGGTTAGATACTGGTTCACATGAATCTCTTATGGATGCTTCAAATTTTATTGAGACTATTGAGAGCAGACAAGGACTTAAAGTTTCTGCCATCGAGGAAGTTGCTTTTGAAATGGGGTATATCTCTAAAGATGATCTACTCAAACTTGCAGAACCGCTTAAAAAGAATCAATATGGCCAATACTTAATTTCTAGGGCAAATAAAAATTGAAAATTTCAAAAGTTGATAATTCAGATCTTCTAATTTTTTCTCCTGAAACTTTTGAAGATGAAAGAGGCTACTTCTTTGAAAGTTTCAATCAAAAGAGATTCGAGAATTTGTCAAAACAAAAATTTGATTCTGTCCAGGACAATGAGTCTAAGTCAGTTCAAGGGACTTTAAGAGGATTTCATTATCAGTTAGGACCTTATACTCAATCTAAATTAGTAAGAGTTGTAGATGGAGAAGTTCTTGATGTGGTGGTAGATCTCAGGAAAACAAGTAAGAATTTTGGCAAACACAGGTCATTTATACTTAGCTCAGCAAATAAAAAACAACTATTTATACCTCAAGGTTATGCGCATGCTTTTTTAACTCTATCCAATACAGCCATCTTTTCATATAAAGTTGATAATTATTTCTCTCAAGACCACGAAAGAACAATTATTTGGAATGATAAATTTCTTAAAATTGATTGGAAATTTAACGAATCAAATATTACCATATCGGATAAAGATAAAAAAGGTTTAAAATTTAGTGAAGCAGAATATTTATAAGTAAATGGATAAAAAACTATTATTTAAAGTCCATATGCCAAAAAGCATAGACAAACCATTATTAGAAGTTCTGCATAGTGGGTTTATTGGTCAAGGTCCTAAGGTTGAGGAGTTTGAAGAAAAACTCGGGGTTTATTTTCAGAATAAAAATGTAATCACTGTGAATGCTGGAACATCGGCTCTTCAGTTGGCCCTAAGATTGGCAAATGTTGGCTATGGAGATGAGGTGATTACTACTGCAATGACTTGCACCGCTACTAATATGCCAATTTTAGCTGCTGGAGCAAAAATAGTTTGGGCAGATGTCAATCCTAATACAGGTTTAATTGATGCTAAATCGATTGAGTCAAAAATTTCCAATAGGACCAGGGCTGTAATTATGGTCCATTTTGGAGGCTTGCCTTGTGATATTGACGAAATCAATAATATCGCAAAAAAATTTAATTTGAAAACTATTGAAGATGGTGCACATGCATTCGGATCTGAATATAAAGGTAAAAAGATTGGAAATCACTCAGATTTTGTTATATTCTCACTTCAAGCTATTAAGCACATTACCACAATTGATGGGGGTTTGTTATTTTGTAAAAACAATGATGACCTCGAAAGAGCCAAATTGTTAAGATGGTTTGGTATTGACAGGAATTCAAATAGGAAAGACTTTAGGTGCGAAGAAGATATTTTAGAGTATGGATATAAATTTCATATGAATGATATAGCAGCAGTCATTGGGATTGAGCAGCTAAAGTATGTTGATACATTGATAACTAAACATATTGAAAACCAAAAGTTTTATGACGAAAATTTGAAAGATATCAAAGGTGTCAGCCTTATAAATAAGTCAAATTTCGTAGTTTCCTCATGCTGGATATATGTTCTTCATATTAAGATGCGAGATAAGTTCATATCATGGATGGATGAACAGGGTGTTATGACATCAAGAGTCCATGAAAGAAATGACATACACACAGCCTTTATTGAAAGTAAATGTGGGTTGCCTGGCTTAGATGAATTCAATAAAACTCAAGTTTCTATCCCTGTAGGATGGTGGATAGACGAAACTGATAGAGATTACATTGCCTCTAAAATTAGAGAATTTTCCAAAATTTATTTTTGATTACACTTATTAGGTAGTCCCCAAGATTTAGGCATGCCCAATATGAGCCATAATATTACTGCACTTCTATCAATTAATTTTTTCTTATAGCTTTTTACTATTCCCAGAGTACTAAGCGTGGCAATTAAATAAAATAGGAAATCCAAAAAAAGTTTTGGGATATTCCAAGATACCAGTAATAAGAATTGATACCTTGGAAATAACTTATACCAGAATTGGAGTCTTGAGCGAAGAAATTCAATTCTTGAATGCGCAAAAACAGAATTAGTACTCCCTCCGCCAACATGAGAAATATGAATTTCTGGATTAAAGAATACTTTCCAATTTTTACTTTTATTAATCCTTATACACCATTCTGTTTCCTCATGATAGAAGTAGAAATCTTCATCATAAGAGCCAACCTCTTTAATCATATCTCTATTAACGGCCAAACAGGCACCGCGTAAGATTGGGACTTGACTAAAACTATTTATTTTTTTTGTTTCTATTGGTCTTCCAACTATGTCAAATTGAGAAATAAAAGAAGGATTTCTAGATCCATACGATCTCATTTTATTACCATCAGGTGAAAACATCTGAGGACCAATTAACCCCACATCTTTGCTTTTCTGGAAAGAGCATTCAAATTTTTCAAGTGTTTCTTTTTTTAGTTTTATATCATTATTACATAATAAATAATATTTACCTTTAGCTATATTCATTCCTTGATTGCAAGAATATCCATATCCAGCATTACAATTATTTAAAATAAATTTAATATCAGAATTTTTTATATTCTTAGCAGCTTTTAAACCGGAATTATCTGGGCTATTGTTGTCTATAACAATGATTTCATCATTTTGACCTTTTATTTTTTTAATATTTGATAAAAGAGATTGGAGTCTTTTAGAGTTGTTTCTATGGATAATAATTATTGAAAACCTTGTCATTTCGAGTATTTCTTATACTTTTCTATATGCATTGATACAGTAGTTTTGCAATGATATTTTTCGATACTCTTTCTTAACTTTTCTTTATTAAGTTTAATTCTTTTGTTTAAAAGTTTATTTAAAACAAAACTTAGAGATTTGTGAGACCCATTTTTAAAAAGAAACCCTGTTTTCTTATCTTCAATCAAACTAAGATTGTCTTTAAGATCGCTAGAAATTACAGTAATTCCAGCAGCGAGAGCCTCTTTAATTACACCACTTGAGCCCTCACCATTGATTGATGGAAAAACAAAATAATCGCATGAAAGATAAAATTTTTCAACATCGTTTCTTCTCCCATAAAAAATAATATTCTTATTTAATTGTTTTTTTGAGGCAAGTTGTTTCATCCCATTTATGAGATGTCCGTCCCCTACTAAATGAATTTTTAAATTGGGTTCTTGTTTTATAACTTCTGGCAAAGAATTCAGAAGTATATCGATACCTTTTTGTTCGGTAAAAGCTCCAATATAAAGAATATTAATGTTTTCTTTTTTAATATTATCAATAGTTTGTACCTTTTGGAATCTAATAACATCAATACAACTTGGAATAAAGCACACTGTTTTGAAAAATTTCAATAAATATTTTTTAATGCTTGGGTTGACAGCTATATGAACATCAACTTTTTTATATTTGAATAGAACCGATAAAAGACTAAGAGGGTATGACACTCTCCTAGTGTGGAATATATAATAATTCTTGCTTTTTTTAGTAATTAATACCGATTTGCTATCGTGGCAGTGAACTATATTTGGTCTTATAGAATTTATTATTTTGTTGGTTTGATTTTTTAAAGAAAATAAACTGGGCTTAAAATAGAATATATTCTTTACTTTATCTATCAAAGCGTTTTCATATAACAACCCGTCTTTGTTGCACAACAGATAGGAATTAATATTCCTATTGAGCATTTCCTTATGAAGTGTTAAAACTTGCCTCTGGCCACCCCGCCAGTCTCTTCCGGTATCAACATGAAGAACGCTTATATCTTTTTCCATAGTACCCATAGTTTCATATATTTTAAGAAAACATAATGACTTGATAGAATTGATAATATGAAGCCTTCTTTGCCATCAAGAAAACCTTTTTTTATTATGTAAATTTTGAGAAACTTGAATAAGCCGGCAGCAAAAGGATAAAGAAATATATGTTTGCTCTTATTATTAAAAAGTTCACTAGCAGCCAATGTCGAATATAGGTTTATCTTTTTTATGTGTTTTTCTATGCTTGGGAATGGATAGTGGAAAATTATTTTATTAATTCTTTTTACATCTGAGTCATCAACTTCAACTTTTTCATGAACACTCTTAGAGTTAAATTTAGCATGTTTTCTATTAAATAGCCTGATCGGATAGTCATCTTGCCATCCAGAATAATTTATTAACCTTCCCAAATAGAATGACTTTCTTTTTATAGAAAAGGCATTTTTAATACAAGTATTCTCTGAAATTAAAAATTGAATTTCTTTGGCTAGTTCATCAGAGACTTCCTCATCAGCATCAATGCTCAAAACCCAGTCATTTTTTGATGAATCAACTCCAAGTTGCTTAGTGGCGCCAAAACCCATCCAATTTGTTTCTATTACTTTACAACCAAAATTTTCACAAATAGCAACTGTTTGATCTTGAGAACCAGAATCAATTACTACAATCTCATCAACCCATTTAAGAGAATTAAGGCATCTTTGAATATTTGCTTCCTCATTTTTAGTAATAATTGAAGCACTTATCATTTCTTAATAGCCTTAATAATTAGTGATTCACCAAAAAGAACATTTGGGGATAACATTGAGTAGAAAATCTCTTTATTGATTTTCTTATTGCCATCTCTTTTTGATGATCTTTTATAAGCTAATGCTGTATATAAAATTATTAATGGCAAGAAAACTACGAAAAGATAATTGACAGGTTTTATTCTATTCGAAGAAATGTTTGAAATTCTAAAACCATTTGAATGAAGAATGTATCTCAATTCTTGGAAAGACATCATTCCTATATGGTGAAGTGGATTTGGGTTATTTTCATCTAAGGGTGCCTTACATTTATTATGGTGTCCAGACAAAAACCATCTCCATCTTGAACCTAAAGAGCTTATATTAGGTGTAGATATAATTAACTCCCCTTGATTGATAAGAATTCTTTTTATTTCTCTGATAAATTGAAACTGCTCATCAATGTGTTCAATTCCATCAATACAAACAACACAGTCAAATGAATTTGAGGCAATTGGAAGCTTTTCATTCATGCTTCCGGTTAAAAAATTAGAAAATTTGAATTTTAAGATATTTTGAATATCTAGTCCAAAAACATTACTGTAGCCTGCGTCATTCAGCCTTTTTATAAAGGCTCCAAAACCACAAGGAATGTCAATAATCTTAGCTAGTTTATTCTTGGTAATTAGCTTAAAAACCTCTTCATGCGTATTCTTTGCACAATTTATTTCTATTGATCTATAACTATTTTTCATAATAAATAAGATGATTTTTATGCAGAATTATATGCCTTAACTGTATTTATTACTGTTTTATCCCAAGTAAGAGCTAAAGAGTGTTTTTTAGCATTTTCACTCATTGCCTTTTCAAGTGATTTATTTTTAAATATTTTTAAAATTATTTTTGAAATTTCAGCAGCATTGCGTGGGTTTGATAATAAAAAAGCATTCTTCTCGTTTAAGGTCTCACTAATACCGCAATAAATTTTATTGCTGACCACAACTGGAAGCCCATGACTCATAGCTTCAAGCACAACCATTCCAAAGGTATCCCCAATAGAAGGGTGAACTAGAATATTTCCAGCGCAGTAAATTTTATCCATATCTTCAACTCTACCTAAAAACTTAGTATTGTTTTTAACTATATCATTCTCGAATGTAATGGCACTTCGGTTGCCATCTCCGGCAACTAGAAGATATATATCTGGAATACTGAGATACTCCAGTGCTTTGATTAAAGTTATAAGACCCTTTCTCTCAAAACTGTGCCCGACAAATAAAATCAAAAAAGCATCCAAGGGAATTTGCATTGATTCCCTTATTTGATTTTCTATGTAATTTTGATTATGAGGCCAAATACCAGGATAAGTAATATTTGAAATTTTTGCCTTGGGATAGTTTCTCTTAATATTTTTTGCAAGCAAATTTGATACTGGCAAGATAATATTCTCTTGACTATAAACTTTTGATTCCATCCAGAGATACGTTAATTTCCTAGGACTAAGAATCAAAGAAAAAACCAAGAAAACTTTTTTTATACCATTTGACTCAGTTATGAAAGATTTAAAGCAAGGAACATGAATTGTATAGAAATTTGCACCTGGAACAGTATCATGAGAGTGAATAATATTGAAATTTAAATTCTTTAAGAGTTTTTTAACCTTTCTACCGAAAAAAAATTGATTAAGAAATCTAGGTCGTTTAATTTTTTGCGGGATGAGGTAGAACTTAATTGCCGGGATTTCAGTTTTAATATTTTGTGTAAAAACACTTACCTGATATTCTTTTGAAAGTCCAATTGCTAGCTCAACACAGAATCTCTCTGCTCCACCCCCAGAGGCATCAAAGTTCCTAATTAAGAAAGCAACTTTTTTATTTTTCTTATCTTCTATCTTCATATCTTGTTAGAACTTTTAACAGAATACTTAAAGGTAATGTCCTATGATTAACTAGCACTCGAGGCAACTTAAATAGATTTGACTTAACTGACGCCCTTCCTCTAATAACCGTGGTTGCAGTCAAATACCCAGATTCTTTAACTACATTAATAGCATCTTCCGAGAAATCACCGTATGGGTAACAAAAATGTTTAACTTCTGTCTTAAACTTATCTTCTAGAAATTTTCTTGAATTTGATATTTCTTTCTCTAATATATCTGAAGAGATTTTAGACAGATGAATATGTGAAAAAGAATGTGACCCAATCTCCATTCCTTGTTTTATCCATTCTCTAATATGAAATTCATCCATCATTTTTTTCTCAGTGACGCCTTTTGATATATCCCAAAAGTTCTTACCTCCAATATTTCCTGCAACCACGTAACATGTAGCAGAAAAGTTATATTTTCTGAGAATAGGTAATGCATTTTCAAAATTATTTAAATAGCCATCATCAAATGTAATTCCAAAAACCTTTCCTCTTTTTTTTCCTATAAGATAGGGATAAAGCTTAGATAAACTCATGCCTTTGTAACCTAATAAATTTAGGGTAAATAATTGTATTTGAAATAAAAATTTAGGAACACTTAAACCCCTCATTACAGAACCCCTTGGTTCTGAGTCTATACTGTGATACATTAGTATTGGAATAACATGGGTTTTCATGGTTAGATTATAACAAATCAAAACTAAATAATATCTAGTACAATATTTGAAAAAAGCCTTATAAATTGAATATCCTGATTGAGCTACCTACCTGGCTTGGAGATACTGTTATGGCAACTCCAAGTTTAGTAAATCTCTTTAAAAAATATAGTGCAGCGAGCATTACTATAATTGGTTCTAGGGCTTCTGTCGAGCTTATAAAAGAATTCCCTAATGTTAATAATTATTTTATAACCTCAAAAAAATATAATTCAAACATTAAGTTAATTAAAAAAGTTAGATCTTTAAACTTTGAAACTTTTATCTCATTTAGGTCCTCAATTAGGACAACTTTAATGAGTCGTTTTTTTAATATAGAAAATAAATTTCAGTTTGATAAGAATAAATACAAACTTGGGCATCAGGTTGAGAAGTACAATTCATTTATTGCGAACTCAATAGGAATTACTATGCCTCCGGGCCCTCTATTCCTTGGACAGTCTCCTTGTAAAAAGATTGTTTCAGAGAATAAGAAAATTGGAATTAATCCAGGGGCCGCATATGGAAGTGCTAAAAGATGGACTTTAGAAGGGTTCTGTGAAGTTGCTCTTCAATTATCCAAAGAATATGACATTGTCCTCTTTGGAGGAAACTCAGAAATAGATATTTGCAATGATATTGAAAAAATATTAAATAATCATGGCAGGGAAAATATTACAAATCTAGCTGGGAAGACTAGTATTACCGAACTAATGAGAGAAATCTCAAATATTGATTTATTTATTACTGGAGACAGTGGTCCAATGCACATTGCGGCAGCTTTTCAAATACCCACTATTAGTATCTTTGGCCCAACCAAACATCTTGAGACTTCTCAGTGGATGAACAATAAGTCTGTATTGATCAGAAAGGATCTTGACTGTCAGCCATGCATGAAAAGAGAATGTCCATTAGGACATCATCAATGCATGGAACTTATAATGCCTGAAGAGGTAATCGCCCAATCTTTAAATTTAATCTGAAAAATGAATATCAATTAAATGACAGAGAGTATGCCCAACCAGTATATGCATCTCCTGAATTCTAGGAGTATCATCTGAAGGAATGACAAGATTGATGTCACAAACTTTATTCATTTCACCGCCTTGAGCACCTGAAAAACCTATAACTTTAGCATGTTTGGTTTTTGCATATTTTAGCGCATTAATAACATTAGAACTATTACCAGAGGTACTAATACCAATAACTAAATCATTCTTATTCAAAAGAGCTTCGAGCTGTCTCTTAAAAATATTCTGATACCCAAAATCATTACCAATAGATGTGAGAGCAGAAGTATCAGTAGTTAGAGCGATTGCTGCTAATCCCTTTCTAGAAGTTTTATATCTTCCAACAAGCTCAGCTGCTAAATGTTGAGCATCAGCAGCAGAGCCTCCATTGCCAAATAATATAATCTTTCCACCTGACTTAATCGAATTTATAGCTAATTCTACAATTGATTCAATTGAGCTGGAAAGTCGCTCCATTTTCGAAAAAACTTCACCATGAAGAGTGAATTCACCTTTAATTATTTCTATCATTTTCTTGAATTTTTGAAATTATATTAGACGTGCTTTTGCCTTCTTCAAAATCTATAAGGACAAGTTCTCTTGCAATTTTTTCTCCTATTACCTCTCTATCTTTGTAATCACCGCCTTTAACAAGGATATCAGGAACTATAGTTCTAATTAACTCAATTGGAGTGTCTTCCGAAAAAGGTATAACATAATCAACTGACTTGAGTGAAGCTAAAACACAACATCTATCATTAATCCGATTTACAGGCCTATTTTTGCCTTTTAATCTCGATACTGAATCATCTGAATTAACACCCACAATAAGAACATCACCAAGTTTTTTGGCTTTCTCTAGATATTTAACATGGCCCAAATGAAGAATATCGAAGCAACCATTGGTAAATATGATCTTCTTTTTAGATTTTCTTAAATAATCCAGAATTTTGGTAAATTTCACCAGCGAGACTACATTCTCCTCACAGTTAGAATGATTAAGTGATGACTCATATCTAATAAGCTCATCAAATGATGTTGTCGCAGAACCAATTTTACCTACTACAACTCCTGCTGCTAAATTAGCAAGAACTGCCGCTGAATCTATATCTTGTTTTACAGCAATGGCATAACCAAGGGCTGCAATGACTGTATCCCCAGCTCCAGTAACATCAAACACCTCTCTGGCAACTGTTGGATGGGATCTGTATTTATCATCAAATATAGCTATACCATTCTCACTTAAAGTAATTAAAGAAGCTTCTAATTTGCAAAAATTCTTTAATTGAATAAGAGCATCTAACAATGATTTTTCATCAGAAATATTGATACCAGTAGCTTCAGAGGCTTCTTTCTTATTAGGGGTTAATAGATAAGCAGAGGTATATTTAGAGTAGTCAGTTCCTTTAGGATCAACCAAAACTTTAATTCCAATAGAATTAGCTATTTTGATAACTTCTCGAGCGATATAGTCTGTTATTACACCTTTTCCATAATCAGAGAGAATGATCAATTCAAAATTATTAACAATTGAATTGAATATGTGTATTAACTTCTTTTCAGATTTTTTATTGATATCTTCATCACTTTCAATGTCATATCTAATAACCTGTTGATGAGCCGAAATAATTCTAGTTTTTTTTGAAGTTACACGATCTTTTTGTTCAAAAAGATATTTGGTAGAAAGTCGATTTTCTTTAAAAAGCTTTCTCAATTCATTAGAAATCTCACAATCCCCAATGACACTTAATACTTCAACGCTAGCGCCTAGCATTAGTAGATTATTAGCAACGTTACCTGCACCACCAAGAACTTCTGTTTCTGACTTTATATTAATTATCTGCACAGGTGCTTCGGGCGAAACTCTATTGCACTGACCCCAGAGGTACTTATCAATCATTAAATCTCCAATGACAAGAATTTTGGGCTTAAGTTTTTGAATTGAATGTAGCATTAATCTTTAGGTATCTTAAACATATCTTTGATATTTGGAATGTATTGCTTAATTCCCTGTTCAAGAGAAAAGGTAGGTTTGAAGTTGAAATTCTCTTCGGAGAGAGAAATATCTGCTTGGGTGTGCATTTGATAGCCGGTGTATGGATTAGGAAAATATTCCGTGCCCAGATCACAGTCTAGCTCTTTTTGAAGTATATCTGAAATATCTTGGAAGCTTCTTGGTTTGCCAGTGCCAACGTTGTAAACGCCATTATTTCGTGATTCGCATGCTTTAATGTTGGCTTGTACAACATCATCAATAAAAATAAAGTCCCTAAGAATCTTATCAGACCCCTCAAATAGTCGAGGTGCATGACCATCTAGAATTTGATGACCAAGCTGAATAACCATTGAAGATGTTTTATTCTTGAAATACTCTCTCGGACCATAAACGTTAAAGAATTTAAGCCCTACAATTCTTATATTTGGATTTTTCTTTGAGAATTTTGCTGCAATTTGATCCATAGCATATTTACTGTAACCATATGGATTTTCGGGATTTTCAAAGCCAATTTTTTGAGGTGAAGGCATACTTCCATAGGTGGCAGCAGAGCTAGCATAGACAAGAGTTGCATTATCTTTTTTTGTTTTCTCTAAAAACCAATAAAATGAATTAACATTGGTTTTCATTACCATCTCTTGATCATAAACCCTCGTATCCGAAATGGCAGCTTGGTGAAAAATATAGTCAAATTTAATGTCATGAAGCATTTCAAGATCGGTGTTATTATTGATATTTCCACAGATAATATCACCAGTAAATCCAATCAAGTTTTTATAATGTCCAAAGCTTTGAAGATTACCATTTGAGAATGTTGCCTCACTTCTATAACAGTCAAAAACTACAATTTTGGAATCAGGGTAGTTCTCCTGGAAATAAAATGCCAGATTGCTTCCAATAAATCCAGCGCCACCGGTAATAAGGATTGTTTTTTTATTAAAACTAGTTTTAGTATAGACCATATTACAATTATACTTGCAATGACAGTGTGTATCATACTTCAAAAGTTATTAGATTTAGTGTTTAGTCCATGAAATACGAACGAAATTTTTATGAAATCAAGCCCAATAACGAGATTCTTAAAAACCTAAAAGAAGAATTAAAAATTGTTGGATATTATTCTCTTCATGAGCAAGATATTAGTTCTATCCTATCCTATGCTCAGAAAGTTACAAAAGATTATATCTATATAGTTGGCATTGG
>Ga0181585_10002366_pt1 | contig 16726 bp, 20 predicted proteins | sample 071ome_29_FD_132469 | JGI IMG/M metagenome (GOLD analysis project Ga0181585, IMG submission 132469) | Coastal salt marsh microbial communities from the Groves Creek Marsh, Skidaway Island, Georgia - 071407BT metaG (megahit assembly) | ecosystem: Environmental > Aquatic > Marine > Intertidal... | reverse complement strand
TATAATAATTATTAATATTTGTAATATCTAAAATTATTATAATTTCCATTTTTTATGTAATCTGAATCTCCTCTGCCAAACTTGCCATACCTCATAGCTTTAGGTTTTTTATTTGGTTTTTTTTCAGCTTCATATATTTCAGGATTAGAGTAATTATAATAATAATCTATTGGAAGGTTGGTATATCTTGATATTTTACTGTCTGTGCAGTTGTTTAAATTACTTGTTATTATAATTATAAATAATATTTTTTTTGTTAGTGAATATATCATTTTCTTGCGGAAATTATGTTGGTTAAATATGAAGGGGGTGTGAAAAAAAGATAAAAAAGTAGCTTAGCAGCTACAACAAGCGCAAGAAAATTTTGAAATGTTTGATAAAACTATCTTTTTAGTCATAATAAACATGGTTACAGCTTAAATTATTAAAGTCAAATTATTTATGATAGAGAAATTAAACGTAAAATTATTTATTTTTGCTGCCTATAAGGCGGAATTATATTTTATCTTTGATAAAAATAAGCTTACCAAAATTTCACAAATTAGTAAATTTGATGTTTATGTTAATAATGAAAAGGATTTATATGTGGTAATTAGCGGATCTAGTTATTGTAAGATGTCATATGCAGTTGCATATTTAGCTGGTGCAAATATTTTAGATAAGCAATCAATATTAGTAAATATTGGTATAGCTGGGGCAAAAGATTATAAGAAATCTAGTATTTTTTTAATAAATAAGATCACTCATAAATTTTACAAAAAAAAATATTATCCAGCAAATATAGTTGATAATAATTTTAATGTTGCTGAATTAATGACCATCATTGATCCTGGTCATTATGAAGATAATAAAATAATGGATATGGAAGCTTATGATTTTTTTATGTCTTCTCTTAAATTTGTTAATTATGAACAAATATTTATTTTAAAAATAATATCAGATAATTCTAGTTCTGATTTAGCTAATTTTAAAAAAGAGTCATTATCTGTCTTAATCAATGATAAAGCTAGTGAAATTATAAAGTTTTTAACGGATATAAAAATTTTCTTTAATGATTATTATGCTGAATTTGTGCTATCAAATTATTACCATAAAATTATTGATAAATTTCATTTTACTCATAGTGAAAAAAATAAATTAGCAAAATTTTTATTAAAGTTAGAGGCAAATTCTGATAGTAAGACATTATCATTATTGGAAAAATTAGTTAGTAAAAATGAGTTAATTAAATTGATGTCTGATGTTTAAAAAAATCTTTATTGAAAAAAATATCCTAGATCATCCAAGAACTAAGCAGATTATTGCAAAATATAATAATGCAGAAAAAGTGATATGTAATCATTATGGTGAGATATTTAATTTAAATAACCAGTCATTTAGGCTAAGCAAAAAATCTAAAACCTTAATTATTGCCAAAAAAAATGGTAAGAAGCTTCTTCCTACACCCGAAGGTTTTGGCATTGGTGGATCTGAAAATTACTATTTCTCTCATATGTTGAATTGTTTATATGATTGTAGATATTGTTTTTTGCAGGGTTTATATAATTCAGCTCATTATATATTATTTGTGAATTATGAAGATTTCATTGCTGAAATAAAGGATTTATCAAATGATAATAATAAAAGATATTTTTTTTCTGGCTATGATTGTGATTCTTTAGCTCTAGAAAATGTAACAAATTTTGCCAAGGAGTTTCTGCCAATATTTAGACAATTAAATAATTCATATTTAGAACTCAGAACTAAATCAGTAAATATTAATCTATTTTTAGAAAGTGATCCTATAGAAAATGCAATTATTGCCTTTTCATTTACCCCAGATGAAATATCAAAATTAATTGAACATAAAGTACCTCCAGTTAATTCAAGAATTAGGGCTTTACATTTACTTGCTGCTTCTGGTTGGAATGTTGGCGTTAGGTTGGATCCATTAATTTATCATGCTGAATTTAATAAAATTTACGCAGAATTAATTAGTAAGATTTTTTCTAATCTTGATTTAAGAAAATTACATTCAATTAGTGTAGGGCAATTACGTTTTCCTAAAGATGTTTTTAATAAAATTTATAATTTATACCCAAAAGAAAAATTATTTAATAATTTACTGACAAATAGAGGTAAATTAATATCTTACGATGAAGATCTTGAAAAAAATATGGAAGCTTTTATCATAAAGAAGTTAAATAATTATGTTTCCAAGGATCTTATTTTTTCTTGCAAGTAAAACAGATAGTTAGATGAAAATATTAGTTACAGGTAGTTCTAAAGGAATAGGAAAAGCTATTATTGATTATTTTTTAGGACAAAATAATCATTATGTTATTGGTATATCTAGGCATAATAATATTACCCATGAAAATTTTATAGATTTTAAATGTGATCTTGCAAATATAAAGCAAGTGCAAAATATCTCTAAGGATCTTGTGAGTGAGCATAAAGATGTTGATATATTTATTTTGAATGCTGGTTTTGGTGTTTTTACTGAATTAGAACAATTTAGTGATCAACAAATATTAGATTTATTTAATGTTAATGTTATTAATCAGATTATTTTATTTAAAAAATTATTACCTCAATTTAGAAAAAGAGATAAGGCTAGGTTAATAATTATTGGTTCTGAAGCTGGTAAAAAAGGAGCTAAAAAATCTTCAATTTATTCAGCTTGTAAATTTGCTCTTAATGGTTTTGCTCAGTCAATGCGGGCAGAATTAGGTTCTGATGCTGTGCCTGTCACAATTATAAATCCTGGTATGGTTAACAGTAATTTTCATGATAATTGTAATTTTAGAGCTGGAGATGATTTTTATAATAAAATAGAAGTTAAAAATATAGTATCAATTATAGATTATATAATATCATGTGATAATAATATGGTGTTTGATGAAATTAATGTTTCGCAAATGAAAAAAGTAATTAATTTTCTTAATAAAAATGCTGGTTAGGTTAATTATAATATTATGTTTTTTTGCAAATATAGCTTTTGCAAATGAGATATTACCTAAATTTGTTTCCTTAAAAGTTAGTGAAGCAAATGTTAGAACGGGTCCCGGTACTAATTTTCCTGTAAAATGGGTTTATATTTCAGAGTATCTAGCTTTAGAGGTTATAGATAAATTTGATAATTGGTATAAGGTGAGAGATCATGAATTGCAAACAGGATGGTTGCATAAATCATTAGTTGGAGGTTCGCGTTATTTTACAGTTATACAAGATAATGCTAATTTATATAGAAATCCTCGTATTGGTTTAGTTATTTTCCAGTTAAAGAAAAATGTAAGAGGTAAAATTAAATCTTGTAGAAGTATTTGGTGTAATATTAAGGTTGATAAATATGAGGGGTGGATTGAAAAGAGAAATATTTTTGGCGCTTATACATATGAGTCTTTTTAATTAAGCTAGAAATAACTTAGTAATCTTGTAAAAAAACACGTTATAATTTAAAATTTAGTCAAATATCATTATGTTACAATAAAAAATTATGCTATAATATATATATAGTCATATTTAGGTGATATTATGAGCGAGGATAGAATTATTAATGGATATAACAAAAAAGATCTCTTAGAAGAGCAGGATAAGTCACATATTGTGAATAATATTATAAATAAAGATAATATTAGTGAGGAATTTATTAAGGATATTCAACATAATTCTGGTAAGAATCATGAAAACTCCCATGAATTTATAGATGAGATAATTTTACAGCATAATAAACAAATTCAAGAGAAATTACTTCAAGAGAAGAAAGAGAAATTAATAGAAAATAATGTAAAAGAAGATGATCATTTAGCAGTATATTTTGAAAAACCTAAAATTGTTGCAAGAAAAAAAAGAAAAGCTCTTAATAAATTATTACGCAAATTACTTGATCCTCCTAAAAATCCTTATAAAAGAATTAAGGAGGTAAAAACATTAAGTGGAATTAAAGATTCTTTTCAACGTTAATTATTTATTAAAAACTTTACTAGCTCTAATGCTATACCGCTTGAGTTACATTCAGGATGAAATTGCGTTAAGATAAATTTTGGATGGTTTTTATGTTCTGCAGCTTCTATTATGCCATCTTTTGAGATAGCTGATATTTTAAGCTCTGGTGCTAAATTTTCCTTGAGGCAACCTTGGTGATGGATGCTTAATTCTTTTATATCTTTATCTAATATATTGAGTTTTTTATATATTTTATCAAGAAAGCTATTTTTTTTAATTATTATTGAATGCGTTCCTGTAAAGGGGTTTTTTTGTTTATTATTTATTATTTCTTTGAAATTTTCTTCGAAAATTTTTAGCTCTATTTTTGTAAGTTTTTTTATTGATTTATCAGAATGTTTTGTGGTGTTTTCATCATTTGTTACAATGTCAGGAATATGTTGGATTAAGCTTCCTCCCAGGGTAATATTGGCTATTTGCATTCCTCCGCATATGCCAAGTAAGGGTTTTTTATGTTTTAAGGCATGATTAACCATATAAATTTCTGTTTCTTCTCTTACATTTAATTTATTTTTTGGCAATTTCTTTTCTGTTTCGGGATGAATATTTTTTGCTTTATATAGTTGAGGGTTAACATCATTTTTATTGCCGGGCAGAATGATTGCATCACATAATGTTAATTTTTCTGCTATTTTTTTTAAATGAGCTTGAATATTTTCATTGTTTTTTTCTTTTTTTAAATATCTGGGGATGATTATTGGAGTTGCATTTGCAAGTTCAATTAATTGAATTAAAATTCTGCAACGCATAATTTTTGTATCATCTGTTATTGCTATAAATTGTTTTTTATTGTTCATTATTAAAAAAATATCTTTTCAATTAAATTATTATATTTAAATAGGATTTATTTTTAAGTTATTTTTATGAAGATAGGTTTATTAGTATCGGCAAAGGGATTATATTCTCACAAAAGATTAAAAGAAGAAGCTGAGAGAAGAGGTCATAAGTTTCGTATAATTAATCTAACAAAATGTTTTGTAAATATAACAAATAAAACTCCTGTGATTTATGATTATAGTGGTAAAGCTATAAAAGGTTTAGATGCTGTTATACCAAGAATTGAGCCTGAGATTACATTTTTTGGTACTGCAATATTAAGACAATTTGAAATGTTAGGTGTTTACTCTTTAAATAATTCTTTATCTGTATTAAGGGCACGTGATAAGTTAAGATCTCTACAAATTCTTGCTAAACACGATATTTCGATGCCTTCTACAGGAATTGCTAATTCTCCTACATCAACTGATGCTATTATTAAATCCTTAGGTGGTGCGCCATTAATTGTAAAATTAGTTGAGGGTACTGAAGGTAATGGTGTAGTATTAGCTGAAACTAATAGTGCGGCTAAAAGTGTTATTTCTGCTTTTAAGCAATTAAATGCTAATGTTATTGTACAAGAATTTATAAAAGAGTCATCTGGCCATGATCTTAGATGTTTTGTGGTAGGTAATAAAGTTGTAGCATCAATGGAGAGAATAGCTAAGGAAGGTGAGTATAGAGCTAATTATCATTTAGGTGCTGATGTTAGAGAGGTGAAAATTACCCCGGTAGAAAGAGCTATGGCAATTAAAACAGCAAAAGTAATGGGTATGGATGTAGCTGGTATTGATATTTTAAGGTCTAATAGAGGTCCTTTGATTTTAGAGGTTAATTCTTCCCCTGGTCTTGAGGGTATTGAGAAAGCAACTAATATTAATGTTGCTGGACTGATGATTGAGCATATTGAAAAAAATTATAAAAATCATAATAAAAAATATACTGCCTAGAGATTTCTTAGTGCTTGGCTGCCCGTCATTGATCTTATTCGAACCAACTATTACAAAAAAGTTTTTCTTTTATATGGAAATTTAAAGCATTTAAGAACCTATTAGTTGAAGTGTTTTTATTATTCTTATTGATATTTTTTGTTTTTTGCCTATAAATAAAAATTAGGAATCTGGTAATTCCTAAACATAGCGCACGGCAATCGCGTCAAAATGCTGATTTAATTAGTATTTTGTACATTATGTCGGGGAGTCCTGCTTGTCAGGAAGCCATTCTATGTTTGGTTTACCAGCTTCCCGACGCCAATTTATTATTGGAGTGTTTAATTTGGTAAATTTAACATGGTAATTATTATGACTAATCACGATCCGTATGATCTAAAAAGAGAGATCAATCTTTTTAAAACTCAGATGAAAGAGGTTAATGATACTCTTTTTCAATATGAAAATGATTTTAAATTAGCTAAAGATAAGGTCGATAGGCTTAGAGAATCTTTTGTGCTTTTAATTAAAGTTATGAACCATGAGTTAGTTGAGGTTTTAACTAAGTCAAATCGTATCATAAAAAGGCTTGAATCTACAAAATAGATTGTTTTAAGGGTGGGATTAATTATAGTCTATGTTTAGTATCAAAGATGTAATGAAATGGACGTAAATGAAAAAATTAAAATATTTCTAAATGAAATAGATCAAATAAAACAAATTACTGTAGAAAACAAACCTATTAGAATTTCAGCTTTTGACTTGTTTCAAAAAGGTATTGATGATGATTTTGTTCATGCTTATTTAAAAAAGTTAGACTATGAATTTGGTATTGTAACTATAAGAAATCTAGGGGAAAGCAACATTGCAATTTATAATGACAACCCAGATCAGGGGTATAACGTCTTTGATCTAAAAGAAGGGTTTGGAGAATATTATCTTAAAAAGACTCAAATCTCGGAGATTTCGAATAAGAATTTAAAATTACAAGATAATCCTAAATCGTACAATCTTAAAATAACTTACTCAGAAACTAATAGAGAAATTATTTTAAATAATTTGTTTTTAATAGCAAAACCAGATTTTGACTCAGAAAATGAACAGGTATTTTTTTATTTATATAGAAATCCTAATACACTGATAAAAAGAGGAGAGGTTATGGAAAATCTAAATACTACTTTAACTAAGGACTTTGGTAAAATTATAGAAAATCTAAATTTTAAAAAAGATCTAAGAAAAGCATTTTTTGATGTTTCTAGAGATTCGATTAAGTTCTATAATCCAGTTTCAAAAGAAAGGCTGGATGAATTAGGTATAAAAAATATAGCTATCAAAGTTAAATAAGACTTTTTTAAGCCTATCTAAACCTTTATAGCCCTATCACTACGACAGAGCGCTATTTTCTGCTATATCTTTATGGTATGGCAAGTGCAAAATTTACCCATACAAATGAATTTTTAAATTCAAAACAAAAAGACACGAAGATTGATTTAAACAAAAATCTATCAAAGGAATCTTTGCATAATTTTTTGGGTTTTTTTGAGTTACTTTACAAAATTGATAACAGATTAAAAAAAGAAGGTAATGAGAATGATAACAGTATCGGAAGTTCAGATTGATTTTATTAAACCTAAAGACGGTCTAATAGCATTTGCTAGTTGCGTGATAAATAACACACTTTTTCTAAGTAGTATAGCAATTCATAAAAAGCTAAATGAAACAGGGTATAGAATTACATATCCAAAGAAAGGAAATTTCTCTCTTTTTTATCCAATAAAGCAAGGGGGAAGCAGGGAAATAGAGAATAAAATCATAGAGAAACTAAAAGATGTAATGAATAAGGTAAATAATGATAGATACAGTAGTTTTGATTATAAGTAATGGAGATTTTGATATTCTAGATCATAGCAGATTTAACCCTTCTACTGAATTTTTATTACAGCCAGTTAAATTTAATTCAAAAGGAGAGCAAAAATTTATATGCAACCCTACTAAGAAAGAGAAAGAAAAATATTATTTTCCTAGAATTTCAATACATAAAAGGTTTTATGGTGCTGGATTTGGCATTACTATGAAGGTTGAATTTTCAGCTTCAAAGCTTTTATTTCAGAATAATTTTCAAGAACTACAAGACGATGATTTTGATACTATAGTTGATATTTTATTTCAAAGAATGAAGGAGTTAAAAATTTTTATTCATCCAGATCAATTAAGAAAATCATATGTTCAGAAAATTGATTATTCTAAAAATATTTTTTTAAATAATTATACTACTTGCTCAATGATAATTTCAGAACTTTCTAAACTAAATTTAAGTAAAAAATTAGATTTAACAAAAACAGATTATAAAAATGAGGGGCAGGCTATTGTATATCATTCATCTTCTTACGAAATTAAAATTTATGATAAAGTAAAAGATTTAGAACAAAGCAAGAATCATGGAGAGAAAAGAGCAATAGAAAAAGATAATATGTATCAAAAAGATTTTTTTAATCAAAAGAAAGAAGTTATACGAATAGAGGGCAGGTTTTCAAGAAGAAAGTTAAAACCATTATTAAAAAATATTGGAATGGAAACAGACCTGATATTTTGCAATCTATTCAATAAAGAAATATCTAAAAAGATTTTAGTGCATTTTTGGAAGAAAATTATTGAAAATTTGCAATTTGCACACTTTAACCCTAAAGAAATAGATAATCTGTTATCCAGCATTAAAGCTACTTTTCCAAATAGCACCACTAATAAACAATTACAGATTATCGGGATAATTAGCTTAATTAGTAGTATTGGAGTTAGAGCAACCAGAATTGAATTAGGTTTTAAAGATCATAATTGGTATAGGATAAAAAATGATTTAAAAAAGATTTCAGCTAATGAGAAGAATTATAGATTTTTGAGCATTTTAGAATTAGAAAGTCAGTTAGAAAAGTTTGAAACTATTACTAGTCTAGAAATTGATTGAAAGATGTAATGAATAAAGCAAAAGGAAAAACTATTACTACATACTTAATTGAAGGTAATCCTAACGGATTAAGAAGTGTTTTTATATCAAATAAAACTTGTAAAGCCCTAGTCTCGCCTCGCTCCTCTATAGATAAAATAAAAAATAGAGAAGAGGTTTTAAGACCTTCTATTTATTTTCTTCTAAATAATGATGATAACAAAATATATGTTGGAGAAAGTGAAAATTTTTATAACAGAGTAAAGCATCATTTAAAAACAAAAGATTTCTGGGATTATGCAATTAGTTTTATTTCTCAAAATAACGACTTAACCAAGGCGGATGTTAAATATCTTGAATATCTGTCTATTTCAGAAATCAACAATATAGGTAATGTTAGCTTAGATGAAAACAATCAAATACCAAGTTGTCCTAACCTACCAGAACATCAAAAAGCAACGATTGATGAATTTTTTGAAGATATAAAATTTATCATGTCCTTTTTAGGTTATAACTTTTTTACCCCTACAAAGCAAACTATAAAACAAACGACCTTTTACTGCACAAGAGGCGGTATAGAAGCAAAAGGTTTTTATGATGGTAGTAAATTTATTGTACTCAAAGGATCGGCTATAAAATATAAGTTTGAATCAGCCTATTCAGGTGTGGCAAGGAAATCAGCACAATATACAGAATCTTTAAAGAAAAAAAGAAGTAACCTTATAGAGGGTAATTATTTCGATCCTCAAAATAGTGGAATTGTAATTCTAAAAAAAGATTTTGTCTTTAACACCCCAAGTGCAGCGTCATGTTTTTGCTTGGGGAAGTCATCTAATGGTTGGATTGATTGGAAAGATAAAAATGGAAATACACTTGACGAGTTAATTAGAAAAAAAATTAAAAAATAGTCACATGGCACTTAGTTGGAATGAGATAAAAAAAAGAGCTTTAGAATTTTCAGAAGAGTATAAGGGCGCAACTAAGGAAAATGCGGAAACTCAATCTTTCTATAATGACTTTTTTAATGTTTTTGGAACATCTAGAAGAAGAGTAGCAAGTTTTGAAGAGCCGGTAAAAAAACTGGGAGATAAAAAAGGAAGAGTTGATCTGTTCTGGAAAGGAATGCTTTTAATAGAGCAAAAATCTTCAGGCAAAGATTTGAGTAAAGCAAAAGAACAAGCTCTTAGTTACTTCCCTAACCTTAAAGAACATGAGATTCCCAAATATATCTTAGTTTCAGATTTCCAGAATTTTGAACTTTATGATTTAGAAGAAGATACTGAAATAAAATTTAAGCTTGAAGACCTTCATAATAATGTAAATCATTTCGGGTTTATCGCAGGTTATACAAAGCGCAAGTTTGAAGACCAAGAGCCAGTGAATATTAAAGCGGGTGAGCTTATTGGTGAACTGCATGATAGATTGGTTGAGAATGGCTATGTTGGAACTGAACTTGAACAATTCCTTATCAGAATGTTGTTTTGCCTATTTGCCGATGATACGGGCATTTTTGAGAAAGATAGTTTCAAATTTTATATTGAAGTGCGTACAAATGAAGACGGCAGTGATTTAGGTAGCCATATTGAGCACATCTTCCAAGTTCTGAATAAGTCGAAAGACCAGCGGCAAAAGAACATTGATGAGGAGCTAAACAACTTTCCATACATCAATGGCGGATTGTTTGAAGGCTATTTACCAATTGTGCAATTTGACAGCACAATGCGTGACCAGCTCATTAAATGCTGCAATTTTGACTGGTCGCAAATTTCCCCTGCGATATTCGGGGCGATGTTTCAATCCGCAACAAATCAAGAAAAAAGACGTAATTTAGGGGCGCATTATACTTCTGAAAAAAATATAATGAAGATCATCAAGCCGCTATTTTTAGATGATCTTTATGAGCGTTTTAACAGCATTAGCCAGACAGCCAAGCTCAAAGAGCTGCATGAACATATTGCCAGCCTAAAATTTTTAGATCCTGCTTGTGGTTGCGGTAATTTTCTAATTATTGCCTATCGTGAATTGCGAGAGCTTGAGCTGCAAATAATCAAGAAGCTATATGGCACGCAAGCAGTGCTTGATGTTTCGGTTTTAGTCAAAGTTAATATTGACCAGTTTTATGGAATTGAGATTGAGGAACTACCAGCCAAAATTGCCGAAGTTGCCATGTGGCTGGTTGACCACCAAATGAACATAAAACTAAGCGAAGCATTAGGGCAATATTTCGCTCGCATCCCGCTAACCAATATCAATAATATTGTTCATGCAAATGCCCTGCGTATGCAATGGCAAGATTTGGTTGAGCCAACTGAGCTAAGTTACATTTTAGGTAACCCGCCTTTTTACGGTAAACAATATCAAACCGCCGAGCAAAAAGAAGATATGGCAAGCGTCTTCCATAGGGTAAAGGGATATGGTGTTTTAGATTTTGTAACTGCTTGGTATATCAAAGCCGCTCAATTTATCCAAAACACAAAAATCAAGGTTGCGTTTGTTTCAACAAACTCAATATCACAGGGTGAACAAGTAGGTATTTTGTGGAATGAGTTATTTAACAACTATGGTATAAAAATTCACTTCGCTCATAGAACATTTGCATGGAGTAATGAAGCAAGAGGCAAAGCCGCAGTTTTTTGCGTTATTATTGGTTTTGCTAATTATGATGCTGACCAGAAATTTATTTATGAATATGAAACGCCAAAATCTGAACCACATGAAGTTAAGGCTAAAAATATAAACGGTTATTTGGTAGAGGGAAGTGATATAGCTTTGACTAGCAGAACAAAGGCACTTTCTAACGTTCCTGAAATAAAATTTGGAAATCAGCCTATTGATGATGGTGGCTTGATATTTAACGATGAGGAATATAATCATTTCATTACCAAATATCCTGAGAAAGCTAATTTACTTAGAAAATATATTGGGGCAAAAGAGCTTATTAATTGCGGACAAAGATGGTGTTTATGGCTAAAAGGCATAGAGCCTAAACAATATTGCAATATACCAGAAGTTTTGGAGCGACTCAAAAAAGTTCAAGATTTTCGCAAAAGTAGAAAATCTGCCCCAACAAGTGATATACAAGATTTTCCATACTTGTTTGCTAGTGAGCGTCATCCTGATTCTGGAAGCTACATTGCTATTCCTTCTGTTTCATCAGAAAGACGAAAGTATGTTCCGATTGTATTTTATAGCTCCGATATTATTTGCAGTAATCTTTGTTTGATAATCCCCAACGCAACCCTATACCATTTCGGCATTTTAACATCACTAATGCATAATGATTGGATGCGCTATACTGCAGGTAGGCTTAAAAGCGACTACAGATATTCAAATAAGCTCGTCTACAATAATTTCCCATTCCCGAAAAATCCGTCTGAAAAGCATATTCAAACGATTGAACAAAAGGCGCAAGGTGTTTTAGATGCAAGGGCAAAATATCCTGATTCCGGCCTTGCTGATTTATACAACCCGCTAACCATGCCAAAAGAATTAGTGAAGGCGCACAAAGAGTTAGATAAGGCTGTTGATCGATCTTATAGGAAAGCTGTATTCAAAGATGAACGAGAAAGAATAGAGTTCTTATTTAACCTTTACCAAGAATATTTAGAAGAGGAAAAGAAATGAAAGCAATAATTCTAAGCCGAGTTTCAACAAACGAACAGCAAGACGGTCATTCAATCGAAGCCCAAAAAGCTCGTCTTAAAGAATATTGTAAGAGAAAAAATTTAGAAGTTATTAAGGAGTTTGAAATTATAGAAAGCTCTACTCGTGGTAAGAGAAAAGATTTTTATGAAATGCTTGAATATGCAAAGAAACAAAAGGAAGTGATTGCAATTGTAGCAGACAAAATAGACAGGGTTCAAAGAAGTTTTAAAGAACAGGTTGTTTTAGATGAATTACGAAGACAAGAAAGAATTGAGCTTCATTTTTATACCGAAGGAATCATTATCAATAAAAATGCTAAAGCTAGTGATATTATGATGTGGGATTTTGGTATTATGGGAGCTAAATCGTATGTTCTTAATTTATCTGACAACGTAAAAAGAAGTATTGAATATAAAATATCTAGTGGCGAATGTATTGGAAGAGTTCCAGTAGGTTATTTAAATGTTAAAGACCCTATCACGGGAAAAAGCTCAGCTATTATTGATGAGGAAAGATCGCATCTAATAAAGAAGCTTTTTATAGAATATTCTAAAGGTACTAATTCATTTGCTAAGCTAGAAAAAGAATGTAAGAAATGGGGACTAACAAACAATACCAGAACTAATAAGACTCTATCGCATAATGTGATAAGTAAATTGCTTCAAAACCCATTCTATTATGGTTATATGAGGATTTATGGAAAACTTCATAAGCATAAATACGAAGCATTGATTGACAAAGATCTATTTGACAAATGCCAAGAAGTCAGAGAATCGTACAAACGGAAGCCTTCCAGAGAAAGAAAACATGATTTTATGTTTAAGGGCTTAATTAAATGTGCTGTATCGGATAGACTTGTTTCTTCTGATTTAAAGAAAGGGAAATATGTTTATTTAATTTGTAGAGATCCTAAAGATTCAGAAAAGAAGTTATTCATAAAAGAAGAAACAATTTTAGAACAAATAATAGATGTTTTTAAGTCTTTGCAAATTCCAGATGAGTTATTCAAAACACTACAAGAGCATTTATTAAGATCTGCAAATTGCGAACAAGAATTTCATGCTAAGCAAATCAAATATTTTCAACAGGAAGATCACAAATTACAAACCCAACTAGATAATCTTTTGAATATGAGATTACTCGAGAGTATTACACAGGATATGTATGACAAAAAAGCAAGTGAATTAAGGCAAAAGCAAAGAGAAATAAATGTTGAATTGAAGCTTCATAATCAAGCGGACGAAAAGTTCTCAATTACTCTTACCAGCTTGATTTCTCTGGCATCTAGAGCTTATGAGATTTTTGAGAGTTCGAAAATAGCTGAAAAACGCCAATTGATTAACTTTATGTTTTCGAACTTAATGTTAAAGGGTGAAAAGCTAGAGTACACCTTAAACGAACCATTCCATTTATTCTCAAAACCAACTAGTCATAATGAATGGCTGGGGAACTAGGATTCGAACCTAGGTTGACGGAGTCAGAGTCCGTAGTCCTACCACTAGACGATTCCCCAATTAAATTTGGTGCAGCTGGAGAGACTTGAACTCCCAACCCCCACCTCCGGAAAGTGATGCTCTATCCAGTTGAGCTACAGCTGCTTATTATTATGATATTATTGATTCAAAGATTGAGCTGCCATCCGAACCAAAACATATGCTATCTACTGCTCTTTCTGGATGTGGCATCATTGCTAGAATATTTTTGTTTTTATTTAATATGCCAGCAATATTCGCAATTGAGCCATTAGGGTTATTTTTATATTTAAAGGCAATTTGATCATTATCTTCTAATGATTTTAAAGTATTTTCATCACAGAAAAAATTTCCATCATGATGTGCGATTGGTATGTTGATAAAATTATTGTTAATTTTATTAGTAAATTTAGAATTTTTATTAATTACTTCTAGTTCTAAATTTTTTGATATGAATTTTAAATTTTTGTTACGTAGTAATGTTCCAGGAACTAAATTTGCCTCACTAAGAATTTGAAAACCATTACATATGCCAATAATATAACCACCTTTATCTGCAAATTTTTTGATTTCTTGCATAATGGGAGAGTGAGCTGCTATTGCTCCGCATCTTAAGTAGTCACCATATGAAAAACCACCAGGAATTGCAATTAAATCTAGGTTATTTGGTAATGAGGTATCTTTATGCCAGATTTTATGAAGATCATTAGTGAATTTGGATAATGCTTGATGCATGTCTCTATCACAATTTGAACCAGGAAATGTAACTATTGCTGCTTTCATTTAGGTTATTATTTCGTAATTATAATTTTCTATTACTGGGTTGCTTAGAATTTCTTGGCAGGCTTTTTCTATTATTATTTTAGCTTTTTCAATATCGTTCTCAGCTATGTTAATTTCAAAATATTTACCTTGTGTAACAGAATCTATTTGGCTTAAGCCAAGATTAGCAAGAGAGTTTTTAATGGCATCTCCTTGCGGATCTAGAACGCCATTTTTTAGGGTAACGTGAATTTTTGCTTTCATTATTTTAAATTTTGCTAGATATTATAAATTCCTGCTTTCAAATAACAATAAATAATATTAATTTAGAAAAAAAATATTCGGGCGGTTAGCTCAGTTGGTCTAGAGCATTACGTTGACATCGTAGGGGTCGGTGGTTCGAATCCACTACCGCCCACCATTTTTAAGTTTTTAAATCTTTTACTGTTAATTTTAGTATTTTTACTCTAATTTATGTAAAAAAATTAAGGTTTTAATGGATTATACTACATATGTTATTTGTGCCTATTTATTTGCTCTTTTAATTCTTTCTTCTTTATTTTTATTAACTTTTAGGGAGTTTAAAAAAATTTCAAATGCAAAAAAAAGTAAAAAATAGATTACAAAATTTAATAATTTTTTCTCTGATTATAGCTGGTTTTACTTTAATTTTACTAAAAAATTTTAAAGATTCAGTCTCTTATTATAAGACTCCTTCAGAATATTATAAAAATAATTTAATATCTGAATTTAGATTAGGGGGTGTTGTTAAAAAAAATTCTATTGAGATTAAAGATAATGGAGAAGTTAATTTTATTGTAACTGATTTTACTAATGAAATTAAAGTTGCTTATTATGGTTTGCTTCCTGATTTATTTAGAGATGGTCAGGGTGTTGTTTTAGAGGGTAAAATCGAGGGAGATTTATTTAAAGCAAAAAGAATATTTGCTAAACATGATGAAAATTACAAACCTCCTATCTTAAACTAGAATATGTTTTATTTTTTAGGTAATTTTTCTTTAATAATGGCGATAGTTATTGCTTTTAGCTTGATGATAAGGAGCTTTAATAAAAATTTTTCAAGGAAAGAGAATTTTTATTTTAAATTTGCCTTATTCATATCAAATCTTATTGCTTTTTTGGCATTGGTTTTTGCCTATATTAATTCAGATTTTTCTTTATTAAATGTTTATTTAAACTCTGATATTAATAAGCCTCTATTTTATAAAATAGCTGGTGTGTGGGGTAATCATGAGGGTTCTTTATTGCTGTTTATTTTATTACATTCATTTATTTTTCTTTTTACTCTTAATAAATTAGTAAAAATTTCATTAATTTCATTTTCTTCATTTTTTTCAGCATTAATCAATTTAATTTTTTTACTTTTTTTATTTTGTTTCTCTAATCCATTTAGTTTAAATGAGTTAGATATTGATAATGGTTTAGGTTTAAACCCTGTATTGCAGGATTTTGCTTTAATTATTCACCCACCAATTTTATATCTTGGATATGTAGTTGTTGCTGTAATTTATTCTTATATTTTAGCATTAAGATTAAAGCCCTCTGTTAAGGATGATTGGTCTTATTTATATAATTTGCTTAAATCTTCATTTTTCTTTCTTACATTAGGAATAATTCTAGGCTCTTGGTGGGCTTATAGAGAGCTTGGTTGGGGTGGCTATTGGTTTTGGGATCCTGTTGAGAATTTAGCTTTGATAATATGGTTATTTAATTTGATGTTATTTCATATTTATTTAGCGAATAATTATGAAAATAAATTTAAAAATTGGATATTTTATACCGCATCTAGCTGTTTTTTAGCAATTTTAGCTAGTTTTTTCATGGTGCGATCTGGTGTTTTGGTTTCAGTACATAGTTTTGCCAGTGATCCAATGCGTGGTATATGTTTGCTGTTAATTTTCCTCTTTTTTTTAATAGTTACATTTTATATTGCTGCCTTTAAAAAAAATAAAAATCCTAAATATAATTTTAAATTAAACCATGTTGGTTTGTTATTTATTAATAATTTTTTAGTTATTGCTAGTTTAATTATTGTTATATTTGGCACTTTATACCCAATATTTTTAAATAATTTATTTAGTGAGAATCTTTATATTGGAGAAGGATTTTTTAATGAGTCGCTATCACCTATAGTTATTTTGATATTGTCAATG
>Ga0181585_10002362_pt1 | contig 16737 bp, 20 predicted proteins | sample 071ome_29_FD_132469 | JGI IMG/M metagenome (GOLD analysis project Ga0181585, IMG submission 132469) | Coastal salt marsh microbial communities from the Groves Creek Marsh, Skidaway Island, Georgia - 071407BT metaG (megahit assembly) | ecosystem: Environmental > Aquatic > Marine > Intertidal... | reverse complement strand
TTACGATCAAATATAGAATATGAATTAACCTTAGCATTAATAGCATATCCTGTTTGGGCAGCTTTAAAAATTGCCTCTCTATTTAGAACAGGTAACATTCCAGGCATTGCAGCATCAACATATGATACCTGACTATTAGGCTCTGCACCAAACTTGGTATTTGAATTAGAAAAAAGCTTAGATTTTGTGTTTATTTGCGCATGAATCTCAAGCCCAATAACAATCTCATATTTATTTTTCGTAGTTTCAAAAATAGCCATATTAAAATCTAAAATTTAATTTATAACGATCAAATCCTACCTCATCTTCTAATGACTTTGCTATTCTTAGCATTTTAGCTTCACTAAATTTTGGAGTTATAAATTGCACACCTATAGGTAGGTTATTGCTATCAACTCCAACTGGTATAGAAATAGCAGGTAATCCTGCTAGATTAACTGGAACAGTAAATACATCATTATAGTAAGTTTCAACATTTGATAATTTTTGTTGATTTCCAAAAGCTGTGTTTGGTGTAGTTGGAGTTATAATTGCATCAACCTTATTAAAAACATTATCAAAATCATTAGCAATTAACCTTCTAACTTTTTGAGCTTTACGATAATAAGCATCATAATAACCTGAAGATAATACATATGTACCAAGCATTATTCTTCTTTTTACTTCATTACCAAAACCTGAAGCTCTAGTATTTTTATATAAATCTTCTAATGAATCACCTTTATCACTAACGCGTAATCCATATCTAACTCCATCATATCTTGCTAAGTTTGAAGATGCTTCAGCAGTGCTTAATATGTAATATGTTGGAGCTCCATAATGCGTATGAGGTAAAGAAACTTCAATTATTTCTGCTCCTAACTCTTCTAGTTTTTTTACTGATTCTTCAATGTTTTTTTTGATATCAGGATTCATACCCTCCATTTCATATTCCTTGGGTAGGCCAATCTTCATACCCTTTATGCCTTTATTTAAATCTTGCAAAAAATCTTCTGATTTTTGCTTACATGATGTAGAATCTTTTTCATCATAAGAAGATATTGAATTTAGCACTATACCAGCATCTTGAACATCTCTTGCAAAAATCCCAGCCTGATCTAATGAGCTAGCATATGCAATCATACCATATCTTGAACATCTACCATAAGTTGGCTTTATTCCAACAACACCACAAAATGCAGCAGGTTGACGCACCGAACCTCCAGTATCACTTCCAAGTGATGCTGCACAAAAATCAGCAGCTAATGCAGCCGCACTTCCACCAGAAGAACCTCCTGGAACTAATTCCTCATCTGAATTAGATTTTTTGACTGGGTTTATAACCTTACCATTATAACTATTTAAATTTGTTGAACCCATAGCAAATTCATCCATATTTAACTTGCCCAAAAGTAAAGCACCATCATTCCACAAATTATCAGTAACTGTTGATTCATAAGGTGGTATAAAACCATCTAATATATGAGAACAAGCTGTAGTTTTAACATTTTTAGTACAAAATAAATCTTTAATTCCAAGAGGAATTCCCTCTAAATTTCTAGCAATATTATTTTTATAATTCTCATCAGATAATTTCGCAGCTTTTAAAACTTGCTCCTCGCAAAGCAAAATATAAGAATTAAGTTTTTCATCATATTTTTTAATTCTATCAAGATAAGCTTTTGTTATTTCAAATGATGAAATTTTCTTTGTTTTTAAAGCCTGGATTAATTCAGAAATTTTTAATTTAGTTATTTCAGTCATCTTAACCTACAAATTTTGGTACAACAAAGAAATTAAGCTTTTTGTCAGGAGAATTTTTTAAAACATCACCTGAATAATCATCATCATCAGAATTATCATCTCGCATAATTAAATCAGCCTCAACAGACATCATTGGCTTTACTGATTCAGTATCTAATTCATTTAAACTTTCTACCCATGAAACTATATCTGATAAATCATCTGCATATTGTGAAGCTTCTTCTTCACTTACCTTAATACGGGCAAGATTAGCAATTTTTACTATTTGTTCCTTATTAATATTAGTCATTTAACATTTCCTTTAATTTATCTAATGGCCTCGCAATACATGCTTTATTATCAGTTATAATAATAGGCCTTTCAATTAATTTATGATATTTTAACATAAATTCTATTATCTGATCATCTGATAAATCAGGCGAGGACAGATTATTTTCTTTATATATCTCCTCATTTTTTCTTAATAATTCTCGGGGCGATATTCCTAATAAATTAATAATATTTATTAACTCCTCTTTTGAAATTTTTTCATGCATATAATCTATAATTTCAAATGCTAAATTTTGACTTTGTAAATATTTAAGAGCCTCTCTAGATTTTGAACAACGTGGATTATGATATATTTTCATGTAAATTTTTTGCGCTAGCTTAACAATCACTTAAAATCAAGTCAATAAAGATATTTAGAAAGAAAAACTAAATCTTACTTTTAGTTAATATGGTTGAAGTTGCTATAAAAATTGAAGAATATGTACCTATAAAAACACCAAATAACACAGCAATACTAAATGTTTTAAGAACCTCTCCTCCTAATAAAACTAAAGATAACAAAGCTATTATAGTAGTTAATGCAGTTAATAAAGTTCTGTTTAATGTTTCATTTAAACTTTTAGTAATGATTTTCTTTTGCGACAAACTACGATATTTCTGAGAGTTTTCTCTGATCCTATCAAAAATAACTACAGAATCATTAATAGAATAACCAATTATTGTTAATAAAGCTGCAATAGCTGTTAAATTAAATTCTAACTGTAAAATAATAAGCAAACCAAATGTTAAAAGCACATCATGAACCAAAGCAAGTAAGGCACCAAAACCAAAACGATAATTAAATCTAATCCAAATATATAATAAAATAGCTATAAAAGAACAAAACAAAGCTATAACACTAGATTTTATTAACTCTTTTCCAATGATTGGACCTACAAAATCCACCCTTCTATATTCAATTTTATCGAAATTTTCACTGATAACTTCCTTAATAAGAGATATTTTCTTCATCTGAATTTTTTCATCAACATCTTTTCCTCCCACTCTAATCATAACATCATTATCAGCTCCTATATTTTGTAATGATACCTCACCAATATTAATTTCATCTAAAATATTTCTTAAATTTTCCAATGAAATTTGTTCTTCACTTCTTATTTCAATTAATATTCCACCAGCAAAATCAATACCTTTATTAACACCTTTAGCAAAGATCAAAACAACAGAAACTATAGATAAAATAAGTGAAGAAATAATAAAATATTTATAAGAGGAAAAGAAATCAAAATTATATTTCTTATTTAAAATATTTGAAAGCATATCAAATTAAATTGCAAATTGCCAAATTATATAAAGTGCATAAAACACACATAATACCATTCCATTAATTCTGCTAATTATATATTTTTTTCTAACAAAACTATATAATAACATTGCCGAGAACAACATGACCCAAATATCAAAAAATGATAAGCTTGATCTTGTTACTATAGGAGTAACTAAACTACTCACTCCCATTACACCTAATATATTAAATATATTACTGCCAACTACATTAGCAATAGCAATATCAGAATGTTTTCTATATGCAGCAATAACAGAAGTTGCTAATTCAGGAGCAGATCCTCCAATAGCAACAATAGTAACCGCAATAGCAGCTTCGCTAACACCAAATAACCTTGCTAAATCACTTGCACCATCTACTAATAAATTTGCTCCTAACGTTAAAAATACCACACTTATTAATAACATTATAAAAGCAATTTTTTTTGTCACTTCAAAAAAATTCTGCTCTTCAACCTCTGCAACTTGCTGTGCCAATGAATCTGATTTATTATTTTTATGTCTCTTAAGTGTAGATAATGTATAAACAAATAAGATTGCTATTAAAATAAACCCTTCAATTCTGCTGATAACACCTGTCATCACAAATAAAAATAAAATTAATGATGCAATTAGCATGTAGTGAAAATCAAATTTCACCAATTCCTTTTGCACATTTATAGGATATAATATTGCAGCAATACCAAGAACTAAAAAACTATTTGCTATATTACTACCAATAACATTACCAAGAGCTATATCATATGATTCTTTAAGTGCTGCCTGTAAAGTAATTAATAATTCAGGACTAGATGTTCCAAAAGCAACAATTGTAACTCCAATTATTAACTTAGAAATCTTATATTCTTTTGCAATTTTAACAGAGCCACGCACAAGGGCTTCACCACCTAAAAAAAGTAGTAATAATCCACCAACTATTTGCAAAAAAACCATCATAATTTATATACCTTGCTTATCTACTAATAATGATTTAATTGCAGAAATTGCCTTAGCAGGATTTAACCCCTTAGGACAGGTTCTTGTACAATTCATAATAGTATGACAACGATATAATTTAAAAGAATCATTTAAATCATCTAATCTCTTACCAGTTTCCTGGTCTCTACTATCTGCAATAAATCTATAAGCTTGTAGTAAAATTGCAGGACCTAAATATTTATCACCATTCCACCAATAGCTAGGACATGATGTAGAGCAACAAGCACATAAAACACATTCATATAGCCCATCTAACTTTGCTCTATCTTCCGGAGATTGCAATCTTTCTTTATCAGATTGAGTTTTTTCATTATTTTTAAGCCAAGGCTGTATAGAGTTCAATTGAGCATAAAATGTTGATAAATCTGGAACTAAATCCTTAACTACCTCCATATGAGGTAATGGATAGATTTTAACATCATCTTTAACCTCAGAAATAGGCTTAATACATGCTAATGTATTTGTGCCGTCAATATTCATAGCACATGAACCACATATACCCTCTCTACATGATCTTCTAAAAGTAAGAGTAGGATCAATTTCATTTTTAATTTTAATTATAGCATCAAGCACCATAGGTCCGCACTCATCCATATTTATTTCATATGAATCTATTCTTGGGTTTTGACCATCTTCTGGATCATATCTATAGACTTTAAAAAGCTTTAAGTTTTTTGCATTTTTAGCATCACACTTAAAATTTTTACCTTTAGAACTTATTTTAGAATTTTTTGGGAGTGCAAATTCAACCATTATAAATTACATTTAGATTAATATACTCTTTTCTTAGGTGGGATTTTTTTCATCTCATCAGTCATAGGATCACCAATAACTTGACGATATTTAATATCAACATTCCCTGAAGAATCAATAAATGACATACTATGCTTCATCCATTCATCATCATTTCTTTCAATAAAATCTTCTCTTGCATGAGCACCTCTACTCTCTTTTCTATCATGAGCAGATTTAATAGTAAGCATTGCAAGAGGAAGCATATTTTGTAACTCAAGCAATTCTACTAAATCACTATTCCAGATTAAGCCTCTATCAGTTAACTTTAAGTCATTGATAGATGCATATAATTTAGCTAATTTACCAATACCAGAAGACATAATCTCTTCATTTCTAAATACAGCAGCATGTCTTTGCATAATTTTTTGCATCTGTAATCTCATATCAGCAACAGACTCTTTACCTTTAGATTTTATTATTGAATCAAATCTTTCTAATGCTTTAGAAACAGATTCTTCTTTTAATTTCTTATGTGGCATATTAGGAGTTAGAATCTCTTTAGCTCTAATTGCTGCAGCTCTTCCAAAAACTACTAAATCAAGAAGAGAATTTGAACCTAATCTGTTAGCTCCATGCACAGACACACATCCTGCCTCACCAACAGCCATTAATCCAGGAACTATTTTTTCTTTACCTTTTGCATCAATTGTAATTACTTCTGTATTGTAATTAGTAGGAATTCCTCCCATATTATAATGCACAGTTGGTAAAACTGGAATAGGCTCTTTAGTAACATCTACATTAGCAAATATCTTTGCTGTTTCTGATATACCAGGAAGTCTCTCTGCTAAAATTTTAGCATCTAAATGATTAAGATGTAAAAATATATGATCTTTATCTTTACCAACACCTCTACCCTCATTAATTTCCATTGTCATTGAACGAGATACAACATCACGAGATGCTAAATCCTTTGCTGATGGTGCATAACGCTCCATAAATCTTTCTCCTTCAGAATTCACAAGATAGCCTCCTTCACCTCTTGCTCCTTCAGTAATTAAACAACCAGCTCCATAAACTCCTGTTGGATGAAATTGAACAAATTCCATATCTTGAAGTGGTAATCCAGCTCTAGCAACCATCGCATTTCCATCTCCTGTACATGTATGAGCAGACGTAGCTGAAAAATAAACTCTTCCATAACCACCTGTAGCAATAATTACCATGTGAGATTTAAATATATGGATTGAACCATCATTTAAATTTAAAGCTGTTAAACCCTTACATTTACCATCTTCCATAATTAGATCTAAGGCAAAATATTCAATGAAAAAATTAGCCTTATTCTTAAGAGCCTGCTGATATAAAGTATGCAAAATTGCGTGACCTGTTCTATCTGCGGCAGCACATGTTCTTTGTGCAGGATCACCTTCTCCATATTCTGTAGTCATTCCACCAAATGGTCTTTGGTAGATTTTACCATCTTTTGTTCTAGAGAAAGGAACTCCATAATGTTCTAATTCAACTACTGCTTTTGGTGCATTTTTACACATATACTCAATTGCATCCTGATCACCTAACCAGTCTGAACCTTTAATTGTATCATAGGCGTGCCACCTCCAATCATCACGCCCCATATTAGCAAGAGCAGCAGATATTCCACCCTGAGCTGCAACAGTATGGCTTCTTGTTGGAAATACTTTTGATACACAAGCAGTCGAAAGACCTGCTTCAGCCATTCCTAATGTAGCTCTTAAACCTGAACCACCAGCTCCAATTACTACAACATCAAATTCATGTTCAATTACATTATAACTCATTAAATAATAGCCGTAAAATTTTTAACAAAAGTGAAAAACAAAAATATTGCCGTAAACCAAGCAAATAGATTTACAGAAATTATCAACATCTTGCTACCACATTTACAAGAAACATAATCTTCAATAATTACCCTTACACCCAATGCAGAATGAATAAGCATAATTATTAATATTGTAGCGAATAAAACCAAATTTAATTTAGAAGAAATTATATTTTCATAGCTCATATTACATCCAGCAATACAAATAAGCTTAGAAGTAAACCATATAGCTAAAGGAATTAATGCAATAGCTGTAATTCTTTGTAACAACCAATGATGCAAACCATTATGAGCAGAACCTAATTTATTAAAATTTTTAAAATTTTCTGACATTATTGCACCAATTTAATTACACCATAATAATAACTTGCAAAGCTAAGTAATAAGCTAGCAGCTATAACTATTAAACCAGAGATTTTAACAGATTTAATCTCATAGCCTTTCCCTATATCCCAAAATAAATGTCTAATTCCATTACAAAAGTGATAATAAAACGCTAAAACCCAAAAAAACAAGGCTGTTTTACCTAAGATATTAGCAAAAAAGAAATTAAAAAATGATATGTAATATTCAGAGATAAAAAACTCCTGAAAATTACTAAGAATTATAAACCAGCTTAAAAACAATAAACCTAAATAAAGAAAAAAACCTGATATTCTATGTGAAATAGAAAGCACAGATGTAATTTGCGGCTTATAGATCGTTAAGTGGGGCGATATAGGTCTAGAATTTAACTTTGCATCACTCATCAAAAAAACCTCTTAACTTGACAATTTTTGCTCTTTAAACAAAACATGTTTTTTAGCTACAGGATCATATTTCTTGAAGCTCATTTTTTCAGTGATTTGCTTTGGATTTTTCTTTTTTACATAGTAAAAACCAGTCTTAGCAGTACTAACTAATTTTATAAGTATATTTTTTTTTGATTTACCAGCCATTTTTGCTCTAATATTTTATGAGGTAATTATTAAACCTGATAGTCTAACTAGTCAAGAAGATTATCACAAACAACTATACTGCAAATAAGCTATAAGGCTTCTTTTTTTCAAGTGCAAATAATGGCTTCCTCCCCTCTCCTTTAGTTATTATAACATCAATTTGATTAGCATTGGCCTTTTTTGCAGATTCTAACTTACTATACATACCACCAGTCCCATAATAGCTTTTAGTCTTTTTAACTTTTGAAAATAAGATTGAATCGCTGCTATTAGGCAGAGCAATTATCTTAGCATCTTTATTTAACTTAGGATCATAATCATATAAACCATCCACATCAGACATTAAAACCAACAAATCAGCCTTAACCAAAATAGCCATTTCCGCAGCAAGACCATCATTATCACCAAATTTAATCTCATCTATTGCCACAACATCATTTTCATTGATTACAGGTATAATATTCATTTTATACAGATTATCTAAACAATTTCTGATATTTAACTTTCTTTTTTCAACTTTACAATCATCAGCAGTAACTAATATCTGAGCAACATCAAGCTTTGCTTTTGCAAATATCCTGCCAATTTTTTCAATTAAAATAGCCTGACCATAAGCAGCATAAGCCTGCTTTTGCGATAAAGATAATAAATTGGGATCTGTTTTTAACTTTTTACATGAACTTGCTATAGAACCAGATGAAACCAACAGAACCTTATGACCATTTTTTTGCAATTTTTTTATATCTCGCGCCAAAGATTTCAACCACTTAATTCGCATCGATCTATTTTTATCAACTATTAATGAAGAACCAATTTTGATAATAATGGTTTGATATTTTTTTAATTTCATTTAACCTCTAATTCCTTTATAAAAACAATATAATATATAAAACTAATGAAGCAAATAAGCGAACAAGAAATAAGCACATTACTAAACGAAAACTTCCCAAATAGCAAAATAGAAGTTATAGACCAAATGGGAGATGGCTACAGCTTTGCTATCAATATTACTTCAGACAAATTCAAAAATTTAAATCGCGTGAAGCAACATCAATTAGTAATGAAATGCTTAAAAGAGCTTCTTAAAGAAAGGCTTCATGCTGTAACCTTAAAAACAGAAGCCTTTTAAGAGTTTCTCTCCGCTAATTTTTCTAAATTAGTTAATCTTTTTTCAATATCTTTATAATTTTTAATATTTTCAAATAGCTGTAACAATTTATTCAGCCTTCTATATAACTTAAATATAAAAAATATAATCAATATTATGCTGCAGGAAAAAATCGCACTAACTATCTTAAATAATAACAAATAAAATTCCGATTTATCCTTTATATTTTCAAAATCTTCAATTGAAGCCTTAACTTTATCTGATACCGAATCAATTTGGCCATTTACCTTCTCTTCAATCTCCACTATTTTATCATTTGCCTCTTTTTTTATAGAATCTATCAAATTATCCAAAGAAACAGCCCCATCCTTCTTAACCTTCTCTTTAGCTTGATCCTCTATTTTACCCAATGCCTCAGACAAACTAAATGCATATGAATTGCTAATTATAAGCAAAAATAAAATCTGGATAAAAATTTTTTTCATAATTTTACTCTAAAAATTGGTTAAAAACTGATAAATTACAAAACTTGATCTTGAATTATTCATATATAAATGATAAAAACTTCATAAATTTATTTATATATTATGCAAGAAAAATTCCAAGAAATTGAAAATTTAATCAAAAACAACAAAATAGTTCTTTTTATGAAAGGTAACAAAACCTTCCCTCAATGTGGCTTTTCAGCCTTTGTTGCTAAAACATTACAAAATCTTAACATTGAATTTACCGATGTAAATATTCTTGAAGATGAAGAAATGCGCCAAGCCATAAAAGATTACACAGACTGGCCAACAATCCCACAACTATATGTAAATGGTGAATTTATAGGGGGATGCGACATTATAAGAGAGATGCAAGAAAATGGCGAGCTTGAAGAAGCGCTTAAATAATGACAAAAGCCATAAAACTTAATAAATTACATAAAACATACAAAACTAAAACAGGAAATGTTAAAGCATTAAATAATATTTCTCTTACTATAGAAAAAGGCTCTTTTTTTGGTTTACTTGGACCAAATGGCGCAGGAAAAAGCACAATAATAAATATCCTAGCTGATCTTGTTACCAAAGATTCAGGTGAAATAAATATTATGGGTCATGATTTTGACAAAAACAAAATTAACGCCAAAAACTGCCTAGGAATAGTGCCACAAGAATTAGTTATGGATCCATTCTTTAACGTTAAGGAAACTCTTGAAATTTATGCTGGCTATTATGGTATAGCTAAAAATCAAAGAAGAACCAATGAAATTATCAAAGCTTTAGGCTTAACAGATAAAGCAACTGCTAAACCAAGAACTTTATCAGGAGGAATGAAAAGAAGGCTCTTAGTTGGTAAAGCTTTAGTTCATGATCCAGACATAATCATATTAGATGAACCAACGGCAGGAGTTGATGTTGAGTTAAGAGATCAATTATGGGAATATATCAGCAAACTTAACAAAAATGGCAAAACAGTTATTCTTACCACTCACTATTTAGAAGAAGCTGAAGAATTATGTGATCAAATTGCAATTATTAATAAAGGAAAAATTATTGCTAATGACAAAAAGTCCAATTTAAAAAAATTATTTGGCGTAAAAACATTAAATATTACCATAAAAAAAACCTCCGATAAAATAGAAAAAGACCTCAAAGAATTTGGTGATATATCAATAAACAGCAACATAATTTCAATTAAATATAAAACCGAAAATCTAGAATATGACAAGCTTATCAATAAATTAGCAAAAAATAACGCTGAAATAATTGATATAAATACTCAAGAAACAGATATTGAAGATATTTTTAAAAATTTAGTTTACCAAAAATAATGATTTTTAAAATCACCCCTAAAAATTATCAAAATTTTTGTAATAATCATCTTAAAAAAATGAATATTTTACTTATTACATTAATTATAACCAGCTTATTTTTCATCCTAACTTCACCAGATGACTATCAACAAGGTAATGCTGTCAAAATAATGTATATACATGTTCCTTCAGCTTGGCTCTCACTTCTTATTTACACAATTATTGCATCTCTTAGTGCTTTAAGCTTTATATATAAAACACCTTTACTTACCCTAAGTGCTATTAGCTTAGCTCCTATTGGCTGTATTTTTTCACTTATAACCCTAGTAACTGGATCTTTATGGGGCAAGCCAATATGGGGAACCTGGTGGGTCTGGGATGCTAGACTAACATCAATGTTAATCTTATTTTTCCTTTATCTCTCATATATTATTTTATATAAATCATATTCCAATGTCATAACAGGGTCAAAAATTGCAGCAGCACTTGCCATAATAGGCTTTATAAACATACCGATAATTAAATTTTCTGTAGAAATTTGGAACAGCCTACATCAACCTGCAAGCATTCTTAGAAAAGACGGAATCTCAATCCATACATCAATGTTAAAGCCTTTATTAATATCATTCTTTACATTGCTAGTTTTAACTTTTAATATATTCATTATGAGAGTAAATATATTTTTGATTAAACATAAAAAACAAAGGTTAAAATGACATATGTAGTAACTGATAAATGTATAAAATGTAAATATACTGATTGTGTAGAAGTCTGCCCAGTAGATTGCTTTTACGAAGGTGAAAATATGTTAGTCATTAACCCTGAAGAATGTATTGATTGTGGTGTTTGCGAACCAGAATGTCCAATTGATGCAATAAAACCAGAATCAGAGGATTTAGTTGAATTTATTAAAATAAACAAAAGCTTCTCAGAAACATGGCCTAATATAAGCGAAAAAAAAGAAGCTTACCCTGAAGCTGAAAAATTCAAGAACGAGACAGAAAAATACCCACTGCACTTTAGTAAAGACGCAGCAAAATAATTTATTTTTGCATTTCTAAAGAAATTTTATCTATAAACTCAGACATAGTCACAAATTTCCTAACACCTGTTAAATTAGCAAGATCTTTTGTAACAAATCCTGATTCAACAATTTCTAGAACCATCTTCTCAATTTTATTGCTAAAATTATAAAGATCTTGATTTGAATCTAATTTAGCGCGATGTAACAAGGCCCTACTCCAAGCAAAAATTGAAGCAATAGGATTTGTTGAGGTTGCTTTACCCTTTTTATGCTTCTGGTAATGCCTAGTAACAGTTCCATGCGCTGCTTCTGCAAGCTTTATTTTACCATCTACGCTTACCAAAACAGAGCTCATCAAACCAAGAGAACCAAAAGCCTGAGCTAAATTATCAGATTGCACATCACCATCATAATTTTTACAAGCCCAAATAAACCCACCTTCACTTTTTAAAGCAAAAGCAACCATATCATCAATTAATCGATGTTGATAAGAAATATTATTTGCTATAAAATCAGCTGCAAATTCTTTTTTGTAAATATCAGCAAATATATCCACAAAAAGCTGATCATATTGTTTTAAAATAGTATTTTTACTAGAAAAATATAAAGGCCATTTTTTATCTAAAGCGAATTTAAAACAAGAATAAGCAAAATTCTTAATTGAAGTTTCTAGATTAAACATCCCAAGCACAACACCAGAAGAATCTTGAAAATCATTTATTAATTCTTCTCTAATACCATTTTTATCTTCAATCTTTAAACTTACTTTTGAGCCTTTTTCTACATAAAAATCATGGGCTTTATATTGATCAGCAAAAGCATGCCTACCAATTATTATAGGTTTGTTCCAATTCCTAACTATTGGCTTAATATTAGAAACTAAGATTGGCTCACGAAAAACTGTACCACCAATAATATTTCTGATAGTTCCATTTGGAGATTTATAAATTTTTTTTAGTAAAAATTCTTTTTGTCTAGCCTTAGTTGCAGTAATTGTAGCACATTTTACAGCAACCCCAATATCTTTTGTTGCATTTGCAGCATCAATAGTAACTTGATCCTCTGTTAAATCACGATTTTTGATACCAAGATCAAAATACTCAATAGGCAAATCTAAAAAAGGCACAATTAATTTTTGCTTAATCTCTTGCCACATCACCCTAGCCATCTCATCACCATCCATTTCTACAATTGGATTTTTAACTTTAATTTTTTCTATCATTATAACTTATATTTTTCTGTTGAAATTCTATATAATCAGCGATTTTATTAAATAATTTAGGATTATATTTTGCAATAATTACATGATTATCTGCTCTAATATTATATATTTCTTTTTTTTCAGTTTTAATATTTTTATATATAATTTCAGCACTTTTAGGATCTACAACCGGGTCTTTATCAGCTTGAATTATTAATGTGGGAGCAGAAATTTTACTTAAATTCTTTTTACATTCAGCCATTAAATCAGATAACTCCTCAACAGCAGATAAATAATTTTTACTATAGTTAATATGAGGATTTTCAGGCTTATCTTCAACAAATTCTTTTTTCCCCTTTTTACTGTGAAATTTATCAAGCATTTCATTCCAAAAATTAACCGTCGGAACAAAATTAACTCTTATATCATTTAATTTAATTGCAGCATTGATAGAAATCACAGCATCAGTCTCACCTTGCCTAAGAGCGCTGTGAAGCAACGCCAACAAGCCACCAGTTGAAAAACCAACCACAACAATATATTCACATTTTTGTTTAAGAGCTATATAGGATTTTAAAAAAGATATATACCAATCCTGCCATTTAACCTCTTTCATATTAATTGCAGCAGTTGCATGCCCTTTTAAACGCACTGCATAAATATTCATGTTTTTTTTATGAAGAAATTCAGCTAACTTCCTCACCTCTGCTGGTGAAGCTTTAAATCCATGGCATAAAACTACACCTATCTTATTATTTTTAGCAGGTAAAAAGAAAGGTGCTCCTAACTCTCTAGGCTTGGACTCATTATTATCAAAAAATCTTTTATAATCATCGAAATATTCCTTTTCATCACTTCGCAAAATAAGCTTAAATGTTTTTTCTTTAAGCTTTTCTACTGAAAGCCTACCATTAGTTTTAAAAACTTTAGTTAAAACAGGAAATTTCTCCAACTGATTTACAAAAATCTTTAAAGTATTTTTTAACCGACCATAGTGAAAATCATTGAAATTATTAAATTTATCTAAATTAACATAATAATTTTCCTGATCCTTCCTAATAATTTCTTGCTCTATGGCTAATTTAAAAACAGAATCATAGTAAATATTATCATTATTCATAAATAATTTCATTAAATCCTCATCTACAGAATGATGTAGATGAAATTTAGCTAATTTCTTAATATCTCTTGCATTTACATAAATTAAATTTTTTAGTGCTGATCTTTTTATTTTAGCTTGGTTAACATAATATAATGAACAAGCAAAAATATGATCCATATTAATAGCTGCATTCTCATAAATTAGTGCCATAAATTTCGTAGTTAAACGATATCTATAAAAATTAATCAGCAATTTATTTCTTTGCTCACTAGTAAAAATAGGCAATTTATAGATCAAACGTCTATTATTTCTAAGCTCATCATAAACATTAAGAGCATGACCAAAACTAATTGTTACTTCAGAACCTGTTATTAAATTACCTTCTATTTCTAATTCTTCAGCAATTCTATTTGGCAAATCTGAAATAAATTTCTCTATTATATTTTTGATTTTATTTTTACCAGGCCTAATAGGATAATAGTTAATATTAATTGGTACAATATGTAAGTTTTTAGGAGAGATATTTTCTTTATCACCTATAAAATATTCATTTTTAATTTCCTGAATTTTTTCTTCTTCTTGTCTCACACCAAGATTAAAAATTTGTTTTTTTATTAATTCCGTTTGAATCGCAAGAACTGCTGCTCCAGTTTTAACCCTTTTTGTTTTACCATCTGGAAATTGAATAAAATAATTTGCTGATTTTTTGATAATTCTTTTATTTTTAACCATCACCCCTTCCGGGTAGATTATCCAATCATTCTTATTAGCAAGCAAATCGCCTATAATAATATTATTTCTTTTAGGATTATCAGTTGCTACTGTTCCCATAGATTCCAAATAAGCACCAAGACCACCCACAAATAAATTTTTATCCGCCAAACATCTAACCTTTCTTCCAAGTGCTTTATGCATCATATAAGGTAAAATAAATGTTTCACTTCTAGTAAAATGATTTGCTACAAATAAAACAGGAGTATCAGGGATATTCTCTACACCAGATACTTTAAGATTAGAATCAAATATTGATTCTAAAAATTTCATCGCTATTCCTGTTGTTTTAAAAATAAATCCTGTCACTTTAAAGAAAATAATAATTAATTATCAACTAATCTAGATTTATGAAAATTGCAATAATAGGAACAGGAATTTCAGGATTAGGTATCAGCTATCTACTTAACCCATATCATGATTTAACCATATTTGAAAAAGAAAATTACCTAGGCGGACACAGCAGAACAGTTAAAGCAAACGCAAATCCAGTTGATACAGGCTTTATAGTATTTAATCATAAAAATTACCCACATTTAACAGCTTTATTTAAATATTTGGATGTAAAAACCGAAAAAAGCAATATGTCTTTTGGGGTATCAATCGCTAATGGTCAATTAGAATATGGCTCTAATTCATTATTAAATATTTTTGCTCAGAAAAAAAACTTATTAAATATTAAATTTTATCAAATGCTTAAAGATATTATTAGATTTAATAATTTAGCACCAAAATATCTAGCTTCAAAATCAGATTTAACTTTAGAAGAATATCTTAGCAAATATAATTTTTGCTCATGGTTTAAAGATTATTATTTACTGGCAATGGGAGCATCAATTTGGAGTTGCCCACATAGTAAAATCTTGAAATTTCCAGCAAAGACCTTTCTACAATTCTTTGAAAACCATGGTCTACTTACTGTTACAAACCAACCACAATGGTATACAGTTACTGGAGGAAGCAAAGAATATGTCAAAAAACTTAGCAATAATTTCTCCAACAAAATTCAAAAAAACTCTAAAATAATCAAATTAGAAAGAAAAAATAAAGAAATAATAATTACCGATCAAAATAATAAAACTTATAAATTTGACAAAGTTATATTTGCCTGCCATGCAGATGAAGCCCTAGAGATCATTCAAAAACCCAGCCAAAAAGAACAAGAAATCCTGGGCAGCTTCAAATATCAAAATAACAAAGTAATCTTACATCAAGATATAAGCTTTATGCCCAAAAATAAAAAAGCATGGTCTAGCTGGATCTATCTTAATGAAGGAAATTCAAATAAATTATCTTTAAGTTATTGGATGAATAATTTACAAAATCTAAAAAGCCAACAACCCCTAATAATAACTTTAAACCCACATAGAAAACCAAAAAAAGAAACCATAATAAACGAACATAATTTTAGCCATCCCATATTTGATCAAAAAGCAATCAAAGCTCAAAAAGAAATATCATCCCTGCAAGGGGATAATAATTGCTATTTTGTTGGCGCATATCAACGTTATGGCTTTCATGAAGATGGGTTATTAAGTGCAGTTAATATTGCTAAATTATTTAAAGCAAAAATTCCATGGGAACAAAATGCAACCTAAAAAACATAAATTATTAGTAGGAAAAATCTTTCATAAAAGATTAAGCCCTAAGACAAATAAATTTAACTATTCAATATATTATTTAGCCTTATCACTAAAAGAAACAAAAAATTTAGCAAATAATTTAATTTTTTCTCGCAATAAATTCGCATTATTTAGCTTTTATGATAAAGATCATAGCAATAGAAAAAACAATGATTGCAGTAAATGGCATCAAAATATTTTAAAAGAAAATCAACTTGAAAATATATGCCAAAATATCACAT
>Ga0181585_10002357_pt1 | contig 16744 bp, 13 predicted proteins | sample 071ome_29_FD_132469 | JGI IMG/M metagenome (GOLD analysis project Ga0181585, IMG submission 132469) | Coastal salt marsh microbial communities from the Groves Creek Marsh, Skidaway Island, Georgia - 071407BT metaG (megahit assembly) | ecosystem: Environmental > Aquatic > Marine > Intertidal... | reverse complement strand
AATACTTCCAGATGGAGTAATAGTAGTTTGAATATGACTTGTTAAATCACCTTGAAATCGATCAGTTGCTGTTACACCTGGTTCTACATATGTACTATTTATATTAATAGTCATATTATCTGGAGCAGTAAGAGTTATTACTGGTTTTGTTTTATCTACTACAGTAAGAGTCCTTGTTACTTGATTAGCAGGATTACCAGCACTATCTGTTAAATTATAATTAAGATCAAAATTTCCAAGTACTGATGTAGAAAAAGAACTAAAATTGGAAGTAATTGAACTAGTTATATCTTCACCAGTAGGATTTGCTTGGGTATATGTTGTTCCAACTACTGCTGGCAAATCCGATTCCGTTATTGTGGATAATGCGTCTACAGTAAATGGATTATCACCTTGTAATTCTATTTTAGGCGCAATATAACCAAAATTGAAAAATGGAGTAGACGGAGGTGATCTTCCATACCACCCGTTATTTACAAAATATTTGTATAACCCATAATCTTGAATGTCTACATATCCCCAATAAAACATATCCGTAGTATTCGCATTACTCTGAACCTTCCATATTCTTATATCCTGCGCAAAGTTAGGAGCTTCGTAAAACATATTTTGAAAATTGGTTACTTTCTCAACATTCCAAAACATAATCGGTTGATTAAAAGGACACATTTGACCAAACATGCTAGACATATTTTCCACGTTACGTGTATCCCAATTAGTTATATCTGATGAACCACCATTATTAAATTTTTTTGCTGAGGCAAACATTGAAGTCATATTGGTGACACTTGATACATTCCAATTACCAACATTCTGATCAAAGTTAAAGGCATTAAAGAACATACCATTCATATCACTGGCACTACTTGTATCCCAATTATCAAGAGGTTGGTTAAAGGAAGCCGCAACACTGAACATTGTGGACATATTTACTACAGAAGACGTATCCCAAGCTGTATATGAATTTCCATTTACAGTTACTGTTTCTTTGTTTATATTTTGGTTGAATGCGGTCGCATCACTAAACATACCTTGCATATTTGTGACACTACTTGTATCCCAGTTTCCTATAGGTTGATTAAAAGCTCGAGTAGTTTCAAACATATAACTCATATCAGTTACATTTGACATATCCCACGCAACGAAAGATGTACCATTTGCTGTAGTAACCACTTTTGTATTAATATTTTGGTTAAAGTCACCTGCTTTATAGAACATACTTTGCGCATTTGTTACTTGTGATGTATTTAAATTTATAGTTTGGTTAAATTCCGATGATACAAACATCTGACTCATATCTGTAAGACTTGTTGTATTCCAATTTATAGGTTGATTGTAAACACTAGATTCAAACATCCCTGCCATTGTAGTTACACTGGACGGAATCCAATTTTCTATAGATTGATTGAATCCAGAATTATTCATAAACATTTGATGCATATCAGTTACACTCGATACATCCCAATTTCCTATGTCTTGATTAAAAAGCATGTTCTTCCCTGGATTACCCGAAAACATTTGCCACATAGTTTGCACATTACTTACATCCCAATTACCAATAGGTTGATTGAATGCGTACGCTGCAAGAAACATCCAATTCATATCTGTTACTTTTGACGTATCCCACGCTGTATATGTTTTTCCATTTACAGTTACTGTTTGTTTATTTATATTTTGATTGAAAACAGTGGCACCATAAAACATAGCATTCATACCAGTGACATTTGATGTATTCCAATTTCCTATAGGTTGGTTAAAGGATCTAGCACCATTAAACATAGAATTCATGCTAGTTGCACTACTTGTATCCCAATTTCCTATAGGTTGGTTGAAGTCCCATGCTCCATTGAACATCTGTCTCATATCAGTTACACTCGATACATTCCATGTACTAATATCTTGGTTGAATTTAGTATTGTTGGCAAACATATTATACATCCCCGTTACAATGCCCACTGTTGAACCAGTTCTTTCCCAATTTGCTAGAGATTGGTTAAAACCTGACGCCATAAACATCTGCGTCATATCAGTTACACTCGATACATTCCAATTTCCAATATTATTGTTGAAAGTGGAACTTTGGAACATACTAGACATATCTGTAACGCTTGATGTATCCCATGTACTTATATCTGGATGATTAGTCTGCTTTTGATTTTCAAATAATTTTGACATATCTAATATAAGATGTACAGCCCATGTATTTGGGTTGCCTTGAAATTCGGAACCATTGTAATTGTTTGCGGTTTCAACTGCGTTTGTTGACCCGTCATTAGCAAGACTATACCATTTATTAAGACCTGTTTGTAATTCACTTGTACTTTCAGGACTCCATGGAAGAGGAACGTTAAATTGTGTGTATGATGGTGTAGGATAGCTAACAGGCTTTATTTGGTATTTACTAGTACCGGGACCCGCCCCAATCATCATCATCCTATACAAATTTGTATTTTCACCAACAATCCAATTGAGGATGCTATTAGCTTGTAACACCATATTAGTGGCAAATTGTGTATAATTAAACATATTACTCATATCTGTAACTTTTGATGTATTCCATGCTGCATATATATTTCCACCTACTGATACTTTCTTATAGTTTATATCTTGATTAAAAGAACCACTTCTTTGGAAAACACTATAAGTCAGTTCACAATTAAACATATTATTCATATCTGTAACATTTGATGTATCCCAATTTCCTATATCAGAATTAAAATACGCAGACTCTCGGAACATATAACTCATATTTGTCACATTGGACACATCCCATGCTGTATATGTTTTTCCGTTTACTGTTACTACCTTTGTATTAAGATTAATAGGTATAAGTGTTACTTTATTTTCCGTATTAAACATATTACTCATATCTGTAACACTTGATGTATCCCAATTGCTTAAATCCATGTTATAATAAGATTGCATATGTAAAAACATACCACTCATGTTTTGTACTTTTGATACATCCCATGCTGTATATGTTTTTCCGTTTACTGTTACTACCTGTGTATTTAAATTTATTGTTCCTTCATTTGGAGGTCCATTATTAAATAAATTTGACATATCTGTAACACTTGATGTATCCCAGTTAGTCAATGATAACAAATTCAGATTACCGTAGGTAATGTTAGAAAACATCGAACTCATATCTGTAACACTTGATGTATCCCAACTGGAAAAATCATAAGCCTTCTCTTGTCCCAAAACAAGATTTGCAAACATAGAGCTCATGTTTTGTACACTTGATACATCCCAATTGGACATATCAATAAATCCAATTTGAATAGCATTAAACATAGAACTCATGTTTTGTACGCTTGATACATCCCATGCTGTATATGTATTTCCATTTACTGTTACTTGATGTGTATTTAATGCTAATGTAAATGATGTACCATCTTCATAAGGAGCCCATTCAAATCCGTCAAACATACTTTCCATTGATGTTACATTTGATGTATCCCATGTAGTTAGATCTAAAAAATTAGTACTGAGATATACTGCGGGTAAATTATTAAATAAATATGACATATCTGTGATATTTGATACATCCCATGTATTTGGATTCCCTTGATATTCAGACCCACTGTAAGTGTTTGCGCTATTAAGTGCGTCGTAATAACCGGAGTTTGCTATACTCCACCACTTGTTTACGGCAGTTTTTAATTCTGCGTTGCTTGTTGGTGTAAAAACCATAATATTATACTATGTCTTTACATAAATTTATATCTGTATTTACAAAAAATATAATTGTTACATATGAAAACTATTATGTAAAAATTATATACGAACATGCTTTAATGGTACATAGGAACCATTGTGATCATCACCGCCATTCTTCAAATCATTGTAATTACGATTAATTGCTTGTTGTCTCCTAAATATAATGAAGTCAGAAGAATCATATACATATTTCACATTTGTGGATGACGCTGGAACTCCTGTGTTGTCACAGTTGTTAATTTGAGAACCCAAGTAAATTTTACTTCCGGCCCATCCAATCGAACATTTGCTCATTGCTGTGGGACCACCACATTTGTAATTTTGACGGGATAAAAAATCACCCGCATTGTTTACCGCACGAAAAGGACCAATCTTACGCTTATAACCGTTATAAGTACCTGTGGCGTAAGGTGTGTTCCATGCGTTACGTAAAATACTACGTGTTGCTGTTTGCGCACCATCTTTGTAATTCAACACTGTTTGTTGAGGAGAAAATCCAGTAAAGGGACCACCTAAAATATTACTCATTGAAACCATAATATATTATATTATGATGTGATATTATTTTTTTTATAATGGATCACTAAATATCTTTCTAATATATATATAATTTTTAGTAACTATGGAAAAAATTCAAACATTTGAATCCGATTGTGTTCGTAAAAAAAGCAATTGGACCAAAGCAAATCCACAATATAAATTCGATTCAGAAAAATTTGATCCTGAACTATTGAAATCCGTATCTGAAACGAATTCTCCCAAACTCATTGCTCTTCTAAACAATATTCGCAATTTAGACAAAAAAGACAAAGAAAAAGATGGACATTATTACAAACACTTCATTTTTTGCGATGTAAAATCATCGAATCAAGGTGCTCGTATGTTGGCATCAGCATTTGTTGCCAATGGATTCCATTTAGCATATGACGCACATAACAAAAATCATCCCAAATCACCTAAAATTCCTAGTCCTGAAAAAAAAGTGCGCGAAGATACTCCTCGTCCTTCTTCAGTACTTACTAGTTATAAAAAATCACGCAAATTTAAATCCATGGACAAAATCGAAGAAAGTGACGATGAAGATGAATCCCTTAAAACCGGTGGCGCTGCTAAAAAACGTTTTGACAAAATTATCTTGGACAGTGATTCTAAATTAAAGAAAAACAAACATAATAATTTCTATTTACTCTCTTCCGTCAATGTGTATGATCAACCTATTAATGTATCTACCAAAAAACAAATGCTCGCAAAATTCAATGAACGACCATCTAATGTTCATGGCGAAGAAGTACGATTTATTATTATGGACAGTGGATTCAAAGAAGGTATTGATTTGTTTGACATCAAATATGTTCATATTTTTGAACCCGCGGTAAATAGTGCTGATCAAAAACAAGTTATTGGTCGCGGAACACGCACATGTGGTCAAAAAGGTTTGGATTTCCATCCAACACGCGGTTGGCCATTACATGTGTTTGTTTATGATATTTCGATTCCGGATTCTATCCAACGTCATTTCTTGGACTCCAAAACCACTTTCGAATTGTATTTAAAATCGTTGAATTTAGACATGAAATTGTTGTCCTTCTTGGAACATATGGAAAAAACCTCTATTTATGGTTCCGTGGATTACGAATTAAACAAAGCAGTTCATGAATTTTCAGTAATGAGCGGCGGAGGTCTAAACAGCATTTCTTTACCCACTTCTATTCATGGCGCTTCCAAATCCGAACGATTTACTCAATTCCGCAATTACGTTAAACAATTACAACACGTTACATGGGAAAATGTGAAAATGGAAAATATGTGTGTAGACAAAACCGGAGGTGGCAATATTATTCAATATACACCCACTCAACGGTTTGTAAAAACCTATTTCACCCCTCAATGCCCCGTTAAAGGCATGTTATTATGGCACAGTACTGGAACCGGTAAAACTTGTTCCGCAATTGCTGCCGCCACATCCACTTTTGCTCCTCAAGGATACACTGTTCTTTGGGTCACTCGTACTACATTGAAAAATGACATTTGGAAAAATATGTTTGATCAAGTATGTAATGAACAAATTCGTACTATGATTGCTGATGGTGTTCAAATTCCACAAGACCACAACAAACGCATGAAATTATTATCGGATGCGTGGAAAATTCGTCCCATTTCATATAAACAATTTTCCAATTTAGTGTCCAAGGAAAATAATTATTATAAACGTTTGGTTGACATTAATGGTTCCACTGATCCATTGCGCAAAACCCTTCTTATTATTGATGAAGCGCACAAATTATATGGTGGCGGTGATTTGTCTTCTATTGAACGCCCCGATATGAAAGCGCTCCATAAATCACTTATGGATTCTTATCAATTATCCGGCGCCGATTCTGTACGTTTGTTACTTATGACCGCTACTCCTATTACTGAAAATCCGATGGAATTAGTGAAATTAGTGAACTTATGTAAAGAAAGTCATGAACAAATGCCCGAAGAATTTCCCGTGTTTTCTGAACAATATTTACAAGAAGACGGCAGTTTTACCAAAGATGGCAAAACACACTATTTGGACAATATTGCCGGACATATTAGTTATTTAAATCGCGAGAAAGATGCGCGTCAATTTGCCCAACCTGTTATTAAACATATCCATGTTCCAATGATGAAAGACCCCAAAATTGTCCAAGAAATGGACAAAAAAGTCATTCGCGATGAAAGTTCCAAGGAAATTGAACAATTATATGAACAAATGGAAAAAGAAGAAAAGGACATTGATGCCGAATTCCAAGATTTGGAAGCATCTCGTTTCTACGCATTACGCGATTTATGTGACGAATATGAAGGTGCTGTCAAAAAAGGATGTTTGAAAATTGCCAACCAAAATATTAAAGAATTAGTTTCCGAAGCCAAAGATTATACCAAATTAGTAAAGAACAAGATCAAACAATTAAAAGACACCATTGGCGGTAAAAAGAAATTCAAACAAGATATTTTGAAAAAATTGAGTAATTTAAAGAAAACAAATCCTAATAAAATCAAAGAATTTGAAGATAGTTTGTATTATGTGCTGAAATATGATTGTGGAAAAGTCATTAGCAAGAAAGGACCCATTGATAATACCATTTTACAACACCCACAAGTCCAAGAAATTCAACAAAAATTGGACGCATATAAAACCCGCATTTCTGATTTGGATGAACAATTGAATGTTATGGTTGCCAACCATAAAAAGAAATTACGAGAACTCAAAACCATGTTACGCAGCGGTGAACTCAATCAACTCGAAACTTTCGTTATTAAAGACGCTATTAAAATCGAACAATCCAATCATAAAAAAACATTGAAATTACGCAAAAAACAAATAAGCGAAGAATCCAAAGATTTACTTAGTCAACAACAAACCACCAAAAAAGAATTGTCCAAGAAAATGAAATCATTGAAAAAAGAATTGAAAGACGAAGAAAAGGAAAAAAGAAAGGAAGAAAAAGAGAAAAAACAAGCTGAAAAGAAATTACGCAAAACATTACGCAAACAAGGTGAATTACGTGAAGAATTCAAAGAAGGATTGATGAATGATCTTGTTTCCAAATATTTAGATAAAACGAAAAAAGACTTTCGCGATGTAAAAGATAAACTTGTCCAAGAACAAGAAACCAAAGAACAAAAAAAACGCGAAAAGGCAGAAGAAAAGGAACGCGTAAAAGAAGAAAAACGACGCATCAAACAACAAGAACAAGAATATAAACGCCAAGAAAAGGAACGCGTAAAAGAAGAAAAACGTAGACAAAAAGAAGAAACGCGTAAAAAGAAAGCGGAGTCCAAGAACGAAACTCGCAAAAAGAGATAGGTTATTTTACGTACATAATATAAAGAATCCTATTATGTACGATTTTATTATTATTGGTGGCGGTATTTCCGGATTATATATGGCCACTCAACTTCGAAAAAACAATCATATTATGTTATTGGAACAAAACGACTATTTTGGGGGACGCATTTATCAACATGAAGAAACAATAGATGGAAAACACCTTTCCTTTCCAGCAGGTGCCGGACGTTTTAACAAAAACCATCAATTACTCATTCGATTATTACGAAAATATAAATTAATCGATTTTCGTAAACAGAAAGGTTTTTCGTCGTCCATCAAATTTATTGATAGTAAAGAAGAATTTTCAACACAACAGTCCAAGAAAAATGGATTTACACTTTTATACAAAATATTGGATAAATCGAAGAAAATGAACGACGAATATTTAAAACAAATCAGTTTTCAAGAACTTGCCAAAGAGGTTTTACATCAAAAAGATGTGGATTATTTATTAGTTTCGATTGGGTATAGTGGTCAATTAAAACATATGAACGCATATGACGCCCGTAATTTATTTGAAACAGGTATTCGCGATGATATTCCTTATTTTGTTGGCAATTTCCATTTATTAGTCCAAGAAATGGTGAAAGAATTAAAACACCATAAAACCACTTTAAAAAAATCATGTAGCGTTGAAAATGTCAGTTTTAATCACACAAAACAATGTTATGAAGTATTTTATCAAAATAAACGCAGTTTGTCCAAGAAAATCATTTTCGCGATTCCTCAACACTCTTTATTGCGATTTTCCTTATTACAACCTATTTCCAATATTATACAACATTCCATTACTTGTAAACCTTTGTGTCGTGTTTACGCCTACTTTAAACCCGAAGACGTTTGGTTTCGTGATTTAAACAAAAAGGTGGTTACAAACAATGCTTTACGTTATATTATTCCCATGGACGCAGAGAAAGGATTGATTATGATCTCCTATAGCGATGATCAATATACTTCCTTCTGGGAAAAAAGGGAACACAGTCAAGAAAAATTGAAAAAAGCGATTGTTCAATATGTGAACAAAACATTTGATTTAGACATTTCTCCACCTCAAAAAGTATGGGTATTTCATTGGGATTGCGGTGTAGGGTATTGGAATCCAGGCATAAATAGCGCACATGTGAATTCTTTTATGGTTCATCCTTTATCAAATGTATATATTTGCGGTGAAAACTATAGTTTAACACAAAGTTGGGTGGAAGGTGCGTTACAATCATGTGAACAATGTTTGTCTTTGATAAAATAATCTCGTTATTCTATATAATGGCTACTCGTAAATATAAAAGCAAAAAACATTTGTCCAAGAAACACGGCAAAAAATCGAAAAATCACAAAAAACATGTGAAAAAAACACGCAAATATAGAAAAAAACGTGGTGGTCTTGGTGCTATGGCAAACAACGAAGATTATCTTCCACAATATAAAGATATAATAGACACTTTAAATAAGATAGGTGCTGGCAATACATCAGAAGAAACTGCTGTCCCTGGACAATTTGGTGATAAAGATACAACAATGAAACCGACTGATATGCTTAAAGAGTATTTAAAAATGAAAAATACTGTCAGTTGTGGAAGACGATTCGTAATTGGCGATGGATCAAATTGTGATAATCAAAAGAAAATATTATATACAAATATTGTAAAAAAAATACAAGAAACAAAAGAAAAAATTAACGATGAAGAAAATAATTTAGTGACAGATGAAGAAGTAAGTACAATTAACAAAATATTAGATGAAGCAGAAAAACATTTTGGTTCAAAATTGACATCTCACGCATAAAACATAATAACAAAAATATCATTTTACATATATAATGGAAAATGATACACCTATTAGCGAATCGCCCAATGACAAATTCATTGATGAAATTACCATGAAATTACTCAGTAATCAAACATCTTATAGCAAATATTTACACAAAATCGATGATTCGCGACATCAAGAAGAACAACAATTTATTGAAGATTGTAAAACATTTAAGCAAGATATTCAAAAAATCACAAACGAATTATGTAAATGTAAACAACATACTTATGGTTCCGATGTAAATGAAGCGTTTAACAATTACGCACGCACTTTAATACGGTATTTAGAAGTAAAAAAACGTTCCGATGAAATACAAAAAGAATATGAACAAGATGATTCTTATGGTGATGAAATGTTTCCTTTTCAATCAGAAAACGACGAAAAATCGAAAACACCCCCTTCTTATTCTACTGGAACAATGGATAAATTTTTAATGAGAAAAAAATAACCTATTATACTATAATGGGTAATTCAAAACATAGTCAAAAAAATAAAAAATATATTCGTAAAACACAAAAAATGAATTGTCATCCGTATAATAAAGGGAAACAAGTAAATCGAAACACTTGTTATACAAAAGACGCACTTTTGGCAATTCGCGATGCGTATAATAAAAACCATGACGAACAAATCAAAACAACCCATCCCAAGAAAATATGGGAAACATTACGTTCGAAATTGGATCATTGTGAAAAAGAAGATTGCTGGTTAAATGAAATTAAAGACCCCAAACAAAAACAAGAATTGGACAATTTACTCTTTTCTCCCGATAAACCTAATTCATGGAAAACACAACCAAACGCATGGTTGTCCAATTATGACATTCAAGCAGTTTTAAAACAATATGAGATTTCCCATCCTGAATTTAAATTGCTAGGTCCATCCGCCATTGATTATGATGCAAAACCTTATGGCGATGACAAATGTGTTTGGAACGATTTATGTCGATTGTCACTACAAGATTTGAAAAATCGCGGCAAAACGAAATTGGGTATTGTTTTTAATTTAGACAAACATAATGAACCCGGTTCTCATTGGGTTTCCATGTTTGTTGATATGGACCAAAGTCTTATTTTTTATTACGATAGTGCGGTCAATGCTGTTCCGCGACAAATCAATAAATTGAAAAAAGAAATTATAAAACAAGGGAAAAAATTAGACAATCCTATATTATTCAAATATATTCAAAATGATTATAATCATCAAAAAACCAATACGGAATGTGGTATGTTTTCAATATTTTTCGTGGTGACATTTATAACACATAATTTGGATGACCATTTCCAAACTATTATGAAAGGGGGTAAAAAACAGCTCACTATAAAAGACATTATACGTATTTTTACCAAACCCGGTATTAACGACGATTTAATGACATCTTATCGTAAGATTTATTTCAACGAAAAATAATTTGACAACTCTTTTTCTCCTATTATATTAATATGAAAAAATATAATACAAAACGTAATCATCTGAAAAAAAATAGTGTTACACGAAAACATCGTGGTGGAAAAAAACGCGTAGAAAAGGTGCGTGTTGTTTTTTCACGACAATATACAAATCCGGATATATTTAGTATGGTGCGTGTTGAAAAAGGACCCCAATGGCATGAAACAGATTCGCAAGGAGAATATTTAGTCAATTTTGCATCCGAAACAGCAAAAGATTTTGAAGAAGAGCTGGCGCGCATTTTAAAAGGACCACCCGAATCACAAGAAAAGGAAAAGGTATACGAATTTGTTTTTAAAGACAGTGATGTTGCTTTAGAACCTGGTGCTGATACGCCAATTAAATGTAAGAAATCAAAGAAATCGACTCAAAAAAAAAGAGGAGGTGGTCAAAAAGGGGGATTTTTTGATTTTTTAATGGGTGCTCAAAGACTACGTGGTCAAAAATATGAACATTGGTTGGAAGAACGTCTTATTGCTAAATTTAATGATGTTGATTTTGTAAATAAAGTACGTGTAAAATTCGGTTATGATAAGACAAATCTCCAGGGACGTGGACAATTTACAAAAGATATGATGGTCAAAGATGTATGTAGTCGTGACCCGAAAGAAAAAGCGCTCATTGCTCCCAATCTAAGATGCCCACCTAAAACAATCTAAAAATGCCCACCTAAATAATTTTTACATATTTGCGAATAATAATATAAATATTATTATTTTCATTTAGTATATGAGTTTGTATATTCTACCCGAAAATCAAACATTAATATGGAATACAATATCGAAAGTTTCCAACTTTCAAAAGAAAGAACAGAAACAAGAATGGTTTCGAAGTATTATACAACAGTTTTACAATAAAACGAGTCCTCATATAGGCGTTCAAGAACTCAGATCATTGAACAAAGAAACCATTCAATATATGATTCAAGATTTGAAACAAAATAACCAATCTTTTTCTTATCATGGATTTTCATCAAACAATTTGTTTCCAAACAATTCATTAGAAGCGAATACAATGGAGTCACGGGATTATTTGATGGATCAAAAGAAAAACGAAATCAATCACAAATTCGAAAATCGACAACAAGAATATGGTTCCATGTTACAACGTCCTCAAGTGGAAGAAATCGATTTTAGTGAAAAAAAACAAGACGATATTCCATTAGAAAATATAGATAGTTTATTACAAAAGCAAATGAAAGAGCGCGAATATGTCATACAACCCCTTCAAACAAAAACGCCTAAAGTAGAATCGATCAAACCAGTAAAAAACGATTCTCCTGTTTCATTGGATATTCAAAATTTGGATGAACAAGAAAAAATGCCTAAACAAGTATCATGGGCAGAAGATATGGAAAAACAATATGTTTCGAAAGAACAATTTTTGGAATTGGAAAAACAAGTGCAAGATTTTACAAAATTTATGAAGGACGAAATATTTTTGTTGAAGGAAGAAATTTCTGAACTAAAACAACAAATTCAAAGAAAACATGTGGAAGAAGAAAGTACTGAAAAAATGAAGAATATTATGTCTAAATTAAAGAGTTTGGAAAAAAGTTCCATGTCATCAATGGAAGAAAAAGTACACAATTATTAAAGTAGTTTACAGTCTTTTTTCCTAAATTCACAAAATTGATTTCTTGTGAATATACTTAAATAAGACCATTGACTAATCATTAATAATGTTGAAACAATTCCAATTAAATTACAGTTTAGCGTCTCTTCCCGAGTATTACGGGGATTTTCACACACAGAAATATGGTGTATTATCATTAGAAACACAAGAATCTTCTCCTTCTAGTAATGCCATGTTATTTTCGTTTATGATTGATGTTTCGGGTTCTATGTCGGATATTGTCAGCAAAGATCGCAGCAAAATACAGTTGCTTCGCCACACACTTCAAAACATGATGTTGTATTTTGCTAATAAAAGAGAAAATGTATATGTTGAAATCAAAGGATTTGACAATAAAATCCATCATTATGTAGATGTGATTTGTGTGAATAAAGAGAATGTGAATGATATTATTTCCAAAATTCAGGGTATTCATCCAATGAACACTACAGACATTGGTTTAGCAATAAACACCATGAATGAAAATTTGGATAAGAAACACGAGTCTATTGAATCTTATAATAAAGTAGGTATTTTGATTACGGATGGCGAACCTACATCCGGTGTTACAAATATATCAAGTTTGATTGAATTGGTAAATTCGAACTATATAAATCATTTCATTGCTTTGGGTGATGATCATAATTCTCAACTAATGAATGGTTTAGGAAAAAAACACGCGACCTCTTGCGATTGGTTTATTGATGATATTGAACTTACGGGAAATGTATATGGTGAAATTCTATTTAACGAAACCAATCGTGTTTTGGATCATTGTACAATTGAAGTCACTCATGGAACTATTTATGATTTCAAGAAAGGATGTTTTGAAAGTAGTTTGAATATTGGCAATTTATCATCGGAATCTAAAAAGGAGTTTCACATATTGAGTGAAAATATGGAAAATGTGGTTATTGTATTGAATGGAATTGGTTCAATGAATCGCGAAACTTATAACAATACTTGTACAAACGAAACACCTGACACCGAAAACAATGTTTCCTTGTTGAAACAATATTGTCGTCTTTGTGTTCAGAAATTCCTTTATGATGTTCGATGTAATTTAAGCAAGAAGAATGAAAACTTGTTACTTCGTCGTGATTGTTTCCGTCTGGGTCTTCCAAGTCGTCATCATAATATAGATCCTACTAAGATACAATATGCTACTACATTGAAAGACCATTTACAAATGTTCATAAAACAGCATCGTTTAGAAAATGATGAAATGCTACAAGGATTGTTGAAAGATTTAGCAATTGTCGAAGAAATGAACCATTCCATTTTGGATCCGTTTACTTATTTGAACGCTCGAGAAAATACACAAGGGCGTCAATTGGCATTTGACAGTGGAAGTCAACCCGTGGATTCACATGAAGGTAATTTGGACCCTCCTGAACTAACTCGGGCGCGTACAACCGCATATACCTCTCCTGGACGTACATTGTTAATGCGTGAAATAAGTGAAGACGTTGGTGATGATTTTGAAACTGTACCTTATTAAAAAAAATATTTGTATAATGTATATAATGGCTACTAGTCTTTGTAAAGGTAAACGCACTTCCAAACCTAATCGTTGTAGAAAAATTAAGGGATGCAAAGTTGCTAAGGGTACTAAGCGTACTTTTTGCCGCAAGAAGCACAACAAAAAGCATAAGACAATGAAGAAGAGAAAGACCACTTCCAAACGTGGTTAATTTGAAATAATTAATAACAATTAATTAACGTTAGTTGTTATTTAATATAGAGAAATCGTATAAAATTGAAAAGGAGATTTAAATACCAATTAGTTATAAAAATAAATTATGGGACAAAAAATGAGTAGTCATGTTATACCAAATTCACATATAATTGAACAAGACAATGGGGATATATGTCCCATATGTTATGATCCTTTAACAGAAAATAATTCAGAATGTATACAAAAATGGAACTGTTCGCATAAATTTCATAGAGATTGTATTCAAAACTGGAACAAAGGATGTCCGCTATGTAGAACAATCGAATTACTTAGACCAAACATTATAAGACAAAATAATCGCACAAATAAAATCAACCCTCTGAATACATACGATGTAAATATTATGAAAACTATACATAGAGAAGTACCCGAAGAATATAAATCAAAATATACAACAACATGGAATGACCAATGTTGTATTCGTGAGAATCATAACATGTTGTTTATACAACCCTATGGTGTATTAGGTATATGTGAAGACTGTAATATTATTCAATGTTATAATTTAAAACATTGAAAATGTAAATAAAAGAAAAAAATGTCCAAATTAAGAAGGTTTGTTTTGGAGCAATAAAAAGGATGACAAAACAGATTGATTCTTTTGGATATTTTTTTCCAGTTCTAATTTCGATTTATATTCCTTTTCCATCATTTTATGGCGCATTGCGCGTTCTTGTTCTTGGAGCAATTTATCCGCATGTTGTTTTTCAATAGGATCATACGAATATTGACTACGATCACGATTAAATTCTTCCACATTATTGTATGTTTTCATGTTATGAATATCATTTTCGCTTACTGCTAAAACGCTTTGATCGCGATGTACTTTGCGTAAATCATCAAACTTCAGTTTCCCAAATGGATCACTGGCAACATAGCCATTATCGTCATCGTCATACAATTGATTTGTTCCTGAACCACCTTGATTGATAGTTTGTACCCCATTGTATTTCACCAAACTACTGGTTTGCTGTTTTATATGTTGAAATTTATCATCCATGGTTTGTTTGGAAATTTTCCCTTGTGGTAAATCGAAAGAGGATTCTTCATTTTTAAACCATTCATTTTTAGTTGGGTCTTGGACATGTCCCATATGATTATTTTCAAATAGTTCATTGAATTTTTCATTAAATGTATTTCCTTCCATTTTACTCACCGTTTGACTAATTTTCTTGGACGTGCTCTTGTTTTGTTGATTTATATTTGGATCATATGCTAAAGAGTTTTGATCGACTTGCTTGTCTTGGCGATGTTGATTATCATAGAATTGAATAATCACATCAAAAGCTTTTTTATAAAAAAGGAAGTATTTGGCTTCTAATTTTGATTTATCGGGATGTAACATGAGCACCTTTTTCTTGGCGCACTTTAGATCATCTATGCTAATATCGTAACTATGAAGATCGAAAAGTCCAAGAACTTCTTCTAAAGAATATTCTTGGATATTGAGATTATGACTTGGACCTGACATGACTGATAAATTATATAGACAAATGATTTTTTCTGTATAAACACGAGAAACGTAATATTTATGTAAATTTTATAATAGTATTATTATAATAATGAGTGTTCCCCCACATCATTCTTTAGGAGGTCAAAAAAAGCGTGGCAAAAAAGGAAAAAAGATTAGTGAAAAAGAACTGCTAAAAGAGTACAATTGTGAAATTCAAGCAACTGTCCAAGAACAGAGAAATATGTACGAAAATATGCAGCATTTATCACAAAAGGAAAAAGATCTTTTTGAAAGCAAATTTGCCCGCCCCAAGACACGAAGTCAAGAAATATATGCTTCTACATTACGTTCCAAAGCAAAGAAAATCATTATTGCTACGGGACCTGCTGGAACAGGAAAAACCATGTTTGCGACGGAATATGGTGTGCGAAATTTTCTAATGGGTAAATGTGAGAAATTGATTTTTACCCGTCCTTCTGTTTCTGTAGATGAGGACTTGGGTTATTTACCAGGTACATTAGAAGAGAAAATGGCTCCTTGGGTACGACCGATTTATGATATTTTATACCAATTTATTCATCCAAAAGAGGTGACAGAACTATTGGAAGATAAAACAATTGAAATCGCCCCTCTTGGATATATGCGTGGAAGAACTTTCAAAAATGCATGGATTGTTGCTGACGAGATGCAAAACTCAACAATATCACAAATGAAGATGTTATTAACACGTTTAGGAGAAAATAGTCGCATTGTGATTACAGGTGATTTAGACCAATGTGATCGCATAGAAAACATAAATGGTTTAGACGATTTTTTGGATAAATTTCGTGGGAAACGCTCTTCTAGTATAGGAAGTTTTGAATTCGAAAAAGAAGATATTCAACGTGAAGATGTGGTAAAAGAAGTATTAGATATATATGAAGGAGAATGTGTACCACCTCATTATATTGAAGATCAATACGAAGATTGTGAAGAAGATGTCCAAGAAGAATTAAGTGATTATGTTAATGATGAAAATAATGACGAAAATGATTAATTTTATGTAATAGAGTTAGAATATTAACATTCTAACGCTATAATTGTTTTATGTGGAGTATTT
>Ga0181585_10002355_pt1 | contig 16751 bp, 19 predicted proteins | sample 071ome_29_FD_132469 | JGI IMG/M metagenome (GOLD analysis project Ga0181585, IMG submission 132469) | Coastal salt marsh microbial communities from the Groves Creek Marsh, Skidaway Island, Georgia - 071407BT metaG (megahit assembly) | ecosystem: Environmental > Aquatic > Marine > Intertidal... | reverse complement strand
ACGAATTGGCCAGTGTGCTGTCGGGCGTCTCGGGAAGACTGGACACCGCACAGATCGAGGCGTTATCTCAGGCACTGAAAGCAGCGGGCGACAGCGCCGGGGCCGGACTCGCTATGCAACTGGCCGCTGCCGAGGGCAAAGTGGTGGCGACATCGCTGGCCGAGAACGCACCGCCCCGCTCAGTGGAGGAGGCCTACCTCAAACTCCATCTCATCTCCCATCGATGGGTGAAGCCCCACGAGACCGATCTCACCGGATTGTTCAGTTTGCTGCCCAACGTGGCGTGGACGGATCAGGGGCCGGTCGACCTTGAAGAGCTTCCTCAACGCCAGCTGAGCGCGCGACTCAAAGGCTCAGTCCTCGAGGTGTCGAGCGTCGATAAATTTCCGAAGATGACCAACTATGTGGTTCCTGCGGGTGTCCGCATCGCGCACACGGCCCGGGTCCGCCTTGGGGCCTATCTGGGTGAAGGCACCACCGTCATGCATGAAGGCTTCATCAACTTCAACGCCGGTACTGAGGGCCCGGGCATGATCGAAGGCCGCATCTCGGCGGGGGTCTGGGTGGGCGAAGGTTCAGACCTAGGAGGCGGCTGCTCCACAATGGGCACATTATCGGGCGGCGGGGATATCGTGATTTCGGTGGGCAAGGAGTGCTTGATCGGAGCGAACGCAGGCTTGGGCATCCCACTGGGAGATCGCTGCACGATTGAAGCAGGTTTGTTTGTGACCGCTGGCACCAAGGTCAGTGTGCTGGACGAGGGCGGTGACACCATCGAGACCGTCCCCGCCAGAACCTTGGCGGGGCGGCCAGATCTCTTGTTTAGGCGGCATTCGAGTACCGGTGCCGTGCAGTGCCTGACCAACAAAAGCGCGATCGAGCTGAACGAGATGCTGCATGCCAACAACTGACGATCAGGAGCACACGCTCGCTCTGACCCGCGACCTGATCGCCTGCGCCTCGGTGACCCCCGAAGACGCGGGCTGCCAGTCGCTAATGATGACGCGTTTGCAGCAGGCAGGTTTCTCGGTCGAACCCATGCGCTTCGGTGAGGTTGATAATTTCTGGGCAACCCGCGGCGCATCCGGCCCGCTGTTGGTGTTTGCCGGACACACTGACGTGGTACCTCCCGGAGACACGGAGCAATGGGAATCGGATCCCTTTGTCGCGACCGAAGTGGAGTCTGATCTGGTGGGTCGCGGCACTGCGGATATGAAGGCCAGCCTCGCCGCGATGGTGGTGGCCTGTGAAAATTTTGTCAGCGCGCACCCTGATCACACCGGTCGCATTGGCTTTCTGATCACTTCTGATGAAGAAGGCCCCGCCAAAGACGGGACGGTCCGCGTTATGGACGCGTTGAGAGACCGCGGAGAGCAGATCGACTGGTGCGTGGTGGGCGAGCCCTCTAGCACTCTCGAACTCGGCGATTTGGTAAAAAACGGGCGGCGAGGCTCGCTCAACGCGCGGTTAGTGATTCACGGCAAGCAGGGCCACATCGCCTACCCACACCTCGCTGATAATCCGATTCACCGGGCGATGCCGACACTCAATGCATTGGTCGCGGAGCCGTGGGATCAGGGCAATGACTTTTTTGACCCCACTTCCCTGCAGATCTCAACGATCCGGGCTGGTCAGGGCGTGACCAACGTCATTCCGGGCAGTGTCGAGGTGCTTTTCAACCTGCGGTTCAGTACCGAAGTCACAGCCGACGAGATTCGTGAGCGCTGCGAGGCGATTCTGGACCAGGGTGGCCTGACTTATGACATCGAGTGGTCGCTGAGTGGCGAGCCGTTCTTGACCGAACCCGGAGCGCTGCTCAATGCGGTTACAGGGAGTATCGAGGCGACGACCGGCCGCGTGCCCGAAGTCTCCACCGGAGGCGGCACGTCAGATGGGCGATTTATTGCGCCCAGCGGCGCGCAGGTCGTCGAAGTGGGCCACGTCAATGAGACCATTCATCAAATTAACGAGCGTGTGAAACTGGCGGACATCCCGCGGCTGACGAAAATCTACGAGGGCATTCTGGAACGCCTACTGATCGACTGATTCAACCGTCAGTTGCGCTAGAGACAGCCCCTGTGCTGCCCAGCGCTCTGTCTCCCTCGCTATCCATTCATCCGCAAAAGCTGCCAAGGCGTGGACCATGGGCGAACTGTGCTCGGCGGAATCCATTCTCAGCAGGGTCAGCCCCGCACCGATAGCGCCGTCCAGCGCCGTCTCGGCACCACGCAACACCGCGATGAAACCCTCGATCGCATGCCGGGTCTCTGACAGCACCTCGTCCAGAGGGCGCGGCGAATATCCAGCCGTCTCAGCACTCGCACAGGAGATGGCAGGCAGCGCCAGAAAAATATGTTCGATCGGACCTCGCTGCCGGAGCAGGTCTAACAAATAGCCCTGACCAATCGGTGACGTCAGCGCCAGATCATGCCACTCGGCCTGATCTAGCCTATTGCTCAGGGCCGACCTCATCGCCGCCGCCTCGGCAATCTGACCACAGAGGATAGGACGAGGGTGCGACGCGGCGGCCTGCACGAACGAGGCCGGCATGAACTCGACGCCGACCCAAAAACGACTCGCAGTCACCCTACTCTCCTATTTCTCTTCACAATCGGCGCTGCATCAGGAGCGCTACAGCCGCCGGGTGAACACATCAAAGCGCACTGACTTACCTTTCAGCGTGTGCGCAGGACGAATGTGCCCCAGTATCGGGGCACGTAAGGGCCGTTTAACCACGATCCTCTCCACGGGCTGATCCCACGCCCACTGCCACAGGGACTCGCCCTCATCGACCTGGTCAGCCAGATGCTGAAGCATGACGGCCTCCTTTTTCACCGCCGCCGCTTTTTTCCGCTCGGGGAACATCGGGTCGAGATAGATCACTGTACCGGCGGGTGCGCGCCGCGTCTTGCTGTCCCCAGCCAGCACAGACATTCGTTCCGCCGCTTCCCTAACCTGATCTGCGCCGCTCACTGCGGCGGCTTGCACGGCTTGGTCAAGCAACCACGCCAATACGGGCACCCGCTCACAGAGGGTGACCTCACACCCCAAGTCGGCCAGGACAAAAGCGTCGCGCCCCAACCCTCCCGTGGCATCCCATATCAGCGGCTTTCGATCGGCCTTTAGGCCAACGGCCCGACCCAGCATCTCGTTATGCCCCCCTTTTCGACGATGTTGCATGGCGGCGGAATCAAACTGCACGGCGACCTTAACCCCGTCCAATTCAAGCCAGGCGCTGGTCTCACCCACGACCAAAATCAGCCCGACTGCGTCTTGATAGCTGCCGTATTCGAGCGCGAGCTGTTTGGCCGCCTCGCGGGCCCGCGCCGGCGACTCCCCTTGAACAGACACGACGATGGGTGCTGCCGAGACAGGGACTTGATGGGAGGGGTTTATTTGCATTGCATCAGGGGCCGTGATTGACTGCCGGCGTCGAGTGAACAGCCATTATATGAAGCTATTTAAGACAGAGTTAGCGCGCGCGCTCCTCATTGTCCTGCTGATGTTGGGGACGGGTTGCGCTGAGCTGGGGCAGTACGATATCACCGTCAATAATGTCACAGTCTACGAGCCGGCAGCGCCCTACACAGTGAGTGGCGTCGAAGACCCCGCTCTGGCGGCGTGTCTGACACAAAGCCTTCTGGATATCGACGCCCGGGCGGCCACGGATCTTGAGGCACTGAACTGTAGCGATGCGGGCATTCAATCACTGACCGGACTGGAACAATTTACGCAGATCCAATCGATGAAGCTCAGCAGCAATAACATCCGCAATTTGTTGATCATTGAGAGACTCACCGCGCTGCGCCAGTTATGGCTTGATGACAATGACGTCGTCGATCCGATACCGGTATTGCGTATGACAGCCCTGAAAGAACTCAATTTGGCGGGTAATCTGCGCCTGCAATGTCCGGACCCGTCAGATGTGCCTCGCCACCTGTCCCTGAACCTGCCTGATCACTGTACGAGATCATGAGTTACTGGCTTTACCGCGCCATCGCTCTGCTACCGCTACCCATCAAGTATGGCTTGTCCACCACCGCCGCTTTTCTGTTACGACGCGTATTTCGCTATCGGGCCGATGTGATCGATACCAATTTGCGTAATGCCTTTCCTGAACGCGACGCCGAGTGGCGCCGTGACACGGCCGCGCGTTTTTATCGCCAGTTCACCGATGTCACGATGGAAATCGTCCACGCCTCGCGGATGAATCTTGGTGATTTCAAACGTCGCGTCACGGTTGAAGGGCTCGATGAACTGGATCGACTGACGGAAAATCGCACCCGCTCAGTCATTGTTCTCACCATCCATCTGGGAAACTGGGAGTGGATGATGCATGCGGCCAATGCCCACGGCGATGTACCCATTGACCCGGTATACCGACGTTTACACAACGCGGGCTCCGATCGCTTTGCTTATGAAGTGCGCAGCCGCTTTGGTGGCGAACCGATCCTGATGGAGAAAGTCGCGCGTAATGTGCTGAAGCACCGTCGGCGCTTTCGCGCACTGGTGCTGGTAGCCGACCAGTCTCCCGGAGAGCGGGACAATGTTTACTGGACAAACTGGTTGAATCAGCCAACGGCGTTCTTTACCGGTCCGGCAACCATTGCGCAGTTGACGGATTTTCCAGTGATGTTTGCACGCTGTCGAAGAAAATCACGCGGCCATTATCATTTGAGCCTGATTCCCATCGTCGAAACACCGGGGCAACTGACCGAAGAAGCTATTATTGAGGCTTACGTCAGGGCCGCTGAAGAAACGATTCGCGATGAGCCCGAAAGTTTTCTGTGGTCCAACCGCCGATGGAAACATCAGCCGCCCGCAAATCAGGCCTGAGCTGCCACCTCGAGAGAGATCGTTGATTCACGCAGGTCACACCACTCAAAGCCAGTCTCTTGCGTCGCATAAATAACCTGACACGAGGCCAGATCAGACCAGCCCGAGAGCGCAGCATCAGCGAGCTCCGGGGCATTGTTCTGCTGACTGATATGCGCCACGAATAGCATCTTAAGCCGAGCGGTGTCCGCGTGATCAAGAAACTGCCGGGCTTGGGCATTGGTCAGGTGACCAAAATCACCCCCCACCCTTTTCTTCACAGCGTAGGGATAAGGCCCATCAGCCAGCATCTGCGGATCGTGATTGAACTCGAGCACTAGCGCATCGCAGCCAGAGAATGCCTGCACAACATGCGGTGTGATACTGCCCAGATCAGTGAGGACACCCAATTTGAGATCATTGTGAGTGAGACAAAACTGCACTGGCTCCCGGGCATCGTGGGGGACGGGCTCAGCTGCGATATCGACATCGCCCACAGCAAATTGATCGCCAGGTCGAATCACCACGCCGCTTTGCAGCCCCTCGAGTTTGCGGCTCCCAGCGGTGCCTGCCGTGAGAAATACGGGCAGATCATAGGCCTTGGCAAGCGGCACCACTCCTCGACAATGATCACCGTGCTCATGGGTCACCAGAATGGCGTCGATGTCCTGCCCGCCCACACCGCGAGACTGAAGCCGCTCCTCCACGTCACGGCGAGGCAGACCGCAGTCAATCAGTAGGAGGGTCTCACCCGTATCGACCAGCGTCGCGTTCCCCTTGCTTCCGCTTCCGAGGGACGCGATGCGCATCAGGTAATGTTGCCCCGCAGGAGGGTCAGCAGCGCTTGCTGGTCGCGGCGATCGACCGCACCGCCATCAGGGCCCCGCAGAGTGATCAACGTCAGCTCGTCCCCGGCCCGGTCAAGGTGAATTTGATATTGGTGGCCCGCCAGAGGGTGTTCGTCCTCTCCCCCCCACAGCCAATCAAACCAACCGCTATCCTCATCGTCCTGAGGACCGACAAAGGTGACGTACAGGAGCCCCTCGCTGCGGTCGCGGTCATCAATCACGAAGTCCGCGTCCTCGGTGCCTTTCACGACAGACGCCCAGGCGCGATCAAAGCGCAGCGTCAGGCGAATGCGGGTCTCTTCTTCTGTGTCTTCCAGCGTGATGCGCCCCGAATCACTCATGGCGCGATCCGCCATCATGGATATGGGGGCTGTCTCAGCACTGTTGGCAAGATACTGGGACACGTCCTGAAGCATCTTACGCTCCAGATCGCGATCATCGGACTCGGGCGGCCAGCTGACGTCCTCGACGCTACGATTTTGCTGCAACACATGGAGCTCAGCGGTGTTGCGCTGTACGCCGGTATCGACCCGAAAACGAAATCGCACGGCGAGCTCCTGATCTTCTAACTTGAACCACTGGGTATCGATCAATCCGGCCTCGGCATCGACAGCGGCCACACCAATACCGCTGGTGGTCAAAAAGGTTCTGACCTGCGGCCAGAGCTGCCCGGGCGCTACGTTAACCAGCGCCCACCTCTCGCCGGAAAGGCTCTGGATGCGCACCGAGTCGGCTAGGCTATTCGCGGTGAGTGGCGTGGGTCGCGGCGTTTCAAATTGCGCCGCCAATTGGGCGCTCTCGGCTACCGGTGGCACCGGATAGTCCGGCTGTATCGCTTCGGTGGAGAGGTGGGGCGGCACGTCGATCGGAGCCAGCTCGGGCGCCGTTTGATAGCGGCCGGCGTTATCAGGGAAGAGCCCATCCTCGCCAAAAAACCAGCTGCATCCTGAGAGGCAGCCAAGCAATATCATGCTAACAACTGGTCGAATCACGCGAAGTAGGTCTCCAATGCCCGCTCCAGATCGCCACGACACGGCTCCGAAAGCGGCGTGAGGGGCAATCTGATTCCATCTCCCATCATACCGCGTTGCGCCATCGCCCACTTCACCGGTATGGGGTTGGCCTCAATAAACAGCAGGTCGTTCAATTCGCTCAGTCTCGCATCGACCTCGGCAGCAGCATCCCACTCGCCGGCCAATGCCAGATTGCACATGGCGGCCATATCCCGCGCCGCGATATTGGCGGTGACGGAGACATTGCCCTGCCCGCCCCGACGCATCAACTCGAGTGCGGTCGCGTCGTCACCGGAAAATACTGCGAAACCATCCGGCACAGCTTCAATCAAGGCCGCCCCGCGCTCAACATCACCGGTCGCATCTTTAATCGCCACGATATTGTCGATTTGGCTAAGCCTGACCACCGTGTCATTCATCAAATCACAACCGGTGCGACCGGGGACGTTATAGAGAATGATGGGTAGGTTGACCGACCGCGCCACCGCCTGAAAATGCTCAAAAAGCCCCTGTTGAGTCGGCTTGTTGTAATAAGGCGTCACAGACAGTGAATAGTCCGCGCCTGCCTCGGCTGCCGACACAGTGAGCTCGATCGCCTCATGGGTCGAGTTACCCCCCGTGCCAGCCACAACCGGGATGCGTCCCCCGGCTTGCTCGACCGCAAACCGAATCACCTCACAGTGCTCAGGCACCGTGAGTGTCGGGCTTTCGCCCGTCGTGCCCACCACGCCCAAACCTGCGGTGCCCGATTCGATATGGTATTCAATCAGGCGCGCGAAGGCGGACCAATCGATAGCACCATCAGGGTGCATGGGCGTTACCAACGCAACAATGCTTCCGGTTATCATCGATTTACTCCGGCCGGGCGGCTAAGGGAAAGAACTGCACAACATGGTGTCGCAATTATCCACTTCAGAGGCGGTTTCACAACCGCAGAAAACGCGGTTTTCAACCAAATGCTTGAGACGCTTACTGGCTCTCTTTATTTTGCCTGCCCTGTCTCTCTGCGCCAGTTGGTCAGTCGCCCAAAGCCCCAATTTTGACGTCCTCATCGAGCCCCTGACCGCTGTGGACCGACAATTTATGGCTGACCAACGCATGCGAGTGGAACAGCTCGCCAATCGCCTCGGTCGCGGCCTGACGGGCGTCGTCGATCGCGATCTGGATACGCTGCAACGGATACTCGACGAGAGAATGGTGCCGGCGGAGGACACACTGACCCTTCAGGCCATGGGCGTGGTGTTTGGCGATTTACTCGGTGAACGCCTCGATATGGGCTGGGTGGTATACCGTGATAGCAAAGGTCGCTCCAGAGCGCTCAGGTACCGGCAAATAGACGTCTATCTCTTCCCTGTCACCATGATTTCCCGTCGTCAGGAAGGGGGCAGTGAGCGTCGACTCAAACCCCTGTTCGACGATACGGTCCGCGACACACGGCCACTGCTACCCGGCGGCAAGTGGTTTCAGTAATCCGAGCCGAGCTCGTGGCAGCACAATGCGAGCTAGTAATGAAACTTGCCGTCAGTCGGCGCCAACGTAACGGAAGATACCCCGCTCTCCGAGCGTCCGATGCTGAGCACCCTGCCGACTGAGATCGCCACTCTCATACGCCGCGTCACCCGCGTAAAGAAACGCCATCTGATCGCCGTCCCTCACCACGCGGGGGAAAAAGCGCGGCGAAGGCCGCTTAGCCAGTTGGGAGAGCAGCAGTGACGAATCATCCTCAGCCTGCAGATCATGCAACGACACCAGCGTGGGTGGCGTGATGGGTAGCTGACCCTCGTGGTGAGCACGGATCGCATCCACGGGGCGCCACCACTCGTGAGCAACGATCTCACTGCCATCGACCGTAACCCGGTCGTCTGATTCAACTTCTGCGATGAAAAACCAGGTGGAAAAACGACGCTTCACCACCACCGGGGTGAGCCAGTGAGAGAACGTCAACAGCGTTTCGGCCGACAGCGAAAGTCCCGACTCCTCCTGCAACTCCCGTGCCGCGCCGTACCGCGCTTGCTCTAGTTCGTCGTCGCCCTCATCAGATACCTCAACCTTGCCGCCCGGAAACACCCAGAGCCCGGGCATGTGTTTGAGCTCATCGCTGCGCTTGAGGAGGAGTGTCTCCAAACCTTTATCGGTCTGTCTGATGACAATGGCACACGCCGCCGGCAACGCCGGACTCGCTTCCTCAGAAAATTCGAGCACCATCAGACATGTCCTATAAAAGTGGCGCGCAGTTCAAGCACTGGGCATAAACATGCATCGGATCGCGGAGACTGGAAAGGCTTCTGACCACGGGCTTGAAGGCGCCGACCAGCGACTCAAACCAACCGCCGAGCGGTGCAGTAACCATGCCAAAGGAGCGGCTCAGTTCCTGCAGCAACACACTTTCGAAAGAAGGAGGCACTCGGGTGCGGGCCGTTCGCCAATCCTCCACGCCCGCCAAGCGCGCCGCGGCCGTCACCGCTTCATCCAGACCACCCAGCTCGTCCACAAGACCGCGCTCCGCAGCCTCCACACCCGTCCAGACCAGCCCATCGGCTACATCCTTCACCGCTTGCTCACTCATGCCGCGGCCGGCTGCCACCAATTCGATAAAATCGTCATAGGCGCCATTGGCCAGCGCCTGAACAATACTCGCCATCTCCGGAGTCAGCCCACGGTTGAAGCTTGCTGCACCTGCGAGCGGAGTGGTACCCACGCCATCGACGGTGACGCCGATGTACTCCACGATGCCTTCAATCGTCGGAAAGGCGGAGAATGCGCCGATACTCCCCGTAATCGTCGTGGGCAGCGCCCAGATCTCGTCTGCTTCTGCTGCGATCCAGTAGCCGCCAGAGGCCGCGACGGTTCCCATGGACACCACAATGGGAATGTCGGCGTCTGCCACCTCTAGCAACTTTCGCCGGATCAGGTCAGAGGCGAACACGCTGCCCCCAGGAGAATTCACGCGCAACACAATCGCGGCGAGGTTCTCGGCTTCCAAAGCCGTGTCGATATAGCCGTTGATCGTGTCGCTGCCCGCCATGCCCTCTTCACTGTCCCCGGGCATCAAGGTGCCCTCAACGGGAACGATGGCGATCAGCGGCAGGTTCTCCTCACTCAGCGAGCGACTCATCTTGACGTCCTCGACATAGCGATCGAGTGAGACAACCTCGGCGTAACCGTCTTCATCGGTCACCCCGACCCATTCAGCCAATGCATCTTCCATCTGGGCATGGTCGGCGAGCACATCGACCCACCCCGCGGCCAGCATGGTTTCCGCCAGATCGTTATCTGATGCTGCGAGCTGGGCCGGGAAAGATGCGATGAACTGATCCATTGTCCCCGCCGGTAACTCCCTTCCAGATTCAGCCATCTCGGTATAGGTGTCCCAGAGCCCTTCGAGCCAGAGGGAGACCACCTCCCGTTCACCGTCGGACATGTCGTCGCGCAGGTAGGGCTCGACCGCCGACTTGTTCTCTCCGGCGCGAAAGACATGCATGGTGACCCGGGTTTTCTCAAGGAATGACCGCAAATAGGAGCGATACACCGAGAATCCTTCCAGGAACATACCGCCCTCAGGGTGAAGCAAGATCTGATCTGCCTGGGAGGCCAGCAAATAATGAGCCTGCGAGTAAAAATCACCCGCGGCAATCACTGGCTTACCCCATTCCCTGAAGACTTCGATCGCACTGCTAATTTCCAGCGTCTGGCTGGTGGAGGGTCCGGCGAGATTTTCCAAATCAAACACTAAGGCGGTAATCCGCTCGTCGGTCGCTGCCCAGCGGATTGATCGCACTACGTCATTTAACAGCGCTGGCTGGTCGTAGTCCTGATTGAGAAACGCAGACAGCGCATCGACAGGGGGCGAGTCCTCGACCAAAGGCCCCGACGGGGCGATCAGCAGAGCCGCACGTTCGGGCAGCGGTTCGGGCGTTGATTCACTCAACGTGGTGCTAAAAGCAATTACAAAGATGGCGACAAACAGCAGCGGCACCAAAACGGATATCGCGCGGCTGATGCCGCTCAATACACGCCATATTCCTCTCAACAATCGCAACATCTCAACGACCTCTCCTTGTCTGGCCTCAGTCGACCCTGACTGCACTCAGGCAGCTTCTCAAATGGTGTGTAAATACCTCAGACAATCAAGGGTGCTGTAAGTGCCGGACCCTTCATCGCCAAGACGTTCTCTGTGTCACAGGGCGCCGCGCAATTCACGACCCCGGTAGCGTATGTAAAGCATGCACGCAGTGAAGTTGATCACCACCAGCGCGAGACCCGTGATCGACAGGACATCCGACTGATAGGCGAAAGCCGCCTCAACTGCGGAGATAAAATAAAACAGCAGCACCAGCTCAAACCAAATGAACAGACGCATACTGTCAGTAAACGTCGCCCACAAGAAAAGCAGCAGGGGCGCGCCACGCAACCCTATCAGCACCCAGGTGCCGGAAAACCGTTCTACGTCGGCCGCCTGTTGCGCCATAAAACCCAGCCATGTGAGCCACATCAGGCTCCACAAGGTGCGGGTGAGCCGCCCCCGCGGCGCCGATCGCGTCGTCACCATCTTTATTGCGGCCCCAAAGCGCGAATCGCCCACTCGGCCACCCGTTTACCCAGCGCCCGGCAAATAGCCGATTCCCTTTCATCCAATGGCCGATCTCCGGCCTCAGTGGACCAATGGCTGGCGCCATAGGGCGTCCCGCCTGCCTCGGTGGCCCGTAACTCCGGTACCGAGTACGGCACCCCCACCATGACCATGCCATGGTGAATCAGCGGCAGCATCATGCTCATGAGCGTCGTTTCCTGGCCACCATGCAGAGAGCTCGTTGAGGTAAATACCCCCGCAGGTCGGTCAATCAGTGCGCCCTGAAGCCACAAGGCGCTGCTTTCATCAAGAAACTGCTTCATTGGAGCCGCCATGTTGCCGAATCGGGTTGGACTGCCCAACACCAAACCCGCGCAGCCTTTTAGATCGTCTTGCGTCGCATGCAACGCTTCTTCTTTTGAGGTGGTGTCCGCCGCAGACAGCGACGGGACAGTCCGCATGCGTGCCTCAATACCCGAAACACACTCTACGCCTCGTGCAACCTGTCTCGCCATCGCAGCCGTGGCACCTTCCCGACTGTAGTACAACACCAAAATATAGGGCTCGCTGGTCACGATCAGCCGATCCTCACATTTTGCATAGGGATAACGTTGGCCGCTCGACGGCGACTCTGGGCGCGAGGTAATGTGGGATAATCCATTAGCACCGCTCACATGGTCGGCCGGCAATGGTAACGCATCCCACAATGCAAAACGCGCTTCTCCGCTTGCGCTATGTCCTTAACCGATTCGTCGAGGACCGGCTCAACGCCAGTGCCGCGGCGCTGACCTTTGTCAGCCTGTTCGCGCTGGTGCCGTTGTTGACGGTCACACTGTCGATTGCTTCGGCGCTCCCAGCCGCTGGCAACATCGAAGGCAAATTGAATGAGTTCCTGTTGCAGTTCCTTCTGCCGGAGAGCTCCACACAGGTCGTTCAGTACTTGTCGACCTTTATCTCGCAAGCGCGCTCGCTCACCGCCTTTGGGGTCGTCATTTTGTTGTTGTCCGCGATTTTGATGCTGCGGAATGTCGAGAAGGCCCTCAACGATATCTGGCGCAATCGCGCCAACCGGAAGCCGCTGCCAAGTTTTCTCTTGTATTGGGCCGTGCTGAGCCTCGGACCTGCTGCGATCGGATTTGGCTTAGGGATTCGCGCCTACCTATTTGCAGCAACCAATGACTGGGGCGGCGTGGACCTCTTCGGGCTGGGCTCTGTGCTGATCAGCCTATTGCCCTTTGTGATCAGTGCATTGGGCCTCACCTGTCTCTATGCCGTGGTACCCAACTGCCAGGTGCCTCTGCGTCACGCCCTGATCGGCGGTGTCTTTGCGGCGAGCACATTTACCATTGCCAGAATGCTTTTCACCGCGGTCATGGCCAAATCCAGTTACACCCTGGTTTACGGCGCTTTTGCCGCGGTGCCGTTGTTCCTGCTTTGGATCTACGTGACCTGGATCATTGTTTTAATTGGCGCAGTTTTGGCCCACAGCCTCTCCGCCTACCAGACCGAAGAACAAGCGCAGACCCCCACCCTGATGAAGGCACTGGATATTCTCTTTCTGTTCTGGCGCGCCCAAAAGGAAGGTCGGGGCATCGCTGAACTGGAAATACTGCGCGCCAAGGATGTGCTGCCAGGTGGTATCGATGCCGACAGCTGGCGCAGCATTCGCGACACATTTATCAGCGCGCAACTGCTCAAACGGCTGGACAGAGGGCACTATCTCCTCAGCCGGGACCTCCACCATTTCACGCTAGCTGAACTCGCTGAGTTACTCAGAGCCGAGCCCAGCTATCTGCTGGCCGAGCAGGCCATGCCCTGGCAAAGGACCGCCGCTGCGCTGCTACAGAATAATGTCGATCAGGAGTCGTCACGGTTGGCGACCCCCCTTGCGGACCTCTTTGCCACCGAGCAAACCCCATCGGTATGAAGCTGCGCATCCTGATCGTGTTCACGGCATTGTGGCTGCAGGGCTGCGCGCAACCGGCCGATGAGTTGCCCGGAGCCGGTCAGTGGCGGGTGATCAACTACTGGGCCATCTGGTGCGCTCCCTGCCGGGAAGAAATACCCGAGCTGAATGCTCTCGATGACCGCACCGACCTGCTGGTCTTTGCCGTGAACTACGATGGTCAAAACGGTGAAGCGCTGCAGTCGCAGGCCGCTGAAATGGGGATCACCTTCACCTTGCTTGAGAAAGACCCAGGCGCCGCCCTTGGCGTTGAGCGACCGCGTGTTCTCCCGACGACGCTGCTGGTCAACCCGCAGGGTGCGGTGACAGATACGCTTGTGGGCCCTCAAACGCAAGAAAGCCTGATGACCGTATGGCGAGGGCGCTCAGAACGCCAGTAATAAAGTGTAAAACGCGCGCAAAAAAAAGCCGGCTGAATATCAGCCGGCAATGAAGGAGCCACTCAAAACGGGGAGGATCTCAATAGTCGGACCCTCGCTGCTCAGACGTTTCCCTTGCGGTGCACCCGTCGACATCGCCATCTCAACAACTGACTCTGTGACAGGGGTTTAAACCAAAAGTTCCCAAAAAAAGCGTTTTTTTAGGTTGCTCGCCAGCAGGCCGAGCTCATCTGCCCATCGCCAGAGCTGACAAACAGCTCCAGCTCTACCAGATCACCCAACTCTGCCTCTTCCATCAGCCGATTCAGCAAGTAATGGGCCAGCGCTTCTACGGTGACATTGGTGATGGGCAAAAGCAGCGTCTCATCTGTGGGAAAGCGCAGCGTTTTGCCGTTAAAGGTGGCCAGATATTCGCCCTCCGACTCTGCCACCTTTAGCCAACGCGACTGACTCGGCAGCAACATGTACTCATCGTGGTCGTCGCAAAGTCGCTGCAGCGCCCGCTTATACACGTTGTAGTCGGCCGAAAAACCGTTGTCTCCCATCGCCGCCACAATACGTGCCGACACGCCGTAGTTGTGTCCATGCAAGCGCTCCCGGTCGGTCTCGGAGAAAATGGTGAAATGGGCCGCAGAAAACTTGTGCGCCTGTTTGTCAATGTGCAGTGTCGCCAGCTGGCTCATGGGAGATCCCTTACCGTTTGCCGGTATGGTGTGTGATGCGCCCATTTTCGGCAAGTCCGCGGGCGCGGGCGCCCAACTAGCGCCGCGCAGCGAGTCCGTGACCCTAAGCTGTGCCTGCAGTACCCTGTCGCCCTCTGAAATGTCTCAGGAGTCCTTATGGGCCCGATCGCGATACTGACCGGTGCGAGCTCCGGTATTGGCGCAGCAGCGGCGGAGCAATTTATTGAGAGCGGATTTACCGTCATCAATATTTCACGCCGTGACTGCCCCGTGCCCGGTGTCGAAACGCTGGCGACTGATCTCGCTGACAAGCAGTCCGCGGCCCAAGCGTGCGATGCGCTGGCATCGAGGGTAGCGGATGCAGGCGGCGCGCCAGTGTGTTTGGTCCACAATGCATCGTTAATGCTAAAGGATCAATGCGACACCACCGAGGACGCCGACTTGTCTCGGGTCCTGTCCGTGAACGTGGTGGGCATCAACTCACTGAATCGCACTTTGCTACCGCTGATGCCAGCTGGTTCCAGCGTGCTCTATGTGGGCTCGACGCTATCTGAAAAGGCCGTGGCTGGCGCGTTCAGTTACATCGTCAGCAAACACGCCCAGCTGGGCATGATGCGGGCAACCTGTCAGGACCTGATGGGCAGAGGCATTCACACCGCACTCATCTGCCCTGGCTTCACCGATACCAGCATGCTGCGCCAGCACGTCGGCCATGATGACACCGTGCTCGACAGTCTGGGCAAGATGAACAGCTTCGGCAGACTCGTCGCGCCCAATGAAATTGCAGACCTCATCCTATGGGCTCACCACCACCCCGTGATTAACGGTTCGGTCATGCATGGCAATCTGGGGCAGGTGGAGTACTGACGTGACCGCCAACACCGCTTTCATCAGCGAGCGCCGTGAGCGCACATTTTTAGTTCTGGCCGGTATCTTTCTCTCAGCCATGACGCTGCTCAACGTGGTGGGCATCACTCGCTTTATCCAATTTGGCCCGCTGGCGCTCGCGGTCGGGGTGCTCCCCTACCCGCTCACTTTTCTCTGCACTGACTTAATCAGCGAACTCTATGGCAAGGCCCGAGCGAATTTTCTGGTCAGCGTGGGTCTGGGCATTAACCTCCTCATTCTGGGTGTGCTGACGCTGGGTGCTGTGGCGCCCTCGGTGCCTGAAGCAGTGATGCCTCCCTGGCAGGTGCTGCAGCTGGCCGCACCGGTCACGCTCCCGAATGGCACCGTGGTGGAGTCTGAAATCGGACTCTTCCAACTGATTTACGCCACCACATCAGGCGCCGTTTTTGCCTCGATGCTGGCCTACATCGCCGCACAATATTGTGACGTGCAGCTCTACCACTTCTGGAAGCGGCTCACTCGGGGCAAACACCTGTGGCTCAGAAATAACTTCAGCACGCTCCTAAGCCAACTGGTGGATTCCATCATGGTGGTGACGGTAACCTTCGGTGCCGCTTTTTTGGCGGGCGATATTGCCGCGGCGGCCCTGCTCACCCTGGTAGGCAGCCACTACGCATTCAAGGCTCTGTGCGCATTAATCGATACGGTGCCGCTGTATCTATTGGTGCACTGGTTACGGGGCTATTTGGAGCTGGAGCCTGGCGAGTACGCTACCCCTCAGCCTGACGAAGCAATCCCGACTCCCTGACAAACGGGATGGTCACGGCGCGACGCTGCGCCAGACTGAGCTGGTCGAGCTGATTGATAAAGCTCACGACAGCTCGCGGATGCCTTGGCAGTCTCAGCGAGCAATAGCGGGCGACGTCATCCGAGAGCTCGATACCGGCCTCCGCGCCGCGTAGCGCGAGCAGCTCGGCAATATGATCCTCGGTAAAACGCGGCATCTGAAAAACGGGCAGGCTGCTCAATCGAGAGCGGAGATCGGGCAGTGCCTGAAGCAGTTGCTGAGGCGCCTTCTCCGCCGTCACCAGAAGCTGCGCACCCGTCTCCCGCGAAGCGTTAAACAAGGCGAACAGTGCCTCCTGCCAGCCAGACCGGGACTCCACGCAATCAATGTCGTCGATCGCGATGAGACGTGCGATCTCGACGTCCGCCAGCACCTGATCCGGCGCAAAGTCGACCAGATCCCGGAGCGGAATATAGCGAGCATCCAGCCCCTCTGCACCGCAGCAGGCCTGCAGGATATGGCTCTTGCCCATCCCTTCACCGCCCCATACATAGGCGCTGTGCTCGGATACCTGACCTATCAGCAATTGCTCAAGGGCCGCCGTCTCGGGGCGGCTGAGCCAGTTATCCCAGGTTGCGAGATCTTCGCTGCGCATCAGTAGCGGGATTTGTCCGGGTTCTTGTGTCATCAGTCGTTCGATTTTACCGGGCTACACTCAGGGCACTTGCCAGGCGAGCACCAAACCTTCATCGCTATCCGGATCGCTGCTCACCCAGGTTAAATCGGTCCGCGAGGCCATCAGCCTGATCAACGTCTCGGCATCGCCGACACCCTGCAGTT
>Ga0181585_10002351_pt1 | contig 16762 bp, 11 predicted proteins | sample 071ome_29_FD_132469 | JGI IMG/M metagenome (GOLD analysis project Ga0181585, IMG submission 132469) | Coastal salt marsh microbial communities from the Groves Creek Marsh, Skidaway Island, Georgia - 071407BT metaG (megahit assembly) | ecosystem: Environmental > Aquatic > Marine > Intertidal... | reverse complement strand
TGCTGGGCGAAGATCTCTTTACCGCCGACGAAATCTTTACCGCGCACAGCGGCGTCAAGGTGCACCCAGTGGGTCGCTTTGAAGATCGGGATCTACCTGCGCCCGGTCCGGTGACGGCCAAGCTGCTAGAGGTGGTCGAAAACACGCTGAGCTTTTCCGACGATCGCTTTAGGCACTTTTTTCAGTTTTTATAGGAGCGGCTACGGGCGATTCCAGCTCATGTGGTGCAGGAGTGCAGCGCCGGTAGCCTGCTCAATTGGGTAGTCGCGCACGCGGATGGAGCGGCTGTCTATCGCTTCCACGTCGTAGCCCGTCTCGTTTGCTAGCAGCACGTCGGCGGGCGGCAGATCTTCGGGCAGCGGCTGGGCCAGATGCAGAGAGCACTCGTCGATTGCGTCTACGTCAAGCGCAGTGCGTCCGCGCGCTAGCCTCCAGGTATGCTCTCCATACGACAGCTCCACGCCGTCGAGCAGATAGGCGGATAGCGGTGCACCCTCCCGGTCGACGGAGAGAAAGGCAAAGCGACCGGCCAGCGCAACGGGGCCGTAGGAACGCCTTTCGCAGTCGGGGGCCGAAAAGACGTAGTCCGTGCGCTCGGCTAGGCGGACTACTATAGCCAATGCATTGCCGGTTTTGTCTCCTTCTAACTGCTGTACGTCTACGATGGGCGACGTCGTTCCCAAATGGGGCGCCATCAGCGCGGCATAGTGACTCGTTAACGGAGCATCATCCGAAGTGCGCTCAGCCAATAGCTGCTGTACGGGAGGGGCGTTTTGCTGGCTGCCGTGGCAGGATCGCCAGCCCGGCGCGTCGGCCAGCAGCAGGCGTTGGACTGGGCTGAGCAGATGCCAGTCGAGCTGTGCATCTTCGTGGGACCACGTTGCGCGCAGCGGCCCGTTGGTCTGCGCCGCGCGCGGCTCCGCTACCCACTCCATCCATTCTGTTAGCGTTTCTTCTTCCCCTTGCAGCGGCGCGAAGTCTGCGCCTTTGTCGACCAACGCACCGTTACTGTGGAACAGATAGTGGTGGGTGTGTCCTCCCGCAACGCGAAAGAAATCCACCGCATAGCTGCCGCCGTCGGGTCGTCGCACCAGTGCGCACGTGCGCTCATAATTCGAACACTGCGCGTAGGCCTGTGCCTGTGCGCGTATAATTTCCACGCCCGGTCCCCGTCCCAACAGCTGCAGGCTCGCGTCGCGTTCGGGATGGTTTTGCTTTTGACCGTCGACGGCAACCAGGTTGTGCGAGAGCGTGCCTTTGGTCCAGGCGCCGCGCGGGTCGTCCCATATATAGCCGCGATCGGCGACCAGCTCGCGGCCGTGCGCCACATAGCTGATGCCGAGCGTATCGGTATGTCGGTGTCCGCCTTGGGCAGAGGCATTGAAGTAGAGCGCGGTTTCACCGTCCGGATCGCCGTTGCGCAGCACGCCGACCTGCCAGGCGGGAAAATACTCGGTGCGGCGCGGCAGCGGGGTCGCGCCGTCGACGCTCAGTTCGGGATCGCGGTGCCAAAGGGCATACTCATCGCCCGCTTCGGACAGCGGCCTGCCCAGGGCTCTTTCGAGCAGGCCGGCGTAGCGACGGCCGTAGTGCGCGCAGAGCACCTCGGCGTGAATGGGCCGCAGTCCGTCCCCGAAGTGAGTATCGCCGATCACGGGGTACTTCAGGTTGGGATCGAGCATGCGCACCATGCTCTCGAGGGCTAATCGATAGCGCCCGAAGTGCGCATAGGGCGCGAAGCGTTCCATCCGCGTTCCGTCTTTGGGCTGGTAGTCGGGCGGATCGCTGTAGCCGTCTAGCAGGTCGGGCAGGGCGCGCATGAGCGTCAGGTACATGTCCGAGTAGGACGGCGATTCAGTGCAGAATCCGTCTGCGTGAAAGCCTTTTTCGAGCAGTCGTTGGAAACCGTCAACGGCGCGGCGCACGCTTTCGGGGCGTTCAAATAGTCGGCCGACCAGCGCGCTGAGCGCACGGCCCGGCGGACACTTGTTGTTGATCTCGTTCCAGCACTCCGTGTCGGCACAGCCGGCCAGAATAAGGTCGTCGACGATGCGTTGCTCCCGTTCGGGCGTAAGGACTTCTGCGCCGCGCAGCAGGTCGTAGGCGCGGGTCAGCTCGAGCAGGAGCGTGCCGTCGCCGCCGCTGCATCCAAAGCGCCCCGCGCCCCAGAAGCCGTTAAAGAGCACGGAGTGATCGTCCTCGCGGTGGCGCCCCGTAAAAGCGCTAATGATAGTCTCATGCGGAAAGCGACCGCCGCGCGGGTGGGCGCCTAGGCTGCGCGCCACGTCGGCCGGCGGTGCGTCCGCATAGGTGCCGTCGTAAGAGTGGAATAGCCAGTGGGGATAGCGCGATGCGGCGATTTCTAAAATCCACACGGCACGTTCGGCACAGGCGCTGTCACCGGTCAGCGCGTAGAGCTGAGCCAGCGGCAGGACCTGGTCAAAACACCAGCGGCCCTGCTTGGAGCGCAGTATGCCGCTGAAGCTGGTGTGCACGGGAAACGTCACCCAGCGGTAGGCGTGCGTGCCCGTGCGGTCTTCGGGGTGGGCGCGCTCGTCGCCGTTGAGGTAGAATGTAAAAGTCTGTCCCATGCGCGGCGCGGTGATCGAACCCGTTTCCGGATAGGCGTCGTTGGGATACTCGGTCTGGCAGTAGGTGCAGACCAGCCGATCGGGATCGTGCACGTCCCATGCATACAGGCCGGTCTCACCCATCGCCGAGAGGCGGCCGACGCAGGACGGGCAGTTCTGCCCGTATTCGGGCCAGGGCGTTAGCTCGGGTATCATCCGCTCGAAGAAGGCGCGGTCCTGCCCCAGGGCGTAGTCGACCTGCTGACGCCATCCGTCTACGAGATCTTGGGCCCAGGCGTGCCGGCGCACGTTTTCGCGCGCGGTGTGGACGTTTTGTATGGGCATGGGAAACGGAGCGCTTAAGCGCTTTCAGGCGGCATGATGAGTCCATCGGGATTGCGCACGCCGTAGAGCGGACCCAGCTCGCGGTAGTCGACGCCGATGCGTCCGTTCCAGTCCCAGCGGACAATGCCGTCCTGCAGCGTCAGTTCACAGGTGATGCGCTGCGTGCCTCTGAAGAGTCCGCTGGCCACGTCCGTGTAGCCGAAATCGCCTTCGAGAATCTTGAGGCCCGCCACGTCGGCAACGGCGCCCACGCTCAGATGGCCGAGCTCTTCGTGGCCAATTTCGCGCGCCGGGTTGATGGTGGATTCGCGAATAACTTCTTCCAGCGGCATGCCCATGACGAGAAACTTCGACATGACGGTGACCATATCCATCATGTCTTCGTTCATGTTTTTGGTGTGCAGATCGGTGGAAATCGAATCGGGGTAAAACCCTTGCTCGATGGCCGGCACGGCGTTGCGCCAGTAAAACGAACCGCCGCCGTGGCCCACGTCGAATACAATGCCGCGCTTGCGCGCTTCGTGCAGGTAAGACAGCACTTTTCCATCCTCGTTGAGCCAGGGCACGTCGCCGAGAAACATATGCGTGCTAATATCGCCGGGCGCCATGCGCTGTGTGACCAGCTCGTAGTAGGGCCGTTCGCGCGGAAAGAGGCCAAAGTCGATCATGGCCGGCATGCCCGCCTGCTGGGCCGCCTGCAGGGCGCGCTCGGTGGAAACCCACTCCGTGCTCTTGAAGTGGGCGGTCTTGGAACCGACGATAAAGTCGCTGTGCTCGCGCATGGTAGCGGCGGTGCGCTCGACGTCCATATCGGAGACGTTCTGCTCCATATCGGTGTGCACCATACCCATGCCGACGATGTTGAGGAAGGCGAACATCCGCGTTTGAAAGCGGGTGAGCACGCGTTCGCGAAAGTCGGGGAAGATGCGCCAGCCGGCGCTGCCGGTATCGACCATGGTCGTCACGCCGCTGCGAAAGGAGAAGCCGTCGGGCAAGATACTGTTATCGCCGGCCCAGGCGTTTTTCCAGCCCGGCGTGGCGTACATGTGGGTGTGTATATCGACGAGTCCGGGCGTGATGTAGAGGCCGCTGACGTCGAGCACCTGCTGCGCCGACTCGGCGGGAATAGACGCGTCGACGGCGGCGATTTTACCGTCCTTAATCGCTAGGTCAGAGGGGGTATCTACGTTGTTTTTTGGGTCGATGAGGTGGCCGCCCTTGAGCAGCGTATCAAATTGCATATCGGTCTCCCGTGCATCGTGCGTGGCAGTGGGCAATGGGTGTGGTGCAGAGGGGCAATATCTCTCTGTCGCGCGTAGCCGTCAACTTTTGCAGGGTGATTGACGGCGCTTATCTTATCGGCACACAATACGACTGGGAGAGAGCAAACGTGAAGATTACGGCGGTAAAGACGCTGGCCTCGTGGGCCGGCCTGCGCAACTGGGTGCTGGTAAAAATCGAGACGGATACGGAACTATACGGCTGGGGAGAGGCGACGCTAGAGGGGAAAGAAGAAGTGGTCATGGCGCAGATAGAAAAGATGGGCCGCGCGCTGATCGATCAAGACCCGCTGCGCGTCGAGCACATCTGGCAGCAGCTCTATCGGCATATGTTTTGGCGCGGTGGTCCCGTGCACAACTCGGCGCTTTCTGGCCTCGCTCAGGCGCTGTGGGATTTGCGCGGCCGGGCCTGGGGCCTGCCGGTTTACCAGCTGTTGGGCGGCCAGGTGCGCGACTATATACGCCTCTACACGCACGTGGGTATCTACCAGCCCGAGCGCATGGTTGAAGACGCACAGCGCGACGTCGAAGACGGGTTTACGGCGATGAAGACGGGTGCCTGGGCCGGCGACGGGCGCCTGCCCGAACGCGAGCGGGTCGCCGCCTTTGCAGAGCGCATTGGCACGCTGCGCAAGACGGTGGGGGATGGCGTGGACATCATGGTCGACGACCACGGGCGCGGCACGCCGTCGAGCGCGGTGCGATTGATGCAGGCGCTGGCCCCGTTTGATCTCTTTTTTTTGGAAGAGTCCGTGCAGCCGGACGATCTCGAAGGACTGGTGCGATTGCGCGCGGCCAACCCGCCCATGGACTTAGCCGCCGGAGAGCGCCTCTATTCGAAGTGGGACTATCGGCCCATCCTAGAAAAACGACTGCTCGACGTCATACAGCCCGATCTGTGCCACGCCGGTGGCATTAGCGAGGTCAAAAAGATTGCCGCTCTGGCCGAGGCCTACTACGTGCAGATTGCGCCGCACAACCCGCAGGGACCGCTGTCGACGGCGGCCGCTGCGCACTTGGGGATGGCTACGCCCAACTTCCTTTTGCTCGAATACGTGCGTCAGGAACCCTACCGGGATGGGGCCATGCGCGAGCACTGGCCCGTAGAAGAGGGGCGCCTAACGGTGCCGGACCGGCCGGGCCTAGGCGTTGAACTAGACGAGGAGGCCCTGCTGAGCAGCCCCATGCGTTCCGGCGGCGGTCGCGTCGATTCGTACGGAGCCGACGGCCTCGTGCGCGACGTATAGGTGCACTAGTGATCGCCGCTGTACTGTTCGCCAGCCCGCACGTATAGATCCAGCCTGTTCTGTGCAGGCGGCAGCGGGCAGGTGGCGTAGGGCGTGAAGGCGCAGGGCGGGCTGTAGGCCTTGTTGAAGTCAATCGTTGCGCGGCCATCGGGGTGGTGGTCAATGACCAAGAAGCGACCGCCGCCGTAGGTCTCTTGGCCGTTGCTCCTGTCGGCAAAAACGACGAAAAACTGGCGGTCACTCGCCTCGCCAAAAACGGCTAAGCGATGCTGCTTGCCATCGGCAGAAAATACCACGTTACCGGGCCACGGCGTCTGTGAAACGGTGCCGATAATCGAAGGCACGTCTATGCTGCGCGGTTCGGCGAAGGGCTCAAAGCGCCCTTCGATACGCCAAGTTGGATCGACGTCGAACGAGGAAATGCCCGGAAAGTGCAGGCGCGTCGGGCTCTGCGTGTCCTTTAAGCGCACGCCGTAGCGCCCGTCGCGCTCGATGGGGTAGAAGCGCAGCGAACGGAAGTGCAGTGCGGGTGGATCGGCGTTTTGTATATTGGGAAAGTCGAGTATTTCTACGGGCTGTTCGACGCCTGCCGTATCCAACCGGGTCACGCCGGGTGCCGTTATGTGCACGCGAACGCGCCCATCTTCTAGCAAAAAATATCCCATATGCGAAGGGGTGCCGTCGGGAAAAATGAGGTCGTTATCCTCAGCTGCGCCAAAGGTATTTTTCCCTTCGCTCAGCCAGTAGAGCCCCGCTAGGCTGAGAAAGCCCTCTTCGGCCGTGAGCGCGGTCAGACGCTGCTGGCGCCAGCGTTGGACGTCGGTGAAATATTCGTCTGCCTGCCCTATAGAAGGGAAGAGCAGAGACCAGAGGACGATAGCGAGCATGAAATTTTGCCTTCGCAAAAATGTGTATACTATAATGGGAGAAAACGTCAAAGAGCGCTTCGGGCTGTCTTTTGGCGTCGATAGGTCTGCTGAACTTAAGAGCGATAGGCCTTATGTGCCAAAGGCACAAGGTGTGGGTCTACGGCGTTCGCGCCAAGAAAAGAGTTAAACGTGAAAGAAATCGTACGGATTGGAACCGTTGGTGAAGAGCGATTCAGCGTGGGTCAGGAACACCTTATCGACTTTGCGCACGATGGAATGCCTCAAATACTGTGCACGCCCTGGCTTATTTGGTTTCTGGAACATGCGGCGCGCAATGCCGTGCTGCCCTGCCTTGAACCCGGTGAGAGCACCGTCGGCGTAGCCGTCAACGTGGAGCATACGGCGGCGACCCCACTCGGTGCGAGCGTTCACTGTCGCGCGCGCGTGATCTATGTAGATGGACCGCTCATATCGTTTCAGCTAGAGGCGCACGATGAGCACGAAAAGATTGCAACAGGTACACACAAGATGCGTGTAATAAAAGCAGCTCGTCTCGCCAAGCGCGTTCAAAAAAAGGCGCGCTGACGTAACTGTTATAGCCTTACTGTCTGACATATTCCTGCCGATAGCACTTCTCTTGCATAAAGGATGCAAATATTTTCAAATCTTATGGGCGTTGTACTGGCGAGAGTCTACTCGTTTCATACTGGTGATCAGTCTGTAGAATCACAAAGCTATTTAATAGTCAGCATGTGTGTGTAAAGTGAAGTCCTTACTTATATTGCAGTGGTCTCGGTGGATATATGAGTGGGCGACGGGCCGCCAATGCGGTTCGCCGTAATACACCGTATCCGTTAGATTTTACGAGACGTTTATAGCAGTACGCATGCGAATATAAAAATACGATTAGAAGGGGTAAATCCCGGCGAGAGAGAACAGCGTTTATTTGATTTTTGTGCTATAGCCAGTCGATTCTACCTGAACAAATCTTCGAGCATTTTCCCCAATGCGCACGCGGATGGTTTATTTTTAAATGCAGCAATCGCTGAGCAATTGCTGCTGCTAGTCGCGTTTTCGTTCATATAGAAATACGGTCCGTGCTGCCCGGCTCGGATCGAGTGCCTCGGCGCGTTTTTTTGACTGAAAAGTCTGAATGAGGCGCCAGCCGCCCTACAGCTTAGCTATACAAAATTCATTCAACATACCGTAGACCTTTTCGCACAGACTACCTCCTCTACGCGTCTGTCACGGCCTGTGCTATGCGCGTGCCCAACCTGAGCGATAGCTAGCGCCCTATATGCGTGAGCAAACGGTAAGAGATATTGCGCTTGGTCCGCGCTATACATGCACCAATGCAGATGAAACTTTCACTCCTATCGGAAGATTGAGGCTTTTTTTGTATGAGACGTCTTATCCATAATTTTACGCTTAACCCCAAAAATGATATTCTGTCAGGCTTAACCGTTGCGCTAGCGCTCGTGCCAGAAGCGGTCGCCTTTTCCTTTGTTGCTGGTATCGACCCTCTGGTGGGGCTATACGGCGCTTTTATGATGGGGCTCATTACGGCGCTCATCGGCGGCCGGCCGGGCATGATTTCCGGCGCTACAGGTGCGATGGCCGTCGTAATGGTCCACATGATTCAACAGGGCAACCGATATGGACTGACCCTAGAGACGCCCGTGGAGAATTTGGGCTTACAGTGGCTGTTTATTACGCTGCTTATAGTGGGTGTTTTGCAGATAGCTGCTGGTGTTTTTCGATTGGGCAAGTTCGTCAGGCTCATCCCCCACCCCGTTATGATGGGATTCGTGAATGGATTGGCCATCGTCATATTTCTATCTCAGCTGGAACTCTTTAAAGAGCGCATCCATGGCAGTATGCAGTGGCTGCCCGTCGGCGAGTTATCTATTATGCTCGGACTGGTCGCCTTAACGATGGGCATCATGCACATTCTCCCGAAGCTTACAAGTAAGATTCCCGCCGCCTTGACGGCCATCGTCATTGTTAGCGGCCTCGTTATCATCGCTGATATGGACGTAAAAACCGTAGGGTCGTTTATCCGAGAGGGAGGCGGTGAAGGACTCAAGGGGTCTCTACCCAGTTTTCAAATTCAGATATTTAGTCTGCTCCACACCTTGGAAGGTCATTGGGGATTGATTATTTCTACGGCGTGTCTATTAGCTGCCGTGGGCCTGATAGAATCGTTGATGACGCTCAACTTAATCGACGATATGACCGAAACGCGCGGCAGCGGCAATAAAGAGTGCGTTGCCCAAGGGTTGGCCAATACGGTAAATGGACTGTTTGGAGGTATGGGTGGATGCGCCATGATCGGTCAATCCATAATCAATGTCAATTCGGGCGGGCGCGGTCGACTCTCCGGTATTACAGCGGCTCTTGGTCTGTTGACGTTTGTCCTATTTGCAGCCACCCTAATTGAAAAAATACCGCTGGCATCTCTTGTGGGCGTTATGTTCATGGTGGTAATTGGCACATTTGCTTGGAGCAGCTTCAGGATCATTAACAAAGTACCAAAATCGGATTATTTTGTGCTCTTTGTTGTGACGGCTGTTACCGTCTGGCAGGATCTGGCCATTGCCGTTATTACCGGAGTTATTATCTCGGCGTTAGTCTTTGCCTGGAAAAATGCAACCATGATTCGCGCTCGTAAGCGGATCAAAGAGGATGGAACAAAGGTATACGAGATATGGGGACCGCTCTTTTTTGGAGCCGTTCAGACGTTTAATTCAAAGTTTGATGTCAGAAACGATCCCGATAGAGTTGAGATTGACTTTATCGAGTCAAAGGTGAGCGATCACTCGGGGATTGAGGCGATAAACAACTTGGTTGCCAAGTATGTAAACGTGGGCAAGTCGATCAAGCTAAAACACCTGAGCCCCGAATGTAAGGTCCTTTTACTCAGGTCAAACGCGAGCTTACAGGCAAATATAGAATCGTCCATTGATGATCCCAGATATCACGTGGTAACCGATAGTATGGATCGCGAGGTGTAGCGGCGAACCTCTCTTTTCGATTTGCGCGTGCGTGCCATTTCCAACGGAGAAAAAACTGCAATGCAGAATTCAGAAGAGAAGCATACGGAGTCGGCTGGAGAGACGAATCTAATACAGGGATTTGAGCAGGCCGAAACGGATAGAGAAGCTGCTAAGAATTGGCAGCCCATATCGGATCGCAAAATAAGGGTGGGTATTGCCGGATACGGCGTCTGCGGGTTTGGTGCGGCGTTCCACTTCCAAGACCATCCCAACGTCAGCGTCGATGCAGTAGCCGATATACATCCGGATAAATGCGCCGAATTGGCCCGTCTGTGTCGCTGTGAAACAACCTACGCGTCGTGTGAAGATCTAATCGCCGACGATGCGCTTGAAGCGATCTTTGTCGCAACCGATGCCCCTAGCCACGCCCGGTTGGCCATTGCCGCACTGGACGCGGGCAAGCACGTCGCTTCGGCCGTGCCCGCCGTTTTCGGATCGCTAGAGGATGCCGATGCGCTCTTTGCCGCAGCGCAGCGCAGCGACGGCAAATACATGATGTTTGAAACGTCCTACTTTCACCACGACCTTTACTGCATGCGCCAGCTATACAAGCGGGGTGAGCTGGGCAAGGTCGTCTACTCTGAGGGCGAGTATTGGCACTACTTTGGCACGCCGTTGGCCGCCCACGGGGGTTGGCGCACGGGGCTGCCGCCGCAGTGGTATCCGACCCATTCAAATGCCTATTACATGGGCGTGACCGCAGGTAGCTTCACCGAAGTGTCGTGCATGGGCATGCCCAGCCCGGTCGAACACCTGCAGCCTAAGAACAATGCGTATAACAATCCGTTTGGCACCGAGGTCGCGCTCTTTCGCACGAGCGAAGGCGGCATGTCGCGTATGGCTGTGAGCTGGGATACGCCGGGTGAAGGCGGAGAGCGTGGACGCATTCGCACGGAGCGGGGGACGTACTACGGCTCGTTCAAGGGCGGTGGAGAAGAAGCCCTGCCGGAGATAAAGCGTCCGCCCTTGCCGCCCGGCGTTGATGCCGGTGGTCACGGCGGATCGCACGGATACTTGATGAACGAGTTTGTCGAGGCAATCCTGTCCGATCGCACGCCGTTGATCGACATCGCGCAGTCGCTCAATATGACCGTTAGCGGTATCGTAGCGCACGAGTCGGCGTTAAGAGACGGCGAGCTGATGAAGATTCCACAGTATGCGCTCTAATGAGCGCCCAGCGAGTGGATAAGCTGTCAGAAGCGGTGCGTGCGCTGGAGGGCGCGCGCTTTTTCCCCTTTTGGCTGGACGATCCCGATCGACCTCAGCCCGCGCCCGCACTCGCGCAGGATATTGATACCGACCTGCTGATCGTCGGCGGCGGCTTTACCGGACTGTGGGCGGGGCTGCAGGCCAAAGAGCAGCGACCCGAGCGCGACGTGGTGCTTATTGAGGCCGACGCGGTAGCGACCGGTGCCACGGGTCGACCGGGTGCGATTCTCTCCACGTCGCTGATGCACGGGATGGCAAACTCCGCGCGTCTATTTGGTAGCGAAATGGTCGAGCTCGAGCGCTTGGGAAAAGAGAATATGGATGCCTTTCGGGATACCATAGAGCGCTACGAGATCGCGTGCGACGTGGAGTGGACGGGCGAACTCACCGTTGCCGTGGGCCAGGAGGGCATAGGCGAGGTCGAGGCGGCACACGCCCTGTATCGGCAATACGGTCACGACGCGCATCTATTGGATCGGGAGCAGGTGCAGCAGGAGCTGAATGCGCCGCTTTTCCATGCGGGTCTGTGGTCGAAGCAGCGCGCCGGCATCATCAATCCGGCCAAGCTGGCGTGGGGCCTCAAGCGAGCGGCCCAATCTCTGGGCGTGCGGTTTTACGAAAATACGCCGATGGTCAGAAGCCGACGGGCCAAAGCGTCGATCGAGGTTGATACGGACAGGGCCCGTATCACCGCAGAGCGGGTGCTCCTAGCGACCAATGCGTTTACGCGCTACAAGAGAAAAATAGCCGCGCGCGTGGCGTCTATCTGCGACCGCATCATCGTCACGGAGCCCCTAACGCACGACCAGCTCGCCGACTTGGGATGGCGCAATCGCCAGGGCATTTACGATACGCGCACGCAGCTAAACTATCTGCGTCTGACCGGCGATAACCGCGTGTTATTCGGCGGCCGATTGGGCTATTTTTTTGGCAACAACACCGATCCCGATGAGGATCGTACGCCCGCGCCCTATCTGCGATTAGTATCAGCTTTTTACGAGACGCTGCCCGCGCTAAGGGGGATACCTATATCGCACGCTTGGAGCGGGCCCATCGCCTTGACTACGCGCATGGCCGTCCACTATCAGTCCTACCATGGTGCGCGCATGCTATATGCCGGAGGCTATTCGGGATTCGGCGTGACGGCGAGTCGCTTTGCGGCGCGGGTGGCGCTAGCCATTCTCGAAGATAGGGCGATTTCCGAGCGGCGGCTTTCGTTTGTCCAGACGCTGCCGGCTTGGCTGCCGCCGGAGCCCCTTCGCTGGCTGGGCGCGCAAATTACTATGTACGCGCTCGATACCTGCGACGAAAAGGGCGGGTGGAGAAAGCTCTGGCTGGCTCTGGTCGACCGGATGGGCTTTCCCCTCAAACCGTAGAAGTGAGGAGAATGTGCATGAAGATATGGGTCGATGCAGATGCCTGTCCCGTGGTGATTAAAGAGATTTTGTTTAGGGCCGTCGAGCGCACCGGCGTCCGGCTGACGCTGGTGGCCAATCAGTATCTGCGCGTGCCCTCTTCAGAGCACATCTCCGTTCAGGTGGTTGGTTCCGAACTGGATGCGGCCGACGAGGAGATCGTACGGCTCGTAGAGGCGGGTGACTTGGTCGTGACGAGTGATATCCCACTGGCCGCAGAAGTCATCGAGAAAGGGGGGCGTGCACTCAGCCCGCGCGGCGAGCTCTACTCACCGGAGAACATCGGCGCCATCCTAAACATGCGCGATTTTATGCACACGCTACGGGCCAGCGACGTCGAGGCGGGTGGACCGCCCGCGCTGAGTCAGAGCGATCGAAACGAGTTTGCCAACCACTTGAACAGCATGCTGTCTAAGTTTCAGCAAGACCTATAGTCAAGCAGTGCGTTCTGCTCAGAGCGCGCGGCTTTCTTCCTCGGCCGCTAGGTCGATCTCTGCGACAAAGATATCCGCAGGTCCGGATTTGAAGTACGAGAGCTCGTGCGGGTAGTCGGGGGGCGGTGCCTCTCTGCGCAGCGAAGCCCATCGCTCTATATGGTGCAGGCGCCGTTTGTCCCCTTCGAGAACGCCGCTCAGATAGGCGTGCTGTGAGTAGTAGCTGATGATCAGTCTATTCTCCTCTAATGAAAGCAGACCCGGGTAGGCCGCATCGCCGTCGCTAGGCAACGCGAGCACCGGCGTCAAACCGCGCTCGTCGAGTCGAAAAATACCGGTGTTACCAGCGGGGGTGTGCTGTCCAATCCAGGGCGCTTTAGGATCGCGGCGCCCGGCGACGTAGACTTGGCCGCCCGATTCGCACAGCGCCGGGCAGTGTATTAAGGCCTTCAGGTCAATGCAGGACCACTCCTTATAGGGTGGGTTGGCCACATAGAGCAGCGCGTGCTGCCCGGGCTCGCGCTTGGTGCGCGACACGCACCACAGGGCACCGTCGGGCCGAAAGATCAGATCGGCTTCGTTAAAGTGTGGCGTGGTGCGATGGTCCACCGCGCGGATCTCCTGCAGCTGCTGTGTGCTTTCGCCCTCACTTTCGGGAATCCGCGAAATCATCTGCCAGTCTCGGCCATTGGGGCTGGACAGCAGCTCACCCCCCTTCTCGGCACAGTAGAAGATTCCGTCGTGCACCCGCACGCGCCACAGCCAGTAGTTTCGGTCGCATATTTGCGTTGGGGTCGACCACCGATAGCCATCGCTCGAGGCCGAGACGTACGTGTGGGCGACCTGGCGGACCTTTCCTTCTATGGTTTCGTAGTGACTGTTGGCGCAGAAGACAAAGAGCTCGTCGTCGGTAGCCGCTAGCTTGGCGTCTCGGGCATCGTAAGGCGTTTTGAAGACGGCCACTTCGTCCCAGCGTCTTAAATCGGTGGACCGCATCAAAACGACCACGCCATCGGGTGCCGAGTGTGCAGACGTGCGATCGTATACCAACCAGAACGTGTCGTTCCAAAAACAGAGGTCGGAACACATATTGTGCCAGCCGTCTCGAACGACGGTGTGATGGGATAGAATATGAGCCATGCGCGTAGATCCTGTCTAGTCTGAGCGTATGAGGCGCTCTGTGAGCGGGCTTCCCAGTATATCTGTACACCAATCTATGTGAATTCGGGTAAACAAAAAAATGCGCGCTCCGTTTGGCCTGTGCAACGCGCTTGCCAAGGTAGATTTCTCGGGTCTAACTTAGGGCGCCGATGGGACAACCGAGGAGTATGACGTAGCGCATCCAATAGGGGAGAGGTCAGAGCATGGCTAAGCGTAAGCGTGCACCGCGGACGAAAAAGAAGCAAGGGATCAACGGGAACTATGCAGACCTAATCGATCTCGGCGCTCGGCGCGAGCTCTTTGTCGATGACTATCTCATCGAGCGCATGGACAATGCCCAACTGCGTCTGCACGAACCCGTGCCGCGCAACGTGGCTATTGAGCACGATGCGCCGTGGGAGGGCAATACCAGCGGCTACCACACGATCTTCAAAGACGGCCGGCTGTTTCGCGCCTACTACCGCGGCTCTCACTATGAGCTTAACGCGCCGTACAAGCCCGTCGTGTGCTACGCCGAAAGCAGCGACGGCATCGAGTGGTATAAGCCGGAACTGGGACTAGTTAGCCATAAGGGTTCAACGCGCAACAACATCATATGGGACGGCCCCGGTGCGCTCAATTTTACGCCCTTTCTCGACCGAAATCCCAAGTGCCGAAAGGGAGAGGAATACAAGGCGCTAGGCAGCCCGCACGCCAGCAGCCAGAAAGAGCAGGCCCTGCTCGCCTTCAAGTCGCCAGACGGTATCCATTGGAGCCTGCTGTCGAAGAAACCGGTGATGGATCACACGACGGGCACCAACTTATTTGATTCACAGAACGTCGCCTTTTACGATCCGCAGCGCGCTTGCTACGTCGAATACCACCGCGATTCGATCTATCCCGACGGAGTGCGCTACCGCCAGATCATGACCTGCACCTCCAAGGATTTCCGCCGCTGGACGGAGCAGCGGTTGCTCCAGTATGGCGACGTGCCACTCGAGCATCTCTACACCAACGCAGTGACGCCCTACTATCGCGCTCCCCACATCTATATGGGTTTTCCCAAGCGCCTCGTGCCGGATCGTCGTCGCTCCGGCCATCGACCGCCTGGCGTATCTGATACGGTCTTTATGACCAGCCGAGACGGGCTGCACTTTAAGCGCTGGGGCGAGGCCTTTGTGCGGCCCGGTCTACAGCCGGAGCGCTGGGAGACGCGCAACAATATGACGGCGTGGGGCATGGTCGAGACGGCTAATTATTTGCCCACGGCGCCCAAGGAACTGTCGATCTTTGTCAGCGAGGGATATTATGGGAGTAAAAACGTTCGGCTGCGCCGTTTTACACTGCGCGTAGACGGCTTTGTCTCTGTGCGTGCGCCCCTGAGAGGCGGTGAATTGGTCACGCGTCCCTTCGCGTTTGAGGGCGGTGCGCTGAGCCTAAATATCAGCACGTCTGCTGCCGGTTCTGCGCGCGTCGAACTGCAGGACGCCGACGGCAAGCCCATTGAGGGATACGCGCTGAGCGACTGCGACGAGATCTACGGAGACGATCTGGAACGCATAGTTACGTGGAGAGGACGAGCCGACGTGCGGGCTCTAGCGGGTCAAACAGTGCGCCTGCGCTTTGCGCTGAGCGATGCCGACCTTTACAGCCTGCAGTTTACGCCGCTACCCGATTAGAAAAATACCTTGTGCAATAGGCGTACGCTGCGCCCGGGTTCGGGAAAGAGCTCTTTGATACGGTTGAGATGTTTTCGATAGACTGCATCTGTGGCGTTTTGTAGGCTCAGTGAGAAGGCGTGTAAATGGTCGCGCCAATAGAGGTTATACTGGCCGGATAGATCCATGACGGCGTAGCCGTCGGTGGGTGTTTCAAAGGGTCCTATCTGTTTCTGGGCGGTAGCCCAACGCAGTGATCCAGTCCACTCCAGCGCTTCCAGTGGTTCGTAGATCAGTCCGATGCGCCCCTGCAGCGGTGGGATGCGTGGCATGGCCTCATCTTCTAATTCCGGCAGTATACCCTGCACGTAGCTCAGCGTTCCCGCCGTTTTCCACTGCGTGGTGAAGTGCCAGGAAAAAGAAGCCTCTGCCCCGCGCATAATCGCGTCTAGTCCAGCTGTCCGATACAGAAATAGATCGGCGCGGCGCCAGCTGCGCTGTCCGGTGTTTTTGGGGAATATGTAGCTGTCGATCTGATTGCGGAACAGGGCGATGTTCATATAGTCCCCATCGCGTCGGAACTCGAAAAAGATTTCCATGCCCCACGCTCGTTCGCTGTCCAAGCTGCTGTTGCCTACCTCGTAGGCGTATGAAGCCAGGTGGGGTCCTTCCGAAAACAGCTCTTCAATCCCTGGTGCGCGGAATGTACGCATGAGCGTAGCGCCCGTAGTTATCTGCGTTTGGAGTTGATACTGGAGGGAGAGCCCGCCGGATACTCCAGAGAATTTGCGCGTCCCGATGGGCCCTACCCGCTGAGAGTAGCGCACTTCGTCCGGCTGGATGTGGCGCACGTCGGCACGTAGCGCACTCTGCGCCTGCCAAGGCCCATGCTGCCAAGCGCTGTAGGAGAAAATGGCGCCAGCATACTCTTCTGTATTCGGTGTAAAGTTGAGGCCCGCTGCGGCATAGTTGCGATATTCATACCAGAAGCCCAGCGCTGAGCGCTGTCGCGCACCGGATGGCGTCCAGCGCATTTGTGCGCCGCCGTTGTGTGTCAGTACGCCAAACTCCATACCCAGTGCGCGACTGTCTTCGTATTCTGCATGTCCGTAGCGAGAAAAAGCGTGATGTACATCCAGTGATTGTAAGCCGATGCGCATGCCCCCGCGCCACTGCGCTCGAAACTCAACGTGTTGGCGTTCCATCTCGATGGTTACGCCATTGGAATGGCCGCCGTTGGGATCAGGTGGAATGCCATACTCTGAGCGGTACGCACCTAGGGCCCCACCGGCATAGCCTCTAGTGTGCACGGTGCTTAGGCCCAGCGCGGCGTTGCTCGTTTGGATACCCGTATTGACTAGCCTACCGCGCGGCGTCAAAACGTCTTCCGCCGTGCGCCAACTGCCATCTGCGCGGAGAGTTAGCGTGCTGCCTACAGGTTGGATTCGTTCGAGTCCCAAAGATAGACCGCTGTTGCTACTTTCTCCCTGCCAAGATACAGATCCCCCCGCATTTCTAGGCCTTTCGACGGGCACGTAG
>Ga0181585_10002326_pt1 | contig 16831 bp, 11 predicted proteins | sample 071ome_29_FD_132469 | JGI IMG/M metagenome (GOLD analysis project Ga0181585, IMG submission 132469) | Coastal salt marsh microbial communities from the Groves Creek Marsh, Skidaway Island, Georgia - 071407BT metaG (megahit assembly) | ecosystem: Environmental > Aquatic > Marine > Intertidal... | reverse complement strand
TTATGGCGGGTGAGGTTCCTATTCCAGATCACATTCCGCGTGAGCAGGCGCGGATGGTGGTGAAGCCAGACAAGTGGCAGTTCTTTACTCAGCCTGCGGGTATGGTTGAGGGAAAGAACGAAGAGGGCGAAATCGAGGATTACAAACCTAATCCTGACGCTGAAAATACTAAGCACATGATGAAGTCTTATTATCCTAATCTAATTAGGGGTAAGACAAAAAGCTGGATCGATGTCTATGTTATGAATAGGCTAGGCCATGTCCAAGACGGAAAGCCTGTATATCCAATGTTTGCACCAGAGGTTCATGTCGCAAAAGAAGAAATACCTGTCGCTGCTGGAGCGCCAGTGTATGTTGGCGTAGACTTTGGCCTTACGCCTGCGGCTGTGCTTGGTCAGAAGGTGCGCGGTCGTTGGTTCTTGCAATCAGAAATCGTTGCTGTAGATATGGGCATAGTTAGATTTGCTGAAGTTCTTCGCAATGAACTAGCAACTCGATTCAATGCAGCCTCAGAGGTCGTGATATACGGTGACCCTGCTGGCGACTTTAGAGCGCAGACTGATGAATCAACACCCTTTCACATTCTGCGCGGGGCTGGCTTGAGGGCGTTCCCTGCGCCTTCCAACTCTGTTGACCTTCGCATCGAGGCCGTATCCTCCCAACTCACCAAGATGATTGAAGGTAAGCCAGCCCTACTTATTGACCGCCGTTGCCAACAACTTATCAAAGGCTTCGAGGGCGGGTATGGTTATAAGCGTATGGAAGTTTCTGGTGAGCGTTACGCTGACAAGCCAGACAAGAATATGTTTTCTCACGTTCATGACGCAGCGCAGTATTTGTTTCTTGGTGCAGGCGAAGGCCGCGCTTTAATGAACTCGCAGAAACCAGCTCAACCTGTTGTTGCAAGGAAAGACTTTGACGTATTTAACCGCAAACCAAAGCAACAAAGACGACAAGGGCTTTGGGCTAGAATGTAAATTGTGCGTTGTGCAGAATTATATTCTATGTTTAGCAAAGCTATGATTAGGAGGTAGCTATGTGCCAACCAGTTAAAAAAGCCTTAGGCATCGATAGAACGACAAGAGAGCGGCAGGCACTTGCTGCAGAGGACCAAGCTCGTGCTGCTGCTGAACAGCGTGTTGCTGCCGAAGAGGCAAAGCAAGAAGCAATTCAAGAGCGCGCGCAAACTAAAGCGGGCGACATCGAAGAAGCAATTACTGAGCGCACAACAAAGCGCGGTCGCGCTGGTGGCACTGGTCGCCGTGGCCGTTCTATGCTTCAGCGTTCTGCTGGCGGCGGTTCTGGCTTCTTAGGTAGGTTTAATCGCTAATGGAATATTCCAGCAATCCAATCGCAAAGAAATATATTGAGCATTACCAAAAGGCTAAGGCTCGCCGTGAGAATTGGGTTCCACTATTCGAGGAGTGCTATGAGTATGCCTTACCTCAACGTGAATCTTTCTACTATGAAGAGTCGGGCCAAAGGCGCGATGATAAAATCTTTGACGAAACTGCGGTTGTTGGTGTCCAAGAGTTTGCCAGCCGACTTCAAGCTGGCATTGTCCCAAACTTTGCGCGCTGGGCTGACCTTGCTGCTGGCTCTGAAGTCCCTCCTGAGGAACGCGATGGCGTTGACAACGAGTTGGATGAAGTCACTGACTACGTTTTTGAAGTCCTTCAGAACTCAAACTTTGCCCAAGAAGTTCACGAGTCTTTCCTTGATCTTGCTGTTGGCACTGGCGTTCTTTGTGTTGAGGAAGGTGATGCCCTAAATCCAGTAAACTTTACTGCGATCCCTTTGCCTCACGTTGTTCTTGACACAGGCCCAGACGATCGGATCGACCATGTATTCCGTGAGCGGAAGAAGGTTAAGTTCGATCACCTACCTCTTATGTTCCCGCGCTCAACCTTTGATCCAAAGGTTATGAGCAAGATGGGCGGCGATAACACAACAGATGTTCTCGAAGTTGTTTGCCGTGATTACTCTCGTAAAAACGAAGAGGCTTACTATCACTACGCATTCTGCATGACGACTAAGACTGTCTTGCATGAAAAACAAATGGCAGGCGTTGGCTCTAATCCGTTTATCTGTTTCCGTTGGTCCAAGTGTGCAGGCGAAATTTACGGCCGTGGCCCACTTATCAATGCTTTGTCTGCAATCAAAACAACAAACCTAACCATTGAGCTTATCCTTGAGAATGCTCAGATGTCCATCTCTGGTATCTACCAGATGGAAGACGATGGCGTAATCAATCCAGATACTATTCAGCTAGTCCCTGGCTCTATTATTCCAAAGGCTATGGGCAGTTCTGGCTTGCAACCAATCAACGCGGCAGGGCGCTTCGACGTTGCACAGCTAGTTCTAAACGATATGCGCTTGAATATTAAGCGCGCGCTTTACAATGATATGCTTGGTGATCCTAACAAAACCCCCGCTACTGCGACTGAAGTTGCAGAGCGTATGGCCGATCTATCTCGCCGCATGGGTTCTGCCTTTGGTCGTTTGCAGGCTGAGTTGGTTCAGCCTGTTCTTCAGCGTGTAATCTATATCCTGAAGAAACAAGGGCGCATCGAAGTCCCTACTGTGAACGGGCGTGAGATTAAAATTAAATCCGTTTCCCCATTGGCTCAAGCACAGGCTAACCAAGATATTTCTTCGGTTGCGCGCTTCCTTGAGTTGGTTGGCGGGGTCTTTGGACCTGAGATGTTGCAGTTACTTATTGATGGCGAACAAACTGCAATTCACCTTGCTCGTAAGTTTGGAGTGCCTGAGTCCTTGATTCGGGACGAAGAACAGCGTAGACAAATAGCTGCACTAGCGCAGCAAATGGCTATGCAGCAACAACAGCAAGGTATGCCAATTGAGCAACAACAAGGTTAATATTGGAATAGATGGCTTCCAGCGAAGCAGGGAGCTTGATATTCAGATCAGCCAGAACATTGCTGAAATCTTCAATACGCCAACAGGCAAAGAGGTATTGCGTTACCTTAGGTCAATAACCATTGAAATGGTTGCTGGCCCCAATGAGGATACCAATTCTCTTTGGCATCGGGAGGGGCAGCGATTCATTGTTGGACAAATTGAACAGCGTATTGCCCACGCACAACGGAGCAAAAACAAATGAGTGATAGCTTACTTTCTGGTGGCGAGGCCACTGAATCTGCTGAAGCTACTGAGGCTACAGTAGAAACCACAGAGACTACTCAAGCTGAACAAGACCTTTTGCTTGGGAAGTATAAGAGTGCAGACGATCTAGCAAATGCTTATAAGGAGTTGGAGAAGAAGCTTGGCTCGAAGGAAGAAACGCTCCGCGAAAAACTTCTTGAAGAACTACAGGCTGAAGCATTTAAAGATCGTCCAGCGAGTGCGGGAGAGTATCAGCTTCCAGAAACTATTGACGAAGAATCGGCAGTAAACAGTGAGCTTCTGCAGTGGTGGTCTAGCCACGCATTCGAGAATGGCTATAGCCAAGAAGAGTTTCAGAAGGGCATCGATATGTATGTCGAGGCTGTATCAGCAAATGCTGAACCTGAGATTGACATAGATGCAGAGGCAGCAAAGCTTGGTGACAACTCAAAGCAACGCATTGAAGCTGTGTCTATGTTTGCTAATAAGTTCTTTCCTGAGAATGCAATCGGCGCAATTGAGCGTATGTGCGAAACACATGAGGGCATCTTAGCGCTTGAGCATATTATGGATGCAATGAAAGATGGTTCGTTTAGCGGCGAGACATCACCTTCAACAAGACTTGACGAACAGGCACTTCGTGAGATGATGCAAGATGAACGGTATCATAGCCCAGTTCGGCGTGACCCTCATTTCGTAAAACAAGTCGAAGAAGGTTTCAGAAAGCTGTATGGATGATCCTGTAATTAAATCTCATGGTCTTGGGCTTTATCCGTTAAGGCCCAAGCATATCATTCCGCTATACAATGACCTTAGCGAAGAAAACGTAAGAGAGCTTCAAGTAGTCTACAAGACAGACCCGCTTGAGGCTCTTTTGCAATTGATCAATGTCCAAATGGTTTTTGTTGTTGAGCGTGATGGCAGACCGCTTGCCGTTACTGGTATTGACGAAGAGGGCTGTATGTGGGCGTTGTTTACCAAGTCAATGAAGAAAAACTGGATTCGTTTTGCTAGAGCCAGCACTGAACTAATAAGATTCTATCACCACTTCTATGATGAAATTTATTGCCAAGTGTGGACAGAAAACGAGATGATTCACCAATGGCTAGCCCATTTAGAGTTTGAAGCTGACGCATTAATAAAAACCGATAATGCAGAACTTGTGCAATTTGTGCGTTGCAAAACGGAAGAAACCAATGTGTATAGTTTCTTATCACGGCCCGTGATGCACTGAGAGGCCCGCAAGGATACCCTCAACGAGGTGAGAGATCGGATACCCGTCTGGACTGTAACTTCAATCAAGGACTGACAAAATGGCTAATACAATCGATCAAGCCTTTATCAAGCAGTTCGAAACCGAAGTGCATATGGCGTATCAGCGTATGGGTTCCAAGTTGCGGAACACCGTTCGTTCTACCAATGTCACGGGTTCGACTGCACGTTTCCAGAAAATCGGCACTGGCGCTGCAAGCACTAAGTCTCGCAACGGCAATGTGACCGCAATGGAACTGGCACACACCAACGTCGAAGCAACAATGGCTGACTTCTATGCAGCCGAATACATCGACAAGCTGGACGAGTTGAAGATCAACATCAACGAGCGTCAAGCTGTTGCTCAATCTGCTGCTGCGGCTCTTGGCCGTAAGACTGATGAAATCATCATCGCAGCAATGGACGCTGGTGCAAACGCAACTCAAATTGCAGACACAAGTGGTGCATTGGATAAAGCAGACCTTTTGGTTCTGTTCGAAACCTTTGGCACTGCAGACATTCCAGAAGACGGTCAGCGCTACATTGCAATGTCCCCTGCTGGTTTTGCTGACTTGTTCTCGATTAACGAGTTCGCATCGTCTGACTATGTTGGACCACAGAACCTGCCATTCGCAGGCGGCATGACAATGAAAGAGTTCTTGGGCTTCAAGATTTTCTCAACGTCTGCTGTTGCTGGTGGTAAGAACTATGCTTATCACACCACTGCGGTTGGCTTGGGTGTAAACGCTGACGTTCAGACGGAAGTAAACTACGTTCCTGAGAAGGTCGCACACCTTGCAACATCGATGATGTCGATGGGTGCTGTTGCTATCGATAGCAACGGTATCTACGAAGTCCTCGATAACAACTAATAGAGGTGGGGGGCTTCGGCCCCCCAACTTGCCATGACAGTAGCAAACACGCCTATTAAGATTTGTTCGCGCGCGTCCCTTCTGATTGGAGGTGACGCTATTCAATCATTTGAGGATGGCACAGCCGAAGCAACTGTTGCCAATGCAATGTATGAGGATATAGCCCACGCCGCGCTTACAAACACTCGCTGGCGTTTTGCTAAAGACCAAGCTGTTTTAAACCGCTTGGCAAATGCACCGACTGGTCGATACTCTGCTGCTTATCAGATTCCATCTGAAAGCATTATGCTTAACGCTGTTACTGTTAATGAAGTCCCAATCATTTACGATACTTACGGAAGTAAGATTTACTGTGATGCTTCGGAAACAGAAGAACTTGTAGCTGATTATAACTTCCGCGCTGATGAATCTGTATGGCCACCATACTTTGTAATTGCGGTTCAATATATGATGGCGGGTGTTCTTGCGACTTCTGTTGCGCGGGATATGCAGCTTTCTGAGCTTATGGAAGGCAAAGCCAATCTCCTTTTGGCCCATGCTCGTAGGTTGGATTCTCAAACCCAAACAACTCGTAAGCTTAACACATCAAGGTTCATTGCCCAAAGGCGTAGCTAATGCAGAAAGTTCGCGTTCCAATCACTAATTTCCAGTTTGGTGAGATCAGTGACTCCACTATCATGCGGACTGACTCGCCTATCTATCAGGCTTCAGCGCAGCGCGTAGAGAATCTTTTGGTGCGCGCAGAGGGCGGTGTAGTTAAACGTGCTGGCCTTAGAAACCTACATGACTTTAGTTTAACTAGAGATACGACGAAGCGTATGCAGCTTCGTCTTTTGCCTTTTGTATTCTCTGATGATGAACGCTACATCATTGCGATTGAGGATGCTAAGGCAACTTGCTTTAGAATTGTAAACGGAACCATTTCCTTGGTTCAAACAATTACTCAAGACACAAACTCAGATGCACTACCGTTTGATGAAGATTACATTCATGAGTATACCTATGCTCAATCTGGCGATGTAATGTTTATCTGCCATCCGTTGTTTGCTCCACGGATGATTATTCGAACAAGCCTTACAGCATTTGAATGCACTCCATTTAGCTTTGATGAGCGCTCTGATGGCGAAAAAATCTATCAGCCTTACAGTGTATTCCATCCAGTTAATGCTAATCTTGATCCTTCCGCAACGAGCGGCACTGGCGTTACATTTACTGTTAGTGAGCCATACTGGACGAGCGATCACGTTGGCGTGACAATGCGTTATGGCAAGTCTGAGTTTACTATTACTAGCGTCACAAGCAGCACTGTAGCTGTTGGTGATATTGTTGATGTTCTTCGCATTCGCCTTGAGATTCTCAATCCGCTTCGCACACGTGATGGGTCTGCGGTTATTGAAGTGACGCATCTTAATCACGGCTTTGATGGTGGTGAGTCTATTACTGTTGAGAATGCTTCTGCCGTAGGCGGTATTAACGCTTCTCAAATTAATGGCGCTAGAACTATTGGCGACATTATCGATGAAAATACTTACACAATTACGGCTGGCTCTTCAGCAAACCTATCTGAAGATGGCGGCGGTTATGTAAGTCTTGTTACTCATGCACCTACTCATAACTGGGATGAGCAGTCTTTCTCTGCTGTGCGTGGCTACCCTGCGGCTATTGAGTTCCATGAAAACCGTCTATGTTTTGGCGGGACAATCCAAGAGCCAGATGCTATTTGGATGTCTTCAAGCGGCAGTTTTTTTAACTTTGACGTAGGTGATGCAGACGATAGTGATAGCATTAACCTTGTTGCTGCTACTGGTGATGTAAACGAAATACGTTACTTGGTTTCTAACCGCGACTTGCAAGTGTTTACCGCTTCTGCGGAACTGTATGTTCCTACGTTCTTGAACCAAGCTATTACTCCAGCTAATGCTCAGATTCGCAAACAAACCCCGTTTGGCTGTGAATTTGTTGAGCCTAAGTCTATTGATGGCGCAACGCTATTCTTGCAAACTGGTGGTCGGGTTGTCCGAGAGTATCTCTATACAGATACAGAAGATGCTTACACATCGACTGCTGTATCTATGATTTCTTCGCATCTTATTGACGACTTCCAAGATGTTGCCGTTGTCAATGGAGCTTTCCAAAAGGCTGAGTCTTATGCTGTATTTGTATCGTCTTCTGGTGATTGTGCGGTCTTTGGTTCTAATCGTGCCGAGCGAAGAGCGGGATGGATGCGATTTACAACGCAAGGTGACTTTCATTCTGTGGTTGCAATTGATGATCGTTTGTTTGCTGCTGTTTGGTTTGACGACACTGATTTAAGACTCTGTGAGTTTGATGAAGACTTTCAGTTAGACAATGCAAAATCTTATACAGTTACAGCTAACGTAGCTGATGTAAGCGCTGACTTTGCCAATGGGACTGAGGTTCATGTCATTGCTGTTGACGGTGACGGCAACCAAGACTATCGCGGCACACATACTGTGACGGGTGGTAACATTGATCTTACTCAATACAACCCAACCTATGTGAGCGCCTATATTGGCTACTCATACACCGTTAACATTACGACCAACCCTATTGATGCAAATGTTGCTAACGGGCCTGCAACAGGCGTTCCACGCGGTGTAGCGACTATTGTAGCTGATATGCGGAATACTCGATCAGCAAGCTTTAATGACATTAAACTTATTACTGAGGGCGCGTTTAGCGGCAAGAAAGAGTTTCGTCTTCTTGGCTACAGCCGCGATCCACAGATTACAGTAACACAAGATGAACCACTGTCGTTTCAGTTGAACGGCTTGATTGCGGAGTTGATACTATAATGCCTGCTCAATTTGCTGCAATGTTACCTTATCTTTTAGCTGGTTCATCGGCTTTATCTGCATTTGGACAGATAAGCGCTGGAAAAGCGCAAAGAGATGCTTCTCGACTTACCGCCTTTAGAACTGAAACTGAAGGTGAGTTGAATAAAGCAATGGCAGTTCAGAAAGCAAATGCTCGACGCGCTGAGTATGATGCAGCAACATATGCTAATATTGCCGCGTTTAGCGTTACTAGGGACATGGGGCGAGATAGAAGCGTAGAAGCTTTCCTTAGAAAACAGCAAGAAGTATTAGCCGAAGATATTAAACGTGTTGATACACAGGCTTACTTTGAAGCTGGAAAGTATCGTGCTGCTGCTGCCACTGAACTTCGCAGGGGGCAGAATGCTTATAAAGCATCCCTTATTAGCGCAATTGGAACCTTGGGTTCTGGTGCTTATCAATATGCACAGGTGAGAACATAATGGCTATTACTCGTCAAAAAACTCAAGTTTTCAATCAACCAATTGGTGTTGTTCGTGCTGATGATGGTGGTGAAAAAATAGGCCAAGCAATTAGCGCTAATGCTTCAAGGATGTCAGACCTTCTCTACAGAGAGGCGGCTCTTGAGGCTGAAGCTGAAGGTCAAAGAAAAGCTGGCGCACAATCCTCACAGGATATTATTACCATTGATCCTACTACTGGTCGTCCTGTTGCGCATCGTCCACCTGCAAGCTTTGGGCGTATTGCTGCTAGGTCGTATCAAGATCTAATTGATCGTCGTTTTGAAGATTCTATCGCGGATGAATTGAAGGAGCGAGGTGCAGCAATAGCATCTGATTCAACGTCTGCTGCAAATTATCGAGATCGAATGAGTGCATACGTTCAGGAAATGTATGTAAATGCTGTCGATGATTCTGGAGAATTAAATAATTACGGTCGTTTCATTGAGGAAACTGGCACGGCTTATGTCGCTTCAACTTATGAAACTCTTCGTCAGAAAGAAATTGAAGCTGCTCGTGAAGCTCTTATACGAACTAGCCAAGTTAATATGCTTGAAGCTACGGAGGATTTGGAGCGCCGAGTATCTTTGGGCGAAGAAGGCGAACAATTTGGTTTAGACTTTGCTTCCGTTGCTGCCTTAAATCAAAGTCTTTTTGATAGTGGCGATATTAGCTTTAGCACCTACGCATCAAACAGAGAAAGATTTAATGGTATTCGCGCCCAACAGGGCAATGGTTTTTTGCTATCTATTGCTGCTAATCTTGGCGCAGATCATGAAGATTTTCCAAGAATCTTGCAGGCTGTTCGTGATCCAAGTACGGCAGCTAGCCTTGAGTCTGAGTATGCTGGTATTACTTCAGCTATTAGCCAAGCGCTTCTATCAACAAGTGCTTCTTCAATTATTTCTTCTCTTGAAGGTCATGCTGCTCAGTCTGATACAATTCAAGAAAATGCAACTGATCAATATACTCGAGCGTTTTCTGTAACTTCTGCAACTACAGTAGAGGCAATATATAGTTATTTAGCAGGCGTTGAGCCTGAGATTCGTCCTGAAGTGCGCTCTAACCTTATTGGTGAGTTTATTGCCGTTAGGTTTGATGCAGAAGCAGATACTTCTATAGAAATTAATCGAATAGTTTCTGAGCTTGAAAATGAAGCAGAAACTTCTTTTGCATTTGTAGCAGAAATTGCTGGCAATGATGTCGCTCGACTTGTTCGCAATATGTCTTCAGATGATCGGCAGGGTTTAGCACAGCATCTTACTGCTCGTTTAGATACTGTAGGCAAACTAGAACAAAGTGAACGAGAGTTTTTTCAGGCTCAACTTGGAAGTCGCGCTGCCGCAGATATGCGCGAAAATACTTTTATTGATAATTATCAAAGTTATGTAGACGAGATTAATAATTCAACTTTGCTTGAGGACACAAAAAGAAGTTTGCTCAACCTATATGAAGACCACCTTATCGATGAGCAAATTGAATTTGCTAATTCTATTTCGATTCCAAGTGTAGACAGAGCCAAGTATGTTCAAGGTCTTGTTTTAGATCAGTCGCAAGTTTCTCCAGAAGCCTTAGAGGCATTGAGCGATGAAGAGTTCCTAGTCTTCTCCGCCTACAGTGATGCTTATAATTTAAAACCTACTGTGGCTGCTCGAGAAATGACCGCAAGGATTTCTGGTGCAGAAACTCAAGCACTTAACAGAACAAATAACATTGTTCTTAATACTGTGTTTTCTGCTATGGAAGAAGGCTTGCCTGTTTCCGATGAGCATCTTCTTCTGGCGCAGCAATCTATTCTCGGCCCTGAAATAGACCCATCTATTTTTACAGCAAGCATGGTTCTAAACAATTCAGAAATTATGAACTATGCAAATAAAGGTTATGTTTTCCCTGTTGTAGTATCTGCATTAAACAGGGCAATGCTGCCTAACAACCAGTCGGAAAATGATGCTTCTTCTGCTTTGCAAATCTTTGACTCCTTAACCAGAGCAACAGCAAGCGTAGAAGGTGGTCGAACTCAATCGCTTGATCTCTTGCGCTCCCGAATGGACGCTCCTCGTTATTCTCTGCTTTCTGCTGTTAATGCTGTTGCAAGAATCGAAGGCCGCCCTGCTCTTGATATCCTAATTGAGGCTAGAAATTTTGAGGGCAATGTCGACGCGCTTATTGTTGAAGAGTTGGGTTATCCTGAAGGGACTTCTCTGAATACTATTCTCGATGCTTATGGTGTTAGCGGCCAGTATCGAGAAGAGATTAAATCTATGATGCGTATAACGCGCACTCGTGGCGTTCCATTCCAAAACAATGAGTCTTATGTCTTTGGCCTTTATGACACTGGAAGCGGAACAATTGATCAGATCATTGAAACCTACAGGCAAGCACTTGGTGGGACTCAAGAAGATGATCGTATCTTTAGTTCTTTGCTTGGTGACGAAACAGCATTTAGCTTGAATGCTTGGTCTAACCCACAGGACGTTCTTAACTTTGAGCGCAATCTTGTTGAAATGGTTGCTAGTGATCCTGAGCTTTCGCGAATGCTAACTGGTGGAACATTTCTTGATCAAGTTGGTGCTACTGCGGCAAACTTTCTTAACTTGTTTGTTGGCGGTGCAGTTGGTGCTGTTCCAAATTATACTTACGGCGAAGAGTTCGGTGTTTCGTTGCGGTATAAGCCTCGAGTCGAAACTTTCGGTGTTGGCTTAACTCCAACATGGGAGGTTGGTTATGTTCTAAACGGCGCCTTCACGCCTTTGGTAATGAATGGTGAAACCGTATTGTATAACGCAGATGTCTTTACACAAGAATCAAGCACAAACAGTGAGCGATTGAGCAGATACAATCAGATGAACCGTGTTCTTAATAGTGATGCAAGTCCAGAAGAAAAAAGACGAGCAATGTTCTTGTATGATGTAACATTGCCCCACACATCTCCTGAATCTCTTTTGGAAGAGTATCCAGAATTTGCTGAAGAAATTCGCAACTTAGGGGGTTCTGAATAATGCGTCTTAATGTTCCTCAGCCGCGACCCCTTCCATCTGGCCCAGATATTCCTTCTGCTACTCCAACTTACGGCCAAACAGCTAACGCTCAATTTTCTAACTTGTTTGGTCCAATGTCTCAGGGCTTGGATTTTTATACACAAACAGGTGGCTATGAACCTAATGCAGTTGAGAGCGCTGAAGCTTATGTAGAGGCACACCCAGAGCTAACCGATTCTGAGCGCCATATTATTTTAACGCAAGGTTTAGGCTCTGCGAATCTAACAAATGCGGCTTCTTATGTTACGCACAGGCGGCAAGTTCAAGATACTATGTCTCGCGCAACAGGATTAAATCTTTTCTTCTCTGACCCTGCTGTAATGTTTTCCGTTGCAATTCCTTTTGTAGGCGTAAGGGCGGCTCTTTCTTTAGGAACGGCGTTAGGTCGAGTGCAAGGAGCAGGCAGAGTTGCTGGCATTGGCCCTGCTTTGACCTCAAATGCGCGCCTTCAGTTTGGCGGCAACCTGTCTTCTGTTGCTCAGCTTCAGCCTCAGTTGCTTACAAACATTAGAGGTATTGGTCCTGCTCGTGCTGGTGCTGCTGAAGCTGCTTTTTCTCGTCCAGCTTCAATGGCTGCAAATGCTGCGGCGATTATGCGTGGCGAGGGGATTGGCAGTAGCGCTGCGCAAATTGCGCGACTCGGCGCACTTGATGCTGCTGTTGTAGATGGTAGTATTTCTCTAACCCAAGCTCTTAATGAGATTGGCGTTGGTGGTGATCCTGTTGAGGAAATTGGAAATGCAGCACTCCTCACTCTTGCAAGCACTGCTATCGGTGGCAGTTTGGGTTATGGTATTGGGCGGGTTCTTAATGCACCTTATGGGGGTGGGCGATTTGGTGAGACACCAGTAGGCAATGGACTCCCTGCTCGAGAGGGTGAGCGCACCCAACAGTTTCGTGAGAACTTTCGTAACTGGTTAAATGAAACTTCTGATAGACCTTTAGATCGCGGAGAAGATGTAAGCTTTGCTGGCCAATGGTTTATGAACTCTTGGTTTATGCGACTTGTTCCATCTCCATTGCGAACAGAACTAGGTGATCTTCGCGTCCCTAATTGGGCAAAGCAATATATGCTTGATCTAATTGGAGATAACGGTGTTCCGACTCTTCAGAATCAACGCGGCGTATCTCATGGTAACTCCGTGCATCTTAATGCGGGTCGTCGGTCTGGAGAATGGTATCAAACTTTAAGCATAATCAATGACAACTATCGTCAGATAAATGCTCGAGGTGCTACTGAGGTTCTTAATGTTCCTATTGGCGCTGCTATAGAAAGAACTTTTAAACTGCTTGGGCGTGACAACATTGCGCCTCAAGATTGGTATACTCGCATTGGTCGGTTGTATATTGATGAAGTTCCTTTTGACCAAATGAGTCCGCAAGAAGCTGCTTCTGTGCAAGCGCTCGAAGGTTTCTTTAAAAGGTATGAAGACGAACTTGTCTCTGAGGGATTGATGAATCCTAGAGATATTATTGAAGATGGTTTCTATGAAGAAGCTGGTCGTCAATTTGAACTTATTAGTGTTACAAACAGTATTATTCAGCAGAATAGAAACTGGATGCGTAGTGCGCTTGATGACATTGCTGTCCAATTTGAGAAGAAACAAAATCGCCTTAATGGTTTAAGTCGAACAGAAAATACTCGCGGCCTTACAGACAAACAGCTTGAATTACGTGCAAAGCTTGAAGAAGAAATTACTATGCTTCAGCGCACTCAAACTTATTTTGAGGAACTGCTTGAGAAGATTGATAATGCAAAGAATGTTGATGAGCTTTCATCTCTTTACAATCAGCTTTCTTTAACTGAGGCACAGCGCAATGCTTTGAAAAAAATTGGCAAAGCAATGGATGAAACTAGGGCGCGTATCGACAATGCTCTTGAGCTTGTTGAAGCTAACGCTGGTCGTCAGACGCGTAGGCACTTCCCTCGTTTCTATAATCGCAGAGCAATCGAAGAGCGCCGTGATGAATTTAAATCAATCCTTACGGAATGGTTTGTAACAAACAATAAAACAATTCGTCGTGCCGATGGCGGTGGCTATAAAATTGTTGAGTTATCTCCAGACCCCGCTGATGCAGCAAAGCGCGCTGACGATACTATTGATGCTATTCTTGGAGAAATAGACGACGATGCAACAGATGCCATCTTTAATGGCTCTGGAAGAAGTGGTCCTCTAATGTCTCGCCGCTTAGATATTCCAAATCATTTGATTAAGGATTTCTTGGTTACTGATGCGAAAGAAGTAATGATTGCCTACACTCAGCGCGTTGCTCCAAGACTTGAATACTATAAGAAGTTTAGAAATCCATCTACTGGAAAGCTAATGTCCTTTAACGAGAACTTAGCTTACATCCGCGAAAGAATGACTTCGGAAAATGTTCCTGAAGAAGTCATTAATCGTTATATCAAAAATTTTGTTGGTAGCTATGATCGAGTTGTTGGGGGTGCAATTAAAAACCCCGATGCTTTAGATACAAGGATAGCTAATGGTTTAAGGACTGCTACCACTTGGACTTATCTTGGCACATCTGGCGTTGCTGCTTTAGGTGACTTAGCTTCTTTGTTTATGGATCACGAACTTAGCACAATAGGCAAAGGTTTCTTAAGCTTATTGGATGATGTTCGCTTAGGTATGGGCAAAGAGGAATTGAACTTAGCTGGTGAGGGTCTTGAGGTAAATCAAGGCATTACTCATTTGCGCTACATGGAAAGTCTTACTAACAACAGTATGCGTAATTCTGTTGCGGATCGTTTGAACAATGCGTTCTTTGTGGCTAATGGTCTTGGTCCTATCACTGTTTTAGTTAAATCTATGGATTCTTTGTTTAGGGGCCATACGATTATTGATTCCGCACAGAAGCTTATTAATGGAACCGCTTCTGAGTTTGATACTACTTTTTTAGCTCGATACAACATCAATGAAGACATGGCCCGCCGTTTCTTGGCGCAACCATTTGAGCGCAGCAATAATGGTTTGGTTTACCCAAATACAAAAGCTTGGACTGATGAAGAAGCTGTTATTGCATTTAGAAACGCTCTTCGATCTGGTGTTATGAACCGAGTAATTATGGGCACTCCAGCAGATAAGCCTCTCACTATGGATGGTGTGGCTTACATCCCAGAAGGCTTGGCAAAAACTTTGCCGTTTGGTGACAGTCTACCAACTGACCCAAGGGTTCAGGGCTATCGACGCATTGAGAGCGGATTGCTGGCGCTTCCGTTTACTTTCTATAGCTACACAATGGGTGCTTTAACTAAGATTACAGCCAACCATGCTGCTGGCGCAGTAAGGAATCGACTTGCTCATATTGCGGTTGCTATGGGATTGGGCGCAATGATCGTTCAACTTAGAACCCCGAGCTATGTTTGGGACAAGATGGACACTGAAGATAAAATCATGCGAGCTTTTGACTTTTCTGGTCTTGCCGCGCTTTACTCAGACATGACTTATCGAGCGATTGCAATGGGGCATGAGTTGGGTTTTGATCCTAACTTCCCTATTCAACCTAAGTTTATGGCTGATCCTGATCCTCTTGGTGCAATCATTTCTATCGGTGGTGCTCCCGCAGATTGGACCTATGATCTGACTTCTGCTGTTGGCGATATGTTATCTGGTCAATATAGTGATGGCGCTAAGGGATTGATTAGGAGTATGCCATTCATTTCAGCTTTAGCTGTTGCTGGTGGAATTCGTGATGATGCCTTAGCTTTGGCTAACCAAATTCCACAGTCTCGATAAATTGTCCTAGTTACTTTGTGCGTTGCCCTTCTTTGCCCTTTCAATAAAACATAGGGCAATAGAAGAGGTGACGTATGACAATCGACATTTCCAATAACGATCCACGGATTAGTTATTCTGTTGCAGAGGGTGTCACACAGACATCCTTTGTTGTTCCGTTTGAGTTCTTCGACGACTCAGATGTGAATGTCTATGTCGATGACGTTCTCAAAGTTATTACAACGGACTACACGATTAGCGGTGGCGATGGTTCTACTGGAACTGTCACAATATCTGTGACGGGTGCGGCTGGTGGTTCTGTTGTTGTTCTTACTCGTGACGTTACTATCGAGCGAACAACTGACTTTACTGCTGGTGCAGATATTAACCGCGCTGCATTGAACACACAGCTTGATACTCTCACTGCTATCGCTGCTGATGTTAAAGACGCAACAACACTTGCTCTTCGTTACAATGACAGAACTGTTGGCGTTACGACTGAAATGCCCAATGTGGATACACTGAAGGGCAACACTCTTGCTTTCAATTCTTCGACTGGCGCTCCTGAAGCTGGGCCAAGTGTAGCTGATGTTTCAAACGCTGGAACATATGCAACGAATGCTGCTGCAAGTGCAACGGCTGCTGCATCTTCTGCGACTTCTGCATCTACTAGCGCGACCAATGCTGCAACTTCCGCAACTAATGCGGCAACTAGTGAGACTAACGCTGCTGCCTCAGAAACGGCTGCTGGAGCGTCTGAAACTGCTGCGGCTACCTCGGCTACCAATGCTGCCTCAAGCGCCTCCAGCGCCTCTTCTAGCGCCTCTAACGCTGCTTCTAGTGCTTCTAGTGCTGCTACCTCAGAAAGTAATGCAGCCTCTTCCGCTACTGCTGCGGCATCTAGTGCTTCGAATGCGGCTTCTGCTCAGACTGCGGCTGAAGCTGCGCGGGACGCAACACTGGCTGCATATGATAACCTCGATGATCGTTACCTTGGCGCTATGGCAAGTGACCCAACAGTAGATAATGATGGCAATGCGCTAATTGCTGGCGCTTTGTATTTCAATACAACTGACGAGATTATGAAGCTTTACACTGGATCAACGTGGGTTGCCGCGTATGTGTCTGGCGCTGATTACCTTGCAAAAGCAAACAATCTATCTGACCTTCCAAGCGCTGCAACGGCGCGCACTAACCTTGACGTAGACCAAGCTGGCACAGCGCTGGCCTTAGCAATAGCACTGGGATGATATAATGCCTAACACGTTTAAGAATTATACAAGTAGCGGCGTAGGCACTTCACCTACAACTGTATATACAGTAGCCGCGTCCACAACCGCAGTGACAATTGGACTAACAGTGGCCAACACCACGGCTTCACAGATTGAGGTCGATGTGCAGGCGGCGGGTGTTTACGTTGTGAAGGGCGCGCCAAGCCCTGCGGGGTCTGGCCTAAGCGTGTTGGATGGAAAGATTATCTTAGAAACGACAGACACCGTGGTTGTGACAAGCAGCGCGGCGACTAGC